>Ga0209802_1002142_pt1 | contig 13979 bp, 10 predicted proteins | sample GraSoiAngelo_129_FD_185886 | JGI IMG/M metagenome (GOLD analysis project Ga0209802, IMG submission 185886) | Grasslands soil microbial communities from the Angelo Coastal Reserve, California, USA - 14_0927_12_40cm (SPAdes) (version 2) | ecosystem: Environmental > Terrestrial > Soil > Grasslands ... | reverse complement strand
CGGTGGTCGACTGGCTGGCCGATCGGGCTGACGCCGTCGCCGCCGAGATCTCGGCCACGGGCGCCACCGCGACGTCGGTGCACACTGACGTGAGCTCGCGAAAGCAGGTCGACGCCATGGTTGCCCAAGTGGGTTCCGATCTCGGCCCTATCGACGTCCTCGTCAACAACGCGGCGATCGCAGAGGGCGATGACGTTCTCCGGATGGACGAGGTCACCTGGGACCGCGACATGGCCGTCGTGCTCAAGAGCGTTTTCCTCTGCTGCAAGGGGGTGCTGCCCTCGATGATCGAGCGGGGCTCCGGGGCGATCGTGAACATCTCCTCGGTTAACGCGCTGACAGCACTCGGCAACGAGGCTTACAGCGCCGCCAAGGCAGGCATGATCAACCTGACCCAGGGCATTGCGGTTCGCTACGGAGCCCACGGGATCCGCTGCAATGCGATCGCGCCGGGCACCGTCCGAACGCCCATATGGCAGTCGCGCATCGACCGCGACCCGGTGGTCCTTCAGCGACTCGTCAAGTGGTACCCGTTGGGCCGCGTGGGCGAGCCGGACGACATCGCCGATGCGACCTTGTTTTTGGCCTCGGACCAGGCGTCGTGGATCACGGGCGCTGTGCTGCCAGTGGATGGCGGCTTGCTCGCGGGCAACTACCGCATGACGCGGGAGCTGCTGGCCGAGGCGGGCAACGAAGAGCTGGATTCTTAAGCGATTGGACTTCGACGTCCTCATCACCGGTGGCGAGGTCGTCGACGGCACAGGTGCGCCGCGCCGTCGCCTGGATGTCGGGATTTCGGACGGCCGTATCGTGGCGGTCGACCGCCTCGAAGGATCGCCGGCGGCGAGGGTGATCGATGCACGTGGGCTGACGGTTGCGCCCGGCTTCATCGACGTCCACGTCCATTCCGAGCTCGCCCGCCTTGGGGGTGTCGACCAGTTCGCCGGAGTCCTCGACGGCGTGACCGCCGAGCTCATGGCGCCGGACGGGTTCAGCTGGGCGCCGCTTCCCCCGCAGCGGCTGCGCGAGGTGAAGGACTACCTGCAGGTCTTCTACGGCGACCCTGACATCGGGTGGGATTGGACGTCAGTTGCGGGCTACCTGGGCATATTCGAGGGCCGCATCCCAAACCACCTCGTACCTCAAGCGCCGCACCTCGCCATCAAGGTCGCCGCCATGGGTTGGAAGCCCGGCCCTCCATCCGACGACGAGGCGAAGGCCATGCGTTCGCATCTGGTCGAGTGGCTCGACGCCGGCGCGGTGGGCATGGCCGCGGGCCTCGAGTATCAGCCCGGCGCGCTCTCCGAGGTCGGCGAGCTGGTCGATCTGTGTCGCGTGGTCGCCGGCGCCGGCGGGGTGTACGCACCTCACCAGCGCGGTTACTGGAGCCGGGTGGCATCGGGCTGCCGGGAGAGCTTCGAGATCGGGCGGAGGTCCGGAGTCAAGGTCCACATCTCGCATCTGGCGATGGACGACGCGGCCGCCGGCCTGTTGGACGAGGCGCAAGCCTCAGGCGTGGACGTGACGTTCGACATGTACCCGTACTCGGCCGCGTGCACCCACCTGCTGATGATGCTGCCGGAGTGGGCGCAGGCCGGCGGATATCAGGCCAGCATGGAACGGATCGCCAGCCCCTCCGAACGCAGGCGGCTGCGCCCGGAGACGGCCGTCCGGATCGCGGAGAGAGGCGAGATCACTCTCAGCAGCGTGGAGAGGGGAGAGGACCTCGAAGGCAGAAGCCTCGGCCATCTTGCGAGTCAGTCGGGAAGGGAGGACGTCGACTTTCTATTCGACTTGCTCGCCGGGCATGGCGGCCGCGCGCTGGCCGTCTATCACTGGCCGGAGTCGGTGGATGGCGCCGCGATCCTGGAGCGAACCATCGCTCACCCGCTCTATGTGGGCTCCACCGACGGCATCTACATGGGGAGCCGGCCGCACCGGCGAGGCTTCGGCACCTTTGCCAGGATCGTGGGCGAGCATGTGCGTGGCGGCACGCTAACGCTCGAGCAAGCGGTCCGCAAGGTCACCGCGCTTCCTGCCGAGCGCTTCGCCCTCGAGGACCGCGGCCTCATCAAGCGGAACATGGCGGCTGACATAACAGTGTTCGATCCCAGCGCGATTGCGGACCAGAGCACGTGGGAGAACCCTCGGGTTCCGCCGTCAGGGATAGCGCACGTGCTGGTCGAGGGCGAAGCAGTCGTTTCGGGCGGCCGGGTGACCGGCGCGTTGCCCGGCCGGATAGTTGGGCGCTCTTAGACGGATGTGTCGAGTCCTGAACGGATCAGGTCCAGCGACTGCAGGCGCATGAAGCCGTAGTGATAGAAGCCGACCTCTACGACGCCCATCTCGCGCGCGATGGCCAGCTTGGCGGCAAGGTTCTCGGCCGCTTCGCAGTCTGGCGCCATTGGCCGCATGATCAAAGACAGGCGGCCCTCCGGCCCGAGGGCGGAGCGATAGGCGGCGAGGTCGACCCGGAGTCGCTCGGGGTCAGCCGCATAGCCGATCGCTTCGAGCTGGCCGCATGCGGCGGCCACGCCGCCGGCGTCGATGCCGAACTGCCAGGAGATCTCGGCGGCCGGCCTTCCCTGTGGGCGTCCGGTGGCATAGCCTTTGACCGCTCCCGACAGGTCGATGAACGCAAAGCTCGCCTTCTCGGCAGCAGCTGCCTCCGCGGCTTCCGCCACAAGCGAGACGACGGTGGCGGCTCGGGTCTCGAGATACCCAGCCATCTCGCCGCCGGCGAATGCCCCCACCATCTCTCGGACCAATTCAGGTGGCTCCGGCATTGGATCAGCCGCGAAACGACGCTCGAGCTCGCGGCGTGTCTCTTGCCGCAGCTTCTCGGCCTGCACCCCGCGCCGGCGCGCGGCCTCCAAGCAGTGGTCGCAGAAACACAGGCCGAGCAGAAAGCGGCCGAACAGTCCGAGCTCGATGAAATACCGCTCGTGATGAAAGCCATGCTCGAGGCTGTGAAAGTGAAGCGACTCGGCGACGACGCTCTCGACGCCCTTGCCGGCGATATCCCCGCTGAGGGCTCTCACAAACGCGCGCACGTCGGGATTGGACGGGCAAAGATCCGTCAGGAGTATGTCGCCGAACGCATTGCGGCACGCGCATTCGGGATGAGCGGCGCCAAGCGTGTAGTTGTGCAGAAAGACGGTCCACGCCCGCACCCGCAACGAGCGCGCGGATGCCTGGCGGCAGAGCTCGGCGAGCACGTCCGACTCCTGGGCCAGCGAGCTCAGCCTGGGCTGGAGCTTGAGCGCCCGATAACGCGCTGGATCGGGCTTGAAGAAGACGCTATCCCCGTCGAGGAAGTGAACCTTTCGCACGGGATTGTGCGGAAAGATGTCGCGTCCCTGGTGATAGGCCGCTGCCATCGTGATACCGGCCAGCCCCGCGCGGCCGGCCGCGTTGTCCAGCACGCCCGCCATGCCCTCGTCCGCGAGGTCGCTTGCGAAGGCGAATACCGACGTCTCGATGGTCAGGATGTTAGCGCCGCCAGACAGGCCCAACGTGCGGCGCTGGCTACGGATTAACTTTGACGACGACGATGGTGGATGCCGTTCCCAAGGCCTTCCCGCTCCGCCCCGACAGGTCGGCGCTCATCGTGGTGGACATGCAGAACGACTTCGTCCGCGTCGGCGCTCCGCTGGAGGTGCCCGACGCAAGGGAGACCATCGAGGTGCACCTGAAGCTGCTCGATTGGTTCCGGGCGCGGGGACGCCCGGTGGTCTTCACGCGGTTTGTCGCCGGCCCGTCCCCGACCTTGATGTGGAAGTGGTCGCCAGCCATCGCGCCTCCTGTGTGCTGCTGCTGGCCGGGCTTCATGCGCGCATACGCCGACATCGAGGGGGAGCGTGATTGCGTGGCGGTCATCGATGAGCTGGCGCCGCGGCCCATCGAGGCTCAGATCGACAAGTACGGTTACAACGGATTCCACCGCACAAGGCTCACCGACCTGCTCGTCGCACATGACGTCGACACGGTTCTCATCACCGGCACGGTCACGCAGATTTGCGTCGAGGACACCGCGCGAGGTGCTTTTCATGAGGGCTTCCAGGCCGCGGTTGTCGCGGACGCCGTTTCCTCATACGCGCCCGATCTTCATCGCGCGACCCTCCAAACCCTGGCGATGAAGTACGGCCGGGTGGTGACGGCGCACGAGGCCATTCGCGAGCTGGAGGGATAGTGGCGCGCTCCCAGGCCCGTTCCCTCAACCTCGACCGGCTGCTGGACGAGCCGGTCGACTGGCGCTACAAATCCTTTCCGGCGGGTCCCTCTGTCCCGATCAGGTCAGTGGGCGGCGTCGGTTGGAATGTGCTCGGGGGCGAATTCATGCTGCCCGTCATGGTCCTCAAGGACTCTGCCCTGCGGCACAACATCGAGCTCATGGCGAAGTACTGCCGCGATCACGATTTCCTCCTCGCTCCGCATGGCAAGACCACGATGTCACCCCAGCTGCTCAAGCGCCAGCTCGACGCCGGATCGTGGGCGGTGACAGCGGCGACGATGAGCCAGGTCCGGGTCTGGCGCACCTTCGGCGTCGACCGCGTGATTCTGGCCAACGAGCTGGTGGAACCGGCGTCGGTGCGCTGGGTTGCGAGCGAGCTCCGCGAAGACCCCGAGTTCGAGTTCTACTGCCTGGTCGATTCAGTCGCAGGTGTGCGGCTCCTCGAAACTGCGCTTGGCGACTCGGGGCTGGAGCGGCCCCTTCAGATCCTGCTCGAGGTCGGGCCCGTGGGCGGTCGCACCGGGTGCCGGACTCCGGAGCAGGCGCTCGAGGTGGCGCGCGCGGTGGATTCCTCTCGCCTGCTGGCCCTCGCCGGCGTGGAGGCGTTCGAGGGTGTCATCAGCTCCAAGACTCTGAGCGGCACAATCGATGCGACCGACACATTCCTGCGGGACATGCGCGCGATGGTCGTCAAGCTGGATAGCGCGGGCCACTTCGCGAAAGCGCACCGAGTGACCGTGACCGCGGGCGGCAGCGCGTTCCCCGACCGCGTTGTCGCCGAGCTCGGACAGCCCTGGGACCTCAGCCGGCCAATCGCTCTTGTTCTTCGCAGCGGCTGCTACCTGACGCATGACGCAATTCACTATCAGCAGCTGTCGCCGTTCGGCGGCCGGATTCCTGAGACCGGGCCCCTTCACGAGGCGCTGGAGGTGTGGGGCGTCGTTCTCTCTTTGCCGGAGCCGGGCCTGGCTCTGATTGGCTTCGGCAAGCGCGACGTTCCCCATGACCTCGAGCTGCCGGTACCGCGATTCGTAAAGTCCGGTGCTGACATGACGCGGCCGGTTGGAGGAGGCGTCTCGATCTTCGCCGTCAACGACCAGCATGCGTTTCTGAAGATGGGGCCGGGCGAGCAGCTTCGCGTGGGGGACCTGGTCGGATGCGGCATCTCGCATCCCTGCACCGCCTTCGACAAGTGGCGGTTGATCCCTGTGGTCGACGATGGCTACAACGTCACCGACGCCGTGCTCACGTACTTCTAGGCGGAGACCTTGCACGAGGGGCAGCAACGAAGGCACCTCGTCACCGTCGGCGAGGCGATGGTGCGACTCTCCGTGCGCCCGGGCGATTTGCTTCAGGACGCGGATGTGTTCAACGTCCACGTCGCCGGCTCTGAGGCCAATGTCGCCTACGCGGCCGCCCGCGTCGGGCTGAGCGCGGCCTGGGTCTCCGCGCTCCCGAGCAACCCCCTTGGCACGAGGATCGCCACCACGCTCACGGCGGGTGGAGTGGACACCTCGCTCGTCCGCTGGGTGGACGGTGGTCGCCTGGGGCTTTACTTCGTCGAGCTGGGAACGCCCCCGCGACCGACGAACGTCATCTACGACCGGGCGGCGTCCGCGATGGCGATGGCGGCACCCGAGCTCTTCGACTGGACGATCGCGGCGGACACCGACTTCCTGCACATATCCGGAATCACGCTCGGGCTGTCCGATTCGTGCCGAGACATCGCCCGGCAGGCGATGGAGGCGGCTCGCAGCCGCGGAGCCGTGGTCACCTTCGACGTCAACTATCGCCAGCGCCTGTGGGGTCCGGACGCAGCGGCGTCGGCCGCTCGCGATATCGCTCCGCTCGTCGACGTCTTGATCTGCACGGCAGAGGACGCACGCGACCTTTTCGGGGCGTCCGGTGAGCCCGAGCGGGTGCTGACACATCTGGAGGCACGCCTCGGCGTCGGCACGATCGTGCTCACGCTCGGCCCGGAAGGGGCCATCGCGACGAGAGCCGGCGCGACCATTCGGCGGAGCGGCCACACGGTCCAGACCGTGGACCGCGTAGGAGCCGGCGACGCGTTCGTGGCCGGCCTCATCTGGGGACTGCACGAAGGCTCGCTCGAGCTCGGTCTCGAACGAGGGCTGGCCATGAGCGCGCTCAAGATGACCCTGCACGGCGACCTGTTCCGGCTCGACGCCGCCGACGTCAGCGCTTTTCTCGCGCGCGATGGCCGAGAGGTCGGGCGTTGACCCCGGCCGCCGGCGAGCTCCGTCGCGCGCGCGTCTTTCTATGTACTTGGTGGTTCGGTCAAAATTGACGGCGATGGCCGGCCCCGATGACAGCTCCTGGACATCGGCCGCCGACCTGGCCGGGCGCATTCGCCGCCGGGAGCTGTCACCGGTCGAGCTGATGAGCTCGACCATCCAGCGCATCGAGCGGCGCAACCCCAGCCTCAACGCATTCGTATTCACCGACTTCGACCAGGCCATGGAAAGAGCGCGAGCCGCCGAGGCCGCCGTCACGTCCGGCGAGGCACTCGGCCCGCTGCACGGGGTGCCTACAGCCATGAAAGACCTCTTTGATTTCAAGCCGGGCTGGCCGTCCACCTTCGGTGGGATCCGAGCGCTCCGCGACCAGGTCATCGACGCCTACTGCCCATACGCTGAGCGGATGGAGCGCGCCGGGGCGATCATCGTCGGCAAGACCAACGCGCCGATCATGGGCCTGCGTGGAATCGCCGACAACTACCTGTTTGGCCCTACGCACAACCCTTTCGATCTGACCCGCAACCCGGGAGGCTCGTCGGGCGGAAGCGCCGCAGCGGTAGCCGACGGGCTCGTGCCCATAGCGGAGGGCACCGACGCCGGCGGATCGATCCGGATCCCGGCTGCGTGGTGCAACGTGTATGGCTACCGCGCGTCCTATGGCCGGGTCGCCTACACGGGCCGGCCGAACGCGTTCGCGAGCCTGAACCCGTTCGTGTTCGAAGGCACGCTGACGCGAACTGTCGCAGATGCGGCGATCGGGCTGCAAATCCTGGCCGGGCCGGACTCGCGCGACCCGTTCTCGCTGACCAGCACCCCGGACTTCAGCAGCGCCCTCGCGCGTTCCTTGAGCGGCGCCAAGATCGCCTACAGTCCTGACTTCGACGTGTACCCCATCGAGTCGGCGGTGGCCGGCGTGGTGGCTGAGGCCGTACGAGGCTTTGTCGACGCCGGAGCCACCGTCGAGACTGTCAGGGTCGGCATCAAGCGCTCGCAGCACGAGCTGAGCGACCTGTGGAACCGCATGATCATGCCGCTGAACATCTCTGGCCTCGAGGGCCTGAAGGCAGGCGGGATCGATCTCATGCGCGACCATCCTGAGGACCTGCCGCCCGAGTACCGTCACTGGATCGAGGTCGGGTATGGCCTTTCGGCCATGGACGTTTGGAACGACATGGTTATGCGCACCGAGGTGTATGACGCCATCGAGTCGGTCCTACAGAGGTACGACCTGCTCGTCACGCCGACTCTCGCGTGCCTGCCGGTCAAGAACGCCGGCGACGGCAACACGCTGGGGCCGACGCAGATCAACGGGGAGGAGGTCGATCCGCTGATCGGGTGGTGCCTCACGTTTCTCACCAACTTCTCCGGCCACCCGTCCGCGTCGATTCCCGCCGGGCTGTCCGGTGGGCTGCCGGTCGGGATGCAGATCATCGGTCGCCGCGAAGCTGACGTCGATGTGCTCGGCGCCAGCGCCGCCTTCGAGCGCGTCCGTCCATGGGCGGATGACTACCGGATCTGCGAGGAGCGGCCTCTGTCGTAGTCGCGCGGCTTTCCAGTGCTCTCTCTCACCATGAGCTCCACGGCGTGAAGTTGTGTGGTCGTGCTCTCGTCTTCGCCATCCAGCTGGCGCATCAGGCGGTGCACGCCTGCGGCACCGAGCTCGGCCATTGGGACGTGCACAGTGGTCAGCCGCGGATGGACGAACTCCAGTCCGGGAATGTCGTCAAATCCTGCCACGGAGACGTCCTCGGGGACGCCCAGGCCCTGGCGCCGCAGCTCCGCTAGAGCGCCGAGCGCCATCGTGTCGCTCGCTACGAATACCGCGCTGGGCGAGCCCTCGGCGAGCAGTCGGGCCATGGCGGCAGCTCCTCCGACGGTGGTGAAGTCAGCCCGCATCAGAACGGGGCGGGCACCGGCTGTTTGAATGGCCTCGAGATATCCGTGTTCACGTTCGCGGCTCGTGCGAAGGTTCTTCGGCCCGCTGATCATGGCGATCCGAACATGACCAAGTGCCAGCAGGTGCTGCGTGACGAGGCGAGCGCCGGCGCGGTTGTCGGGCATCTCGGCCGGCCATCGCTCAGACCGTGGTGCGAGAGCGACGATTGCCCCGCCATAGTGCGCGATGCTGCGGGCGTAGCCGCCCATACGACGGCGGTAGTGCTCCTCATCCAGGCCTCCACCGGCGAAGATCACGCCGGACACGCGGCTCAGGCTGAGCATCTCGACATAGCGCAACTCGGTGGCTGAGTCACGGTCGCTGCTGCAGACAACGGTGAGAAAGCCACGTGCTGACGCGGCCGCGGTCGCGCCACGAACGATCTCGGCGAAGTAAGGGTCGGTCACATCGTGGACGACGATGGCGATGGTCGGCACCCGCCGTGTCCTGAGGGCTCGCGCCATGGGATTCGGCCGATATGCCAGGCGAGCGGCCACGGCTTGCACGCGTGCGCGAGTACGGTCGCTGACCGGGTGATCGTTGTCGGGATCGAGTGCACGCGATGCGGTGGTGAGCGACACCGCGGCCTGCTGGGCAACGTCGGAGAGAATCGGAAGCCTGCCGCCCCTCATCGCCTGCCGCCGAGTTCGCGGAGCTCGGGACACGCGGCTCAATTCATGTCTTGGCGGGTTCTCGCCCAAGAGGGAAATGGATTTCCTGACCACCGGCCTTACTATGGTCGCGGCCCTCTCGGGAAGTCAATCTGCAAACGGCATACCGAACAGAATCGCGTGGTTGCGATCAGCTCAAGGGCCGCCACGCTGGAGCGGGAGGTCGTGCCGCGTTCGACGGGGACGGTCCGACGCTTATCGAGGCTGCGCTGTAGTCTCGCTCTTGCGATGAGCAGCTCCAAGCACGTGCGAGCCGACGGGCTCGAGAAGGTCACCGGCCAGGCCCGCTACGCGGCAGATCTGGTTCTACCCGGCATGCTCGAGGGCCGCTTCCTGCTGGCGGGACGCGCACATGCCCGGATCAAGGGCATCGACACGAGCATGGCTATGCGCCTGCCGGGTGTCGTCGCGGTAATCACGCAGGCAGATGTACCTCAGCTCCGTTACGGCAGCGCGGTGAAAGACCGAACACTTTTCGCGGATGGTGTGATCCGTTTCGAGGGCGAGGTGGTCGCCGCGGTGGCGGCCAGAACCGCGGAGATCGCCGCAGCCGCCCTCGAGCTCATCGAGGTCGACGTCGAGCCGCTGGCCCCGATCACCGACCCGGAGGTCGCGCTCCAGCCTGCAAGCGAGCTGTTGCATCCTGATTGGAGCGCATACACGGCATATGACGGCCTCGTCCGCAGCGGCAACGACTGCGCGTACGTCACGATCGCCAAAGGCGACGTCGCCGCCGGCTTCGCAGAGGCCGACCGAGTCGTCGAAGAGCGGTACAGCTGCGATCAGTCGCATCCCGTGCCAATCGAGCCACACGCGGTTCTGGCGCAGTGGCAGGGCGACAAGGTCACCATCTGGTCCACCTCGCAGGTGCCGTTCGCGGCTCGTGCCGGCGTCGCTGAAACCCTGCAGATGCCCGAGAGCAACGTTCGCATCATCGTTCCTCACCTCGGCGGCGGTTTTGGCGGCAAGTGCGAGTTCCACTTCGAGGCTCATGTCGCGGCTTTGGCGCGAAAGGCCGGCCGGCCGGTGCGAATCGTATTCAACCGACATGAGGAGTTCATCGCTCCGGACAAGGTCAATCATCCGATCCTCATCGACCTGAAGACCGGAGTCACTCGCGACGGTGTGATGACCGCCCGGTCGGCGCGCATCGTCCTCGACACCGGCGCGTACGCCTCCGATGCGCCGAGCATCGCCGAGATCGCAACCATGATGGCCGCTGGGCCCTACGACATTCCGAACCTGGACATCACGGCGCACACCGTCTACACGAACAAGACACCCGCTGGGTCTGTGCGGGCGCCTTCGGGTCCGCAGGTCGCATGGGCCGTGGAGCAGCACACGGACGAGGTGGGAACGCAGGTCGGGCTCAATGGCTACGAGATCCGGATGCGCAATCTGCTCGAGGACGGAGACGAAGGCCCCACCGGCCAGCGCATGAAGGCGGTTGGCGCCAAAGCATGCCTGCAGAAAGCAGCCGAGCTCATCGGCTATGAGCAATCGGCGGCGCCCGGGGCAGCGGTCGGGCTCGCGTGTGCCTGGTGGTTCAGCTTTCCCGCCGCCTCGTCGGTCAGCTTGAAGGTGAACACCGACGGGTCGGCGACGCTGGTCACGGGTGCCCAGGAGAACGGCTCGGGAGCGGTAATGGGCCTGGCGCTGATCGCGGCGGAAGAGCTTGGAATCGATCCCGATCGCGTTTCGGTTCTGTATCAAGACACCGACGCCGGAGCCTGGGACATGGGCAGCTCAGGGAGCCAGACGACTTTCAACAACGGCCGTGCTGTGATCACGGCCGCCGCGGAGGTCCGGCGGCGAATCCTGTCGGTCGCCGCCGACAAGCTCGAGGCCTCGGCAGATGACCTGGAGATCGTCGATGGCGTCGTGCGGGTCCGAGGCGTCCCCGGCACCGCCATGTCGGTCGCGGACGTGGCGGCGGCTCTCTTCGCCGGGGGCGAGCTGCTCACAGCGCAAGGGGCCGCTATCGCCCAACCTCTGCCCGACAACTTCGGCGCCTCGTGCTCGGGCCGTGTCGTGTTCCCGGCCTTCGCGGACCCAACCTTCACGTGCCAGGCGGCGCGCATCGCGGTCGATCGCGAGACCGGCGTGGTGCGTGTGCTGGAGCTCGCCGCTGCCCACGACTTCGGTCGCGTTCTCAACCCCGACGGTGCACGCGGGCAGGTCGAGGGTGGCGTGGTGCACAGCATCGGCATGGCCCTCACCGAGGGCACCACGTACCGGGACGGGCGGCAGGTCAATCCGCACCTGCTCGATTACAAGCTGCAGACGTCGGCCGATGCGCCGGTGATTCGGGTCGAATTCATCGAAACCAGCGGCGCGACGGGTCCGCGCGGCGGCAAGGGAGTGGGGGAGCCGCCGATCATCGCGGCTGCCGGAGCCGTCGCCAATGCGATCGCGTCCGCCACGGGAGCCCGGGTCCGCCGGCTTCCGATGACCGCGCCGCGGGTCTGGGCGGCCGTCAACGGAGCAGCTGCGAAGTGATCGACAGGACGTATTTCGAGCCCGCGGACCTCGAGCAGGCGCGATCCATGCTCGCCGGTGCCGAAGGCTTGAGGATCGTCGCTGGAGGGACGGACCTGGTCGTCGCCGCACGCAGCGGGAAGGCACCGCTCCCGGAACGGCTGATGGCGATCCATCGCGTCAAGGAGCTCATAGGACTCGATTCGGATGCCGGCGGCGGCCTCAGGATCGGAGCCCTTACCACCCATGGCGACCTCGAGACATCGGCGGCCGTCACGCAAACCTGGACCGCGCTGTCCGACGCGTCGGCCCTGGTCGGATCGCCCGCGACTCGCCACGTGGGCACGGTGGGTGGCAACGTCTGCAATGCGTCGCCGGCGATGGAGCTTGGCAGTCCCCTGCTGGTTTTCGAGGCGAGCATCGAGCTTGCGTCCGGCGGCGGCTTCCGCAGCGTCCCCTTCAGCTCGTTCGTGACCGGTCCAGGACGCACCTCGGCACAACCCGGCGACCTGATGACAGCGGTCGTGCTGCCTCCACTCCAGGGCCCGGGACGGGTCGGAAGCGCATACATCCGGCTCGAGTACCGGCTGGCGATGGAGATCGCGATCGTCGGCGCCGCTGCGATGGTCCGGCTCGACGAAACCGATCGTTGCATCGACGTCCGCGTGGCCCTCACGGCTGTAGCGCCCACATGCGTTCGTGCGGCGCAGACCGAGGAGATGCTCCGGGGCGAGACGATCGATCCCGGGTTGCTCGAGCGCGCAGCCAGCGCCGCCACGGCGTCCGCCAGCCCGATCGACGACGTTCGCGCGAGCGCCGACTATCGCCGGGCGATGGTGCCGGTGCTGGTCCGCCGGGCGCTGACAAGGGCGCTTGATCGAGCCAAGCCGAATTGAGGTACCGACTCCCTCTCGAGGTGAACGGCGTCGCCTACGAAGAAGAGATTGAGCCGCACCGCAATCTTCTATCCGTCTTGAGGGGGGAGCTCGGACTCACCGGATCCAAAGAAGGCTGCGACGATTCGGAGTGCGGAGCGTGCATGGTGCTCGTCGATGGCCGGCCTGTGAACTCCTGCTCCTTCCTGGCGCTGCAGGCTGGTGGCCGAGCGGTGCAGACCGTCGAGGGGCTTGCGAAAGGCGGCGATCTCCATCCCCTGCAAGCCGCGTTTCTCGAGCAGGTCGGGGTCCAATGCGGTTTCTGCACGCCGGGCATGTTGATGAGCGCGAAAGCCCTGCTCGACCAGAACCCCAATCCCACCGAGGCGGAGGTCAAACGGCATCTTGGCGGCAATCTATGCCGCTGCACCGGCTACGCCGGAATCGTGAGGGCGGTCATCAGGGCCGGCGCCGCGAGATAGAAACCTGTCCTGACAGCAGGGCCATGGCGGCTGGATACTTCAACAGACACCAGTGACCGCGCACAAGGTCGCACTCCTGACTCGCGAGTACCCGCCCGACGTATATGGGGGCGCGGGCATTCACGTTGAGTATCTGGCGCGCGAGCTGCGCCGGCTGGCCGACCTTTCGGTCCATTGCTGGGGGTCGCCCAGAGATGAGCCTGGCGTGATCGCCCACCAGCCTTGGGCGGAGCTCAAGGAGCCGAAGCCGGAGTCAACGGTGCTCCAGGCGATGTCGATCAACCTCGCCATGGCGGCCGCAACCAAAGGGGCCGAGCTCGTCCACAGCCACACCTGGTACGCGAACTTCGGCGGTCACCTTTCGAAGCTCACATGGTCGATCCCCCACGTAGTCACCACACACAGCCTCGAACCACTGAGACCCTGGAAGGCCGAGCAGCTCGGGGGCGGTTACGCGGTTTCGAAATTCTGCGAGCGGACCGCAATCGAAGCGGCTGACGCCGTGATTGCGGTGTCGCAGGGAATGCGCCAGGACGTCCTGGACTGCTACCCGAAGGTCGATCCGAGCCGCGTTCAGGTGATCCATAGCGGGATCGATCCCGAGGTCTACAAACCGCAGCCATCGGAGGCTGCGCTTTTGCGGCTGGGCGTCGATCCGAGCGTGCCCTTCGCACTCTTTGCGGGGAGGGCCACGCGCCAGAAGGGCCTGAACCTGCTCCTGGCCGCCGCCCACCGAATCAATCCCCGCTACCAGCTCGTGATCGTGGCCAGCTCCCCAGACACACCCGAGATGGGCGCAGAGGTGGCTGAGCTGGCTGAGCGCGTTCGGTCGGAGCGAGGCAACCTGGTCTCGATCGGCCGCTTCATCCCGCTTGAAGACCTCATCCATCTTTACACGGGCGCGGCGGTTTTCGTCTGTCCATCGGTCTATGAGCCCTTCGGCCTCGTCAACCTCGAGGCGATGGCATGCGAGACGGCAGTGGTCGGGTCGCGGGTGGGCGGGATCCCGGAGATTGTGGTGGAGGGTGAGACGGGCTACCTGGTT
>Ga0209802_1002137_pt1 | contig 13986 bp, 10 predicted proteins | sample GraSoiAngelo_129_FD_185886 | JGI IMG/M metagenome (GOLD analysis project Ga0209802, IMG submission 185886) | Grasslands soil microbial communities from the Angelo Coastal Reserve, California, USA - 14_0927_12_40cm (SPAdes) (version 2) | ecosystem: Environmental > Terrestrial > Soil > Grasslands ... | reverse complement strand
CGCGAGCTTCTGCGTCGCGGCGAACACCACCAGCCCCTGCGCGAGCCCGGTCCAGAATACGAAGTTGACGTGCCACGCCTGCCACGCGCGCGCCTCGGCTGGCCGGCCGCCGGTGAGCACCCACAGGAACGCCACCGCGCCGAGCAGCGCCAGCAGCGTCCCCCACATCGCGAAGGCCCGCGCCGGGAACTGCCGCGCCTTCTGTACCAGCTCGGACCGCGACCCCCTCCCCGCCATCGCCGGCGCGCTCATCGTTTCCCCTGGCTCCGCGCCTGCGCCTGCAGAGTGCGCACGTAGTTCACCAGGTCCCAGCGGTCGTCGCCCCGCACCTTGTCGCCGTACACCGGCATCAGACCACGTCCCATCATCTGGCCGTTCACGATGACGGCATAGACGTAGCCGTCCGAGCGGCGGGCGATCGTGTCGTTCACGAGCGAGCGCACGCCGAAGTACGCCCCGCCCGCGGCGGAAGAGATCGGCCCGTCGCCACGACCCGTCTCGCCGTGGCACACGAGACAGTACGTCTCGTACACGAAGCGTCCGCGGTTGATGGACTCCGACGTCCGAGTCCGCGCGTTCACGAGGCGGTCCGCGGTGGTCAGGGAAGGCATCACTTCGCCGCCGCTCACGGGCACCGTCCCGGGCACGGGCGGAATCGGTCGGGCGTACGGCTTGATGCTGCGCTGGTGGCGCATCGTGGCGAACCAGCCGATGCGGTGCACCACATCGTCCGGGTTGCAGGAGACGGCGGCCAGGACGGCAAAGGCGGCAAGGGCGGCGGCGGGTCTACGCACGGCGCACTTCTTCCGCGCCCGCGCCACGGAGGAGGCCCTCGACCTGGCCGTGCCGCGCCGGCTCGGAGGGGACGAAGATACCGAACTTGTCGTTCGTGAAGCGCGGGTCGTAGGCGACGGTGCCGAGGCGGCGCGCGGCGAACAGCGCGTTGAACGCGACGCCGAGGATGGTGGAGAGCGCCCCGAACAGCACCGTCATCTCGAACATGATCACGACGTAGGGCGGGATCGACCCCACCGGTTTACCGCCGAGCACGAGGGGCCAGTCGTACGACATATAGAGGGTGATCCAGGCGCCGATCGCGCATCCCGCGATGCCGCCGATCAGGGTGAACATCCGCACCGGGCTCACCGGCTGGTCCAGCGCGTCCTCGATCTCGTGGCGCGGGATCGGCGAGTATACCGTGAAGTCGGTGTGGCCGCCTTTGCGCAGTTGGCCGATCGCGTCCACCGTCGCGTCGAGATGGCCGAACACGGCCAGCACGCCCGGCGTGGGCGGCGGGTGGAAGATGGCGGTCAACGGATTCACGAGCTTCATGCCGCCACCGCCTTGCCGCGGCGCGGCGCCGGCAGGACTTCCTTCACCTCGGAGATCGAGACGGCGGGGAAGTTCTTCACGAACAGGAGGAACCACATGAAGAACCACCCGAAGCTGCCCGCCATGATGCCCCAATCGGCCCAGGTCGGGTTGTAGGTCGCGTTCGCGAAGCGCTCGAACGGCTCACCCGCGAGCGAGACGACGATGATGACGTAGCGCTCGAACCACATCCCGATGTTCACGAAGATCGAGATCACGAACAGCGCCAGGATGTTCGTGCGGATCTTCTTGAACCACAGCAACCAGGGGAGGACGCCGTTGCAGATGTTCATCGTCCAGCTCGCCCACCAGAACGGCCCGAACGCGCGGTACCAGAACGCGGCCCGCTCGTCGGCGTGGCCCCCGAACCACGCCGTGAAATTCTCGACGCAGTACGAGTAGCTCACGATCAGGCCGGTGAGGAGGCAGAGCTTCGCCAGGTTCTCGAAGTGGTGGACGGTGATCAGCTCCTCGAGGTGGAACAGCTTGCGGATCGGCACGAGCAGCGTGATCACCATCGCCACGCCGGAATAGATCGCGCCAGCCACGAAATAGGGAGCGAACAAGGTCGCGTGCCAGCCGGGCACGATCGCCATCGCGAAATCCCACGACACGACGCTGTGGACGGAGAGCACGAGCGGCGTGGCGAGGGCGGCGAGATAGAGGTAGCCGCGCGTGTAGTGCCGCCACTGCTCGTTGGTGCCGCGCCAGCCCAGCCCGGTGATGGCGTACAGCTTCTTGCGCCAGCCGGTCGCCACGTCGCGCACCGCCGCGATGTCCGGAATCAGCCCCATGATCAGGAACACGGTCGAGACGGTGAAATACGTCCCGATCGCGAACTCGTCCCAGATGAGCGGCGACTTGAAGTTGGGCCACAGCCCGCGCTCGTTGGGGTACGGCAGCAGCCAGTAGAAGTACCACTGCCGGCCGATGTGGATCAGCGGGAACAGCCCGGCGGTCATCACCGCGAATACCGTCATCGCTTCGGCGGTGCGATACACCGCCGTGCGCCACCCCGATCGGAACAGAAAGAGAATAGCGCTGATCAGCGTGCCCGAGTGCGCAATGCCCACCCAGAACACGAAGCACGTGATGTAGACCGCCCAGTAGACGGGATGAGAGTAGCCCGCGAGCCCCAGACCGTAGCGCAGCAACAGCAGGAGACAGACGATCCCGACGCCCAGCAGCGCGACCGCCGTGCCGAGCAGCGCGAAGTAGCCCTTCCCCGGATGCCCCAGCGTGCGCGCGATGGCGCGGGTAACGAAGTCGTAGGTGACGCGCGTGGTCGCGGTGTCGGCCACGGCTCAGGCCTCGGCTGCCGCGCCCTGGGTCACGCGGGCGAGGTAGGTGATCGCGGGCTGGGTGTTGAGCCCCGCGAGCACGTGATAGCCGCGCGGGTCCTGGGCCAGGGCGGCGACCCGCGAGGTCTTGTCGTGCAGGTCGCCGAACACGATCGCCTCCGAGGGGCAGGCTTGGGCGCAGGCCGGTGTGATCTCTCCATCCTGGACGACGCGATCCTCGAGCCGGGCGCGGTTCTGCGCGCCCCGAATGCGCTGCACGCAGAACGTGCACTTCTCCATCACGCCCTTCTCGCGCACCGTCACGTCGGGGTTCAGCAGCATGTTCAGGGGATCGGGCCAGCTCTCCCACTCGCCGCCCGGCTCGGCGTAGTTGTGCCAGTTGAAGTAGCGGACCTTGTACGGGCAGTTGTTGGCGCAGTAGCGCGTGCCGACGCAGCGGTTGTACACCTGGCCGTTGAGGCCGTCGGGCGTGTGGTACGCCGCGTACACCGGACACACCGGCTCGCACGGCGCGTTGCCGCACTGCTGGCACAGCATCGGCGTCACGACCGCGCCGACCGGCCGGCCGGCGCCGTCCCCCGTGTAGTAGCGTTCGATACGCAACCAGCTCATCTGGCGGCGGCGCAAGAACAGCTCCTCGCCCACCGTGGCGAGGTTGTTCTCGGCGTAGCACGCGGTGACGCACGCCGAGCAGCCGGTGCATTTCGCCAGGTCGATGGCCATCGCCCAGCGCGGATGCGCGCCGGCATAGTTCCCGAGGCTCGCCTGCTCGTGCTGCGCTTCGGCCCAGTCCGCGAGCGCCTTGTCGGTGTACGCCGGCGTCTCCCGCTCCGCGAAGGGATGTGACCCGGACTTGAGCTCCTGCGCCCTCGCCAGCGGCAAGACTTCAATCACACCGCGCCCCTGCTCGCGCGCATCGCCCTCGATCGTCGCGAGGCGGCGATGGTCCGCGGTCTTTTTCACCGCGACGCCGACCGCAAACGCCCGCCCGCCGAAATCGGTCGCCCGATCGCTCAGCAACTCGAAGGCGTTGAACGAACGATCCCGGGCGTAGCGGCCGTACGCCCTGTGGCCTTGCCCCGTCGGCACGGCCAGCACGTCGGGCCGCACGCCGGGCGTGATCCAGACGGGCGCGCGCACCGCCCCGTGGTCCGACGTCAGCAGCAGTACGTCGCCGTTGGCGAGCTGCCACCGGGCGGCCGTGTCGGGATGCACCTCGACCCAGGCGTGCCAGGTGATCTTCGACACGGGATCGGGCAGCTCCTGCAGCCACGGCTTGTTGGCGCCGCGGCCGTCGTACAGCGCCAGCGATGGGAAGACGACCAGCGGGAGCCTGTCGGCCGAGCCGGGTGGGGCGGTGACATTCGCCCCCACCTCCCCGACACGCGGGCTGAGGCGCACCGTCTGCGTCGCCACGTCGTTGTAGATCCCGCCGTGCTGCAACGCGTCGGTCCAGAACTGCTCGAAGTCCCGTCCCTTGCCGAATCGCTGGTGCAGCTCGCGCCAGCGGCTTTGCAGGTAGTCCTTGAACGTCCCCGCCTTCCCGGCGGCGCGCAGCAGCACGTCGCCCGTGCCGAGGGCGCCGGGGACCACGGCCTGCATCACCGGCTGCTGCAGCGCGTAGATCCCGGCGCGGGGCCTCGAGTCGTTCCACTGCTCGAGCGGATGCAGGTCGGGGAGCACGAGATCGGCCGCCGCGGTCGTCTCGTCCCAGTAAGGGGAGAAGCTCACCTTGAACGCGACGCGTCCGAGCGCCTGCGAGAAGCTGCCCGGGACGGCGTGCACCGGATTCGCGCCGTGCGCGAGCAGCAGCGCTACCTTGCCGCCCTCCATGTCGGGGACGAGATCGGCGAGCTGCTGGAACGAGCCGGCCTGCCCCAGGCCGTGGTTGGGCCCGAACTTGACGGTCTTCCCAACCTGCCCCGCGACGTAGTTGAGGATGTTCACCGCCGCGACGATCCCCGCGCCGTTCGGGTACTGGGCCGCGATCCCGCCGGCCACCGCCAGACCGCCCTGCGACGCGGCGAACTCGCGCGCCAGTCGCGTGATGTCGCCCGCTACGATGCCGACCGCCGCCGCGACCTGCTCCGGCGCATGGGCCGCGAGCAGCTCCCCCAGTCGCGCCGCGTCGGCCGGCAGCGGAGCGTGCCGCCCGCGCGCGATCACCTGCGCCATCGCGAGCGCGAGCAGGCCTTCGGTGCCGGGCACCGGAACGATCCACTCGTCCGCGCTCATGCCCGTGAGCGACAGCCGCGGGCCGACGAATACGAACTTCGCCGGCGCGGCGCGGCCCACCCCCTGGAACGCGTGGGCATGCGTGAACGCGTTCTGATAGCCGACCGGCGAGAGCCACGTCTCCATGAAGTCGGCGCCGAACGACACGATGTAGCGCGCGGCGGCGAAGTCGTACCACGGAATGGCCGGCGTGCCGAACGCGAGGCGGTTCCCCTCGCGCAGCGCCTCGAAGGCGAACGGTTCGTAGCTCAAGTGCCGGCCGCCGAACTGCGTCGTCCAGGCGTCGACCAGGTCACCGAAGGAGCCGGTCTCGAGCCCGGTGATGAAGACGATCCCCTTCCCGCGGGCCGTCTTGAGCTGCGCGGCGAGTCGTCCAAGGCCCTCGTCCCAGGTGACCTTCTGCCACGCGCCGGTCGCCGTCCGGGCCATCGGCTCGGTGACGCGATCGGGGTTGTACAGGCCCTGAAGCGCCGCCTGACCGCGCGCGCACAGCCGCCCCTGGTTGATCGGCGAGTCGGGGTTTCCCTCGAGCTTGATCACCCGGCCTTCCCGCACCTTGGCGTGGAGCCCGCACCCGGCCGCGCACTCGCGGCAGGTGGTGGCGTAGTACGTCGCGATCCCGGGGACTTGGTTCTCAGGCGGGATCACGTAGGGGACGAGGTGCTCAGTCGGCTCGGGCCCGATGCCGCATGCCGACGCCGCGGCGGCCGCGCCGCCCGTGGCGCCCAAGACTGTGAGGAATCGTCTCCGGTCCATGCGCTCGGCTCTCAGTAGTGGCACACGGTGCAGTCGCGGCTCACGTTGCGCTGCACGTGACAATTGATGCACCAGCCCATGCGGAGCGTGGCGACCTGGTACACCTGCGGCATGGCGCGCACGTCGCCGTGGCAGTTATTGCAGCCCTCCGTGCCCAGGACTTTGATGTGACGCTGGTGGGGAAAGCGTACGAAGCCCGGGAGCGCGTGCACCCGAATCCACTGCGGCGGCTGCCGGTTCGCGAACGCCTCGCGGACCTTCTTGATCTCCGCCTGATCGGACGGCGTCGACCCGCCGATCATCTGATGGCAGCCGAAGCACGTCTGGAGCGCCGGAATCCCGGGCTCGCTCGAGATCGTCACCGTGTTGTGACAGTACAGGCAGGGAATCCTGTCCTGACCGGCGTGTACGTCGTGGCGGAAGAAGATCGGCTGGCGGGGACCCGGAAGCCGCCCCGTGTCGCTGATGACGGGAGCTTTGTACGGCGGCGCCGGCTGGCTGGTTTGTGCCGCAGCCGGGGGGATGGGGGGGGCGAGGAGGGCGAACGCCACTGGTAGCGCGACACCCACTCCGGCCCAACCACTCCGCTTCGTCATCAATCGCGCTCGATGGCGAATGTATCGTGTGTGTGTGTGGAACGGCTCGCGGGGCGCAGGAATGTAGTCCCGGCGGCGAACGGCGCACAAGCCCTGCGCCGGCGCGCCGGACGCGCGTCATTCGGCGCGCGCGAGCAGCTGGTGTTTCAGGTGAACGATGCGCACGAACGCGTCGACGGCCTCGAGGTCGGGGAACTCCATCCAACACCACCGGATCCCGTTCGCTACCCGACCGTCGCGCACCGCCTGCCGCAGGGCCTTCGGGAGGCCGTCAGTGACCGCGAGCTCCCGCTCCTCGGTCTCGGTCAACACGAACGTGCCCGACAGCCCCGCCTCCATGGGGTGCAGGTAGCCGAGCTTGCGGCCGCCGACCTCATACATCCACACCCACTTCCAGGCCGTGCCCATGAACACCACCTGCTCCGTCACGTGCTTGAGCGCCCGAATGCCTTCGCGCGCGCGGCGGAACCGCTGCCCGGCGCGCGGCGGCAGGTCCTTGAGCGGGGCGTCGGACTTGGGCCGCTTGCTCGGGCTCTTATAGAGATTCCTCGCCCAGTAGCCGGCTGGCTGGTGCTCGATCGGGATCATGGTCGTTCGTATTGTACGCCGCGGGTCGCCGAACGGAAACTCCCTTGCAGCCCGCGCCAGCGTGCGAGGCCCCCCGCCACGGCGCGCTCCAGCTCCGACACGGCGGCCGCCGCCTGGGTCGTGGGCGCCGCATCCGCGCCCTGAATCACCCCATACAGCTGAACCAGCTCCTCGTTCAGCCGGGTCAGGCTCTGCTCGCTCCGCGCACTCGCCGCCGGTGGGGGGCCGCCCGTCTCGAGCGTCGCCGCGCGGGCATCGAGCGAGTCGAGCAGCGAGCCCGGAGGAGGCACCGCGCGGTCCCGCATCGCCTTCAGCTCCTTGCGCAGCGCGCGTACCTGCTCGAGCACTGCCGAGTCGCTGCGCAGCGCGGCGACGAGACGCGACGCGAGCGCGAACTGGCGCGCCAGGGCTCCCACCGGCAGGGCGACGCGAGGATCCATCGTCACCGTGAGCGGCTGCTCGTACGTCTTGCCCGCGACCGCCAGACGCACGACGTAGCGACCCGGCACGGCCCACGGCCCGCGCGGCTCCCGCGGGGTGTCGTGATAGACCGCTGCGATGGGGTACTCGTGACGCAACGCCGGCGGCGGCGGATAGTGCTGATCCCACACGAAGCGATGCATCCCGGCGGCGGCGCTCAGCAGTTGTGGCGGCCGGATCCACCAGGGCGGGATGTTCACGGTGGAGTCGGGCCGTTCCGGTTGGTCCACACTCGAAAAACGGCGCACGAGGCCGCCCCGCGCGTCGAAGACCTCGAGCGTCACGGGGCCCGCTGCGGCGCGCGCGAGGTAGTAGTCGAGAACCGCGCCGTCGGGCGGGTTCTGCCCCACCGGCTCGTCGGGGGGCAGCGGCGTATCGGTATTCTCGTTCCAGCGCACGCGCACGGCGGGCGCCGGCCGGTAGAGGTAGGCGTCCGCCGCCCGTCCCGCGGCGGCGATCTGCCGCAGCGGCGTCATGTCGTCGAGGATCCAGAAGGAGCGTCCATGCGTCCCGACCACGAGGTCGTTCTCGTGAATGACGAGATCGCGGACCGCCGATGCCGGCAAATTGAGACGGAGCGGCTGCCAGCGCTCCCCGTCGTCGAACGACACGTACACGGACCGCTCCGTCCCCGCGAATAGCAGTCCGCGCTGCACGGGATCTTCGCGTACGGCGTTCACGACTTCGTTCACGGGGATGCCCGCGACGATCTCGCGCCACGACTTGCCGCCGTCTTTTGTCCGATAGACGTGCGGCCGCACGTCGTCGAGCCGAAAGCGGTTCACGGCGGCATATGCCGCGAGCGTGTCGAAGTGCGAAGCTTCGAGCAGCGACACCTTGCTCCACGGGGTGAGCACGGCGGGCGTCACGTCGGTCCACGACCGGCCGCCATCGTGGGTCACGTGGATCAGGCCATCATCGGTGCCCACCCACAGCAGGTTCAGCTTCCGGAAGGACGGCGCGATGGTGTAGATCACGCCGCGGTGCTTCCCCTGCTCGGGATCGAGCGGCGTGAAGGCGCCGAGGGTCGCCGGTACGTCGTACGTCGCGCGCGTCAGGTCGGGGCTGATCGTCTGCCAGCTCGCGCCGCCGTTCACGGTCCTGAAGACCACGTTGGCGCCGAGGTACAACACGTGGGGGTCGACCGGTGAGAACAGCACCGGCATCGTGCGCACCCAACGGTACTTCCCCAGCCGCACCGGCTCAGGTGACACGTCCTGCACTTGACCCGTGTTCCAGTCGAAGCGGCTGATCTTGCCGCCGTAAATCAGGTTGGGGTGCAGCGGGTCCGGGGCCACATAGCCGTACTCCTCGACGCCGACGGGATGCCACTCCCGCACGGTGACCTGGCCGTCATTGCCGCGGCTCGCGACGCCCGCCGATCCGCTCTCCTGCTGCCCGCCGTAGACCCAGTAAGGAAAACGGTTGTCGGTCACGACGTGATAGAACTGGGCCGTGGGCTGGTTGTACCACGAGCTCCAGGTCGCGCCGCCGTTCACGGTGACGATCGCGCCCTGGTCGCCGGCCAGCAGGATGACCTCGGGGTTTGCAGGATCGATCCAGAGTCGGTGGTAGTCGTCCCCGCCCGGGGCGCCGCGAAACGCGGCGAACGTCCGCCCCCCGTCGGTGGACTTCCACGTCACCACGTTCGCCACGTAGACGACGTCGGGATTGGTCGGATCGACTTTCACCTCGTTGAAGTCGCCGTCGCGACCCCACAGCCGCTCGTCGGCGTTGACGGGGCGCCACTGCTCGCCACCGTCATCGGAGCGGTACAGACCCCCGCCGCGCTTCGCGCCCAGGATGGCGTAGACGCGGCCGGCCGCGCTGGCCGCGAACCCGAGCCCGATGCGGCCCAGCCCGTCGTCCGCGCCCGGCAGGCCCGCCGTGACGCGGCGCCAGGTGGTCCCGCCGTCGGTGGACTTGTAAAGGCTGTTGTTCGCCGGCAGCGTCCACGAGCTGCCGATCTCCCACGGCGCCTGGCGCGCGGCCCACAGCGCCGCGAACACCGTTTGCGGCGTCGTGGGATCGAGCGCCACGTCCACCGCGCCGGTGTTGTCGTCGGTGTAGAGCACCCGCTCCCATGTCTCGCCGCCATCGCTCGAGCGGAACACCCCGCGCTCCGTGTTCGGGCCGTAGGGGTGCCCCAGCACCGCCGCGAACACCCGGCTCGGATCCCGCGGATCGACCACGATCGCGGGGATCTGTTGCCCGTCCCGGAGCCCGAGATGGCGCCACGTGGCGCCGCCGTCGGTGCTCTTATAGATGCCGTCGCCGACCGACAGATCGGGACGCTGCAGCCCCTCGCCGCTCCCCACGTAGATCGTCCGCGGGTCGGACGGCGCCACGGCGATCGCGCCGATCGAGCCCGTCGGCTGCTCGTCGAAGATGGGCGTCCAGGTACGTCCGTAGTCGTCGCTCTTCCAGACCCCCCCGTTGTTCACGCCGATGTACAACACGGCGGGCCGGCCGGAGACTCCGACGGCGGCGACGGTGCGCCCGCCGCGGAACGGTCCGATCAGCCGCCAGCGTAGGCCTGCAAACAGGCTCGGGTCGTACTGCTGCGCGAGAGCGACGGACGGAAGGACAGCGGCGATGAGCAGCCACGATGCGGTAGGACGCAGCGGAATCACGGCTTCGGTCTCCAGAGGTGTGCGAGTATCGTCTCGTCGTTAACCGGACACAATCGGCGGGGGATTTCGCACCCCGGCGTCACGCCGTCAAGCGTCGAGCCGTTTGGTCACGGCGCGAAACCGCGCCCCGTCGAGCAGCCGGGCGATCGACACTCCCGGCACGGCCATGCGGCCGTCCTTGCTCATCGTCAGCTTGATGACGTCGATCCCCCGCCCATACCACCGCGTGCTGGGTTCGAGATCGGAGGGATAGACACATGACGGCAGCGCGGCAAGCGCGAGCGTCGCCTGTGAGCCGATCCCCGATTCTGGCATTGTCCCCGCCCAGAGCTCCGCTCCGTAGTCCGCGGCCGCGCGATACACTCGACATACTTCGCTCAGCCCGCCGACCCGATGCACCTTGAGGTTCCAGATCTTGGGGCCGCCGAGCGCCGCGATCTGCCGCGCGGCGGCGGCGTCCCGCACCGTCTCGTCGAGACAGAGCGGCGTGCGGAGCGCCTGCGCCAGGCGCGTGTGCCCCACCAGCTCATCGGGCGCGAGCGGCTGCTCGATGTAGAGCAGGCCGGCATCGTCGAGCGCGCGGAGATTGCGCTCGTGCACGGGCCAGACGTACGCGCCGTTGGCATCCACGGTGAGCGGGAGATCGACATGCGCCATCCCGGCGCGCGCCGCGCGCACCGCCGCTTCGTCCCAACCGGGCTTCACCTTGATCTTCACCCGGCGATAGCCGAGCTGCAGCGCGTCGTGCACGCGGCGCGTGAGCGTGTCGGGTTTCCCGTCCTCCGGGATACCGATGGCGACGCCGCAAGAAACGCTGGCACCAGGCTCCACGCCGAGGCGCGCCGCGACGAGCTGCGCGAGACCGGTGCCGCGGCGGTGCGCCTCCAGGTCCCACGCCGCGGTTTCGACCCCGGCGCGCGCGAAGGGGTTGCCGCGCACGCCGTCGCGCAGCGCGTCGTCCACCGCTTCAGGGGAGTCGAAGGCTCCACCCGTGAGGCGCGGGATGAGCACGCGCGCCAGCAGATAACCCGCGCCGGCGAGCGTCTCCTCCGAATAGAACGGCAGCTCGAACGGCGGCGACTCGCCGTAGCCGACATGTCCCGCCTCGTCGTGCAGCACGACGATGAGCGAGCGCCGCGCGTCGATCCGGCCGCCCGAGATGATGAACGGCTCCGCGAATGGGAGAGTCAGCTCGTACAGCTCAGCCCTGGTGATCTGCACGCACGGCCACGTCGAGGAAGTGGAGCTCCCCGCGCCGGCGCCCGAGCGCACCCCGCGCCTCGAGCTCGAGCATCCCCGCGACGAGCCCCTCCACCGGATGAAACACGAGCGCGTGCAGCACCCGCTGGGTGCGTGAGCCGTGGGTCGCGGGATACTCGGCCAGGGGAAGCTGGAAGAACGTATGGAGCTGGACACTCTCGCAGCCGCGCCGGGCGTACTCGAGGATCATCCGGCCGGAGCCGATATTGCCGGTGCCGACGAGAGGGCGGTCGAAGGCGGTCGAGGGCGGTCGAAGGCGGTAGAGGTCCAAGGCGCGCAGGTTGCGGTCGCTCAAGTCCCAGCCTCCGTAGGCCACCTGGGCCTGCCCGTCGAACAGTCGGTTGAAGCACACGAGCGCGTCGGCGCCGCCGCACGCCTCCATCATGTGGATCTGAAACGCGTCGTCGAAGCGTGCGTTCATCAGCTTCACGGCTACCCGTACCGGGACGGGAGACGCGGCGCGGATCCGCTCGGGCACGTCGCGCAGCCAGCGCACGATCTGCGCGCGCTCCCCCGCGAGGGCGTCGCCCGCGAGGGTGGGTGAGAAGTCCTTCTCGACGAGCAGCGGCGGCTCGCCCCACGCCGCGGCGAGCCGGGCGGTCGTGTAGCGGTATTCGGCATCCCGGAACGCCTCGTCGAGGCGCGGCAGATGATACTTCACCGACGGCACGACGAGCAGCCGGCCCGCACGCGTCAGGGCCCGCCCCGCGCGCAGCAACGCGAGGTACTCGTCGAGCGAACGGTCCCAGCCCCGCCCCTTCCACGTGACCGTCCATCCAGCCCTTCCCCCAGCCCGCGAGTCCCGGCGCTCGACCTTCATCTTGGTCTCGTGGATCGCCCAGGCGGCCATGGATTGCGCACCGCCGTCGTCCTGAGCGATCACGGTCTTCAGGACCACGAACGCGAGTCCCGCCGCGGCGTCGTCCTCGAGCTGTCCGGCATTGAGCGACAATTGCCCCGACCCCTTGCCGATCGGATGGGGGAGCGTCTGGCCCAGGTAGCGCGCGGTGAGGTCGATCCCATACGTCCCCCGCACGTGCGCGGGAAAGTCGCGCGGCAGCTCCCGCTTGAAGCGCTGGAAATCCCGCTCGAGGCTCGAGCCCACAACAGGGGAGGCTAACCCCGGGGCGGCGCCCCGGCGTTGCCGGAGAACCGGCTCAGTCGAAACTGGGCGTCCGGCTCCCGCCGCCCCAGTACCGCGTCCGCCACCAGCTCCCCCACGGCGGGTCCGTGCTTGAAGCCGTGTCCCGAGCCGCCGCCCACGAGCCAGGTGTCTGCCGCCTGGGGATGCCGGTCGATGATGAAATGCTCGTCGGGGGAGTTCTCGTACTGGCACACGCGCGTCTCGAGCAGCGGCGCACCCTGGAGCGCCGGAAACCGGAGCGCGAGATACTCGCGCGCTGCCGCGAGTGCCTCTGGGTTCGCGAGCCGCTCGCCGCTCGTCGGGTCGAAGGGCGAGCCGCGCGTATCGTCGGCGATCTTGAAGCCGCGCCACTCGTTGCCCGGGATGCCGTACATGAAATGGGCGCCGTGGTCCGCCCACACGGGCAGCGCCTCCTCCGTGAAGCGCCGGTCGCCCGCCGGCGTGCCGAAGAAGTACACTTCCTGCCGCGTGGCCCGCACCCGGTCGCCGATGACATCAGGAAATAGCCGACCGAGCCAGGGGCCGCAGGCGAAGACGTAGTGGTCGGCGCACAGCGTGTCGCCGTCCGAAAGGCGCACGCCGTCGAGCTTGCTGCTGCCCGCCGGTGTTCCCGGCTCGACCGCGACCTGGCGGTACTCCCCGCCCGCGGCGAGCACCGCATCGAGCACCGCGGCGCAGGCGACGCGGGCGCTGAGATAGCCGCCGTCCCGCTCGAAGATGGCCCACCGGACCCGCTCGCAATTGATCTGGGGATAGCGGCGGGCCGTCTCGGCACCCGTCAGCTCCTCGAACACGACCCCCGCCTCCTTGAGGAGCGGGAGCGCCGCGCGCTCGTACGCATCGTCGTCCTCCACGAGCCACAGCACGCCGATCGGGTGGTACAGCCGGCGCCGCCAGCGGCGCTCATGCGCCTTCCACAATGCGAGGGCGCGCACCGCCAAGTGCGTGTAGATCGCGCGGGGGCCGTACGTCGCGCGAATGACGCGCGTCTCACCGCCCGAGCTGGCGCGCGCGTTTCCCGGCCCCCAGGCGTCGAGCAGCGTGACGCGGGCGCCGCGGCGCAGCAGCCCGAGCGCCGTCCAGCCACCGAAGGCCCCCGCCCCTACCACCACCACGTGCGGTCGCTTTTTGGTCATCGGAACAAAGCCCTCGAGCAAAGGCAAGGCGCCGAGCGTGCCGAGGAACGCGCGGCGCTTCATCGCTGTCCCTCCCGCACCTCCCGCACCGCTTCCCGCACGGCGTCGCGCGCCGCCGCGCCGAGGGGGGGCCCCCAAGGGTCGTCGCACGCGTCTCCGGGGATGACGCCATCGGCGGCGAGCGCCCACAGCATCCGCTGGATGTAGCCCTCCACTGGCGAGGCGAAGAGCGTCCCGCCAAGAGCGTCACACAAAGACGTCACGCTCAAGAACGTGACGAAGTCCCGCTTCGCGTAGGCCGCAAGCAGCTCCGCTTGGAGATCCGTCAGCGCCGCGCCCATGCCAATCAGCGCCGCGCGGGCGCCGAGCGCCACCGAGTACCCGAGGAAGCGGTCCTCGCCCGTGATGAGCAGCTTGCCCGGATGCGCGCGCGCCAGCGCGGCGATCCGCTGGAACGTCACGACCGAATCGAGCGTCGCGACTTTG
>Ga0209802_1002136_pt1 | contig 13988 bp, 13 predicted proteins | sample GraSoiAngelo_129_FD_185886 | JGI IMG/M metagenome (GOLD analysis project Ga0209802, IMG submission 185886) | Grasslands soil microbial communities from the Angelo Coastal Reserve, California, USA - 14_0927_12_40cm (SPAdes) (version 2) | ecosystem: Environmental > Terrestrial > Soil > Grasslands ... | reverse complement strand
CCGGCGAGCAACTCCAGGACGAGATCGACTTCGCTCGCGGTGTTGTAGTGGGCGACCCCGATGCGCAGCGTGCCGCCCTGCTCCGCGAGACCCAGCCGGTTCATCAACTCGGTCGCATAGTGATCGCTATGCGTGGTGAACACGTAATGGCTTCCGAGCCAGCGGGCTAAGTCCTCAGGGCGATGCGGCGACCACGTCAGGGACACCGTCGGCGCGCGCCGGTCCAGCTGCTCGGGGTCGGTGATCCCATAGATCTGAACGCCCTTGATTTGCTGAAGGCCGTCGATCAGCCGTGCCGCCAGGGCCCGCTCGTGGCCTTGAATGCGGACCATGGCGGCTTCCAGCGCGGTGCGAACCAGCCGATCCGACCCACCGAGGTCCGCCAGGTATTCAAAGGCGCCGAGGATGCCGGCGAGGCACTCGTGGTTTTGAGTGCCGGTCTCCCATCGGCTCGGGCCTTCGTCACTCGCCGGACGAACCTTGTAGGGACGGAGCCGCTCGAGCAGCTCGCGCCGGCCGTAGAGGAGGCCCTGGTGCGGCCCGTAGAACTTGTAGCTCGAACAGACGAGAAAGTCGCAGTCGATGGCGCGCACGTCGATCGGGCCGTGCGGGCCGTAGTGGACGGCGTCCACCCAGACCCAGGCGCCCGCGGCGTGGGCGGCTCGAGAAATCGCCGCCAGGTCCGGAATGGTGCCGACCGCGTTGGAGGCGTGGGTCACCGCGACCAACCGGGTCCGCGGGCCGAGCTGGCGCTCGAAGTCTTCGATGTCAAGCGTGCACTCCGGAACCGCGATGTCGACGAAGCGCACGATGACGCCTTGCTCCTGCAGCGCCAGCCACGGCGAAACGTTGGCATCGTGCTCGAGTCGCGTGACCAGGATCTCGTCGCCCGGGCGCAGCTCGCGCCCGATGGCCCGGCTGACGGCGAAGGTCAGCGTCGTCATGTTGGGACCGAAGACGATCTCCTCGGCCGAGGCCGCGTTGAGGAAGACCGCGGCCGCCTGCCGAACCTGAGCGATCAAGTCGTCCGTCTGCTCGCTGGTAACGAACGCTCCGCCACGGTTGGCGTTCATCGTGCGCCAGTATTCCGCGGTGCGGTCGATCACCCGCTGGGGCACCTGCGTGCCGGCAGGATTATCGAGGTACACAACCGGTTGTCCCTCGATCTTCAGGGCGAGCGCCGGAAACTGCCTCCGGACGGATTGGAGGTCGAGGTCGATGGTGGTCGGGCTGGCCATCAGCGGCGCTTCGTCGACGCCTTCACGATTGCCCGAGCGGTCAGCAGCGCGACGATCGCGACCACCTGGCCCATCAGGATGACCCGATTCAGGTCGAGGGCCGGCTGCCACCTGACGTCCCCACCCTTGATCACGAAGGCGCCGACCGGTCGCGAGGACACGCCAAATCCCACCCCGCCCGCCTGCGGATTCTGCTGGTCCCCACCCCCACCCGCGCCGCCCGCGATTCTCGCGGCGGGAATGATGGTAATGCCGTTCCTCTCATAGGGCGTGCCGAAGACTTCGCTCGCCCGCATCGCACCCTTTGCCTCGTTGACGACCTCCATGACACGCATCGCAGTCCTCCTGGGATTGGCCTCGCTGCCGAAAGCAATCGCCGACGCGCCTTCAGCCTAACGTTTGCGGGCTGGGACATCGAGAAAGAGCGGGAGCCGCCGCCAGCGGGCGCGGTCTGCGCGCTCGGCAATCGATCCCTCGTCGACAGTTGGTTCGGTCAGCGCCTCGACCACGAAGCCGCTGCTCTAAAGGGCCCGAAAATACGCCTCCAGCGGCCAATGGCGGCTGTTGAAGGTCATCCGTAAACCCGCCCGCTCGATCGAATCGTGGTACCGATGGGACTCGAGATACGAGGTGTCCACGCGGCCCGCCTCGCGGATGGCCCCAGGCATGTCCTCGACGTCGTGAAGCGACATGAAGGCAACCGCCAGGTCGGCGGCACTGTCGTCGAACGGCAGCCGGGCCGCATCGGCAACCAGCACCTTCATCGAGGGGTCGGCGGCTTTCGCGTACTCGACCATGGTCGGTGAGACATCGACCGCCACCACGTTATGCCCGAGCGCCTTGAGGTCGCGGGCAACGCGGCCTTCGCCGCAGCCGATATCTATGGTTAACCGCCCGGGTCGGGGCAACAGCGAGAAGAACGGCTCCCTGTGAAACCGCCAGTAGCTGTCATTCCCGGGCGCGCGCGCCCATTTCGCCCAGTCGTGCGCCGCTGCTTCCCAGCCCGCGCTGAGTGAAGGATCGTCAGCCATCGGGCAGGTGCAAGAATCGCGACTCGATGCCGACCTCGTCGAAGCCAAGCCGCCGATAGAACTCCTGGGGCCAGTCGTTGGCGTCGGCGACGAGGAAGACAAAGCCGTACCCGCTGGCGGCCTCGAGTGCCGCGCTGACGACCGCGCGCGAGAGCCCGCGCCGGCGGTAGGCTTCGAGCGTTTCCACCGTCTCGATCTGTGCGACGCCGCCCTCGGTACGAAGCTCGCAGGACGAGACGATGCCGCCGTCGACTGTCGCCCCGAAGTAGCGCGTGTGAATGCGGCTCGCGGTGAGCTCGTGCTTGGCGAGGATCTGTGTAACCAGACCTGGCGCGGCCGCCACGGCCCAGGGCTGCTGCCGTAACTCGAGCTCACGGGCTGGGCGCAACTGCGTCCAGTCGATTTCCCGCACACCGCTGGTGTCGACCTGCCGACCGGGAGACCGACGATGCACCATCACGACGAAACGCTCCGCTTGGTAGCCGGCCGCCGCAAACGAAGGCATGAGGCGGTCCGCGGCGGCCTGGTCGTCGACGTTGACGCGACGGTGCGCAATGCCGGCCTCGCCCTGGATCCGATTGGCTTCGGCGGTGAGCGCCCCGACGTCGGCGCCATCGACGCGGTCCACGATCAAGTAGTTGAGATCATGCACCAGCTCGAGGCGCCGGTGGATCAGGGCGCGGCCCCAGCGAAAGGGAACGACCTGCTCGGCGGCACGCTCGTCGACCGCACGCACGAAGGTGATCGCCCGACGCCATGGAACCACGCTTGTGAGCGCGAGTCTAACCGGAGGTTGCCTTCAGGCGTCCGAAGATCAGGCGAGCCAGGCTCGTGATCGCGATGAAGGCCACCACGGCGGCTGCCGGAGCGAGCACGATGGGCCGGGCGAAGTCGGTGCCCGCCAGCAAGGCGTGCCAGAGAAAGACCCCGAACATCACATATGACAGCCGGTGCAGCCATCGCCACGCGGCCGGGTCGAGGTGACCTCGCAGGTAGCCGGTGACGGTGACGATCAGAAGGAGGTCGAAGCCGATCGTTCCCAGCCCGATCGGCAGCGCCGCGTAGGAGACCCGAAAGGGAATCACGAGGTCGAGCGGGCCGATTCGCGCCACCGCATCGAGCATCATCGCCAGCACATGCAGCGCCACGAAGGGCACCCAGCAGACAGTCAGGAAGCGGTGCAGGTTCGACAGGTCCCGATTGCGCACGGCGCCTTCGAACATGGCGCTGCGCAACGCCTGGCCGGTAACGAGCGTCGCCGCCAAAATAAAGAAGGCGGTAAGCGCCGACGCGCGTGACGTCAGCCAGAGCAGCTGGTCGAGGCTCACGCAGCAGCCGGAAGGAGACCGTCGCCGTTACCGGCCGCCGGCATGACCGCGTGGCGAACGCCGCGCGACTCGAGAAAGGCGAGACCGGCGGACGCGCCTAGCAACATTGCGCATTTTGCGTAGACCTCGCCGCGCAAGGCGCAGTCGGTGATCACGGAGACCTCGGCCAGATCGGTCTTGACCGGCATGCCCGTCTTGGGATCGATCAGGTGATGCATCGACTGCCCCCACCGACGCCGGGTGGTGCCGCTGGTGCAGACGGCGCCATCTCGCACCGCCACGGCCGACCGATCGCAGAGTCCGATGTGCCAGCCGTCGCCCTCGGGCCCGTTGCCGCGCACGCGGACGTCGCCGCCGAGGTTGCAGACCGCATCGTCACCAAGCTCATCGATGAGGAGGTCAGCGAGCGCCCCCTTGGCGATCCCACCCAGGTCGAGTGCCGCTCCCGGGGCCAACGCGACCGAGCGGGTGGCCGCGTCGAGAATCAGGACTTCTGGCAGGCCTGGAACCTGCATGGGCTCGGTTGATCCGGGATGCGTTAGGCCCTGACGGAAAGGGCGGTCGTAGCCGGCCGCCGTCAGCGCGGGAAGGATGGCGGCGTTGACCAATGCCCCACTCTCTTGATACGCCCAGAGTGCCGCCTCGAGCATGGCAAACATCTCCGGGCTCACGGGAACATAGCGGCCGTCGCCGGCGTTCAGTCGGGCGAGCTCGCTGTCCGTGACGAACCGCGTGAAGCGAGCTTCTTCCTCACGCACCCGCTGCTCGCAACGCTCGAGCGCCGCCTGGCCTACCCCAAGGGCCAGCAGCTCGCAGGTCGAGCCCAGCGCACTGAAGTGTCGGGACGCGAGTTCACGAGACATAGCTCTTGCTCTGGACCGTGGCATCGCTGGGAAGCAGCGTGACCGAAGGGTGCAGCGGTGCCTGGGAGGGTTTGGGGGAAGTGGCGACCACGCCGCCAGCCAGCAACGCCAGCAGCAGCGTGCCTAACGTCGACGCCCACCTCAGCGTCGTGATCGAGGACATCTTCCTCTCCCTGCCCGATACAACGTGGCGATTCATGCCTTTCTGGCGCCTTCGAACCTTACGGTAAAAGGCTCCTTGCGAATCTGGCTGAAGTCGCCCTGAGAAGCGGCTGAGATTCGCTACGCGAGATCGAGTGTGACGCTGTGGTAGCCGTCGGCGCCGTTGGGAAGGGTGCCCGTGACCTTCGACGTTTGTAATGTTCCCTCGCCATCGCGCGCTCGGACGGTGACCTTGTAATGTCCCGCCGGCAGGTTGGCGGTCAGCTGCCAGAAGCGCCAGGCGTTGGGAGCGAACTCGGCGTGCAGATCCGCTGCCTGCCAGGTGCGGCCGTCCCAGCTCAGCTCAACGGCACTGATCCGGCGGGAGCCGGCGAACGCGATGCCACCAAACTGGATCGACCCCGCGGCCAGCGCGGCGCCATCGGCGGGCCGGTCGATGCGCGACATCGTTTTGATAATCGCGCGCTCGTCCCAGCCGTTGTTCTCCCAGTACCCCGGCTGGTCGCTGGCGGAAAAGCGGATCCGCGTCACCCACTTGGGCTGCTTCATCCCGTAATGGCCCGGAAAAAGGAAACGGGCCGGAAAGCCGTGCTGCGGGGTCAGCGGCGCTCCATTGAGATGGGTCGCGAGGATGTGGTCGGGCGTCAGCTCGCGCAGCCGAAAGCTCTCGGTGTAGCCGTCGGCACTTTCCATCAGGATCCAGACCGCGTCCGAGGGCACGGTGGTCAGCGCGAGCACGTCGGTGACCCGGGGCCCTTTCCACATCCCATTGCTGATCAGCGTGCCGCCCACATCGTTGCTGATACATTCCAGCGTGAGTTCCTGCTGTTGCGCGGGCATCGCCAGCAGCTCCTCATAGGTGAGCGATCGCGTTGGGAGGTTGAGCCGCCAGGTCGAGGCATCGACCACCGGGTCGCCGCCAAGATTCTTGGAGACCACGTAGAAGTCGTTGACGTCGGTCACTTCACTCGCGGCTCGGCTCCCCTCGCGCATCGCCAGCGCCGTCGTGAACCGTCGCACGTTGGCGTAGCCGATGCCGAGCACGGCGATCCCGACCGCGCCATAAAAGAGGTTGCGCAGCAGGATGCGGCGGTCCTCATTCGCAGTGCTCGCCGACGCGAGCCCGTCGATGACGCGATCGACCAGCGGGATGGTCGCCGCGAGCAGCAGGACCTCGACCACGACGCCGATCGCCGAATCGCCGGGCGAGAAGGCCATGAAGGCAACGGTGGCGCCGACCACCGCCGCCAGCGCGGTGACGACCGCCACGTAGACGCGCGCAAACAGCCGGGCACTGACCAGCGCCGCCGCGCCGTAGAGCGCAATGATGACGACCGTGACCGCCAGGAGCAGCAGCGGCCGGGCGAGCACGCCCAGGAACTTGAGCAGGTTCTCGAAGGTGGACAGGGGCAACACCTTGAGGAGCAAGAAGCCCGCCTGCTCCGGGAGCAACGGCACGGCGAAGAGCGCGTGGGCCAGGTAGTCGGCCCCCAGGGCCAGTACCCCGGCCCCGAGGCCGGTGATCAGTGGGCGGTGACGGACCAAGCGGTTAGCGGCTGGCGGGTCGGCGCATCCCGTTGTAAGCCAGCGCCAATCCAATAATGGCGACGACGATGCCGATGATGAGCCACATCCGTTGGCCGGTCATGAAACTGCCTGGCAGCACACCCGAGCCTTGCAGGATCCAGACGACGCCGGCCAGGATGGCTATTCCGCCTACAACGAGACTGAGGGTTCGCATGTTCTAACAGTACGCGCGCGCGTTTCAGTTTTCCCCATGCGAACCCAAAGTCGGCGTTACCTAGGCTTCGGCAGGGACAGCCTCCGGCGTAACGGCGAGCTCCTTGCCGGCGCGGCCACCGGCCTCGACCTTCGCCAGCGCCAGCTGACCAATGTTGAGCCCCTGAATCGTCGCCAGGTCGCCGAGCGCCCGCAGGAAGTACTGGCGGCGACGGCGCTCAACGACGCGGCCGAGCTCGTGCTCGAGACCCTGGACACCTTCCACGAACGAGATGCGGAAGGGATCCGTGATCCGTGCCCGTTGCGGACCGAGCTCCTCCTGAACGAGCTTCTTGGCATCGCCCGACAGACCTTCATTGCTGACGATCACGCCTTCGGCCGCCTTGATGCGCGAAATCTTGGCATTGAACGCGTAGGCGTCCGCCAGGTTGAACTCGCGATCCTTGAGCTGGACCAGCACGAGGTCGCCGCTGAGGTCGAGCACGATATCGGTGCCCTGCGGGCCGGCCTCGATGATGACCTGCTCGCGGCTGATGCCCAGCTTGGGGAGGATGGCGGTCGCGAGCGTCGTCATCCAGCGACCCTTGTCGTTGAGGGCGGTGGCACGCTCGGTCGGCATGATCACCTGGTCGACCCGCTCCTCGTTGAGCGGCCGGCCGCAGGCGCATTTCATCCAGTCCGGCGCCATCTTCTGCAGCTTGTTGGGGTCGTCGGTGCGCAGCACAGCGTTGCCGGTGCGCGAGCACACGATTACGTACTCCGACTGGATCAGGCCAAGTTGCCGGAGCTCGCCGAGCCGCCCGGCGACCGCCGTTCCCTGGGCCTCGCCGAGCACTTTCGGCAGGTCCGAGACGGTCAGTGATCCAACGCGCTCGAGATCGCGGATGAGCGCCCGGATCTCAGGGGTGGTGAAGGCGGCCATGGCCTGGTTCTCTTCCGCCGTCGCCTCGTTGATCGATTGACGGGACTTACGGATGGCATCGAAGTTGTGGCTGCCCACCGGAGCCAGCACCGGCCATGATGACGGGGTGCCAACCTCCTGGCCAAGGGCCTCCTGCGTAGCGGTGCGCACGCGCTTGAGGAAGTCGGTGCGGATTTTCTCGGTACCGGCACGGTAGGCCATGCCGACTTCGATGAACGCCGGCTTCGCGGCATGCTCGAGCTCCATGAAATGGACGTCGTCCGACCGTAGCTCGCGCAAGGTGGCGGATCCGGGGCGCCGGACCCGCAGCCAGCCGACCACCGGCGCCGATCCCATGAAGAGCTCTCCCTCGTCGGACGCCGACCAACTCTTGGTCACGTCGAACTGGAGGAACTTGTTCAGCAAGTCGAGTGTGAAGCTGATCCCGGCGCTGTCGAAGATGGCTTCGCGCGCCCGGTAGAGAACGCCCATGAACTCAGGGCCGTTGATGCGAGAAACGAGGGTCCAGAACTGGTCGGTGTTGGGGGCGACGTCGAGGCGGCGGACTTCCACAAGCAGCATTGTTTCGGGCTCCTCAGCAATAAAGTTGGATGAACGGCATCGCCACCGCCACCCTGCGCCTCCCCAAGAGCCGGTAAGCGGCAGTGGCCAGCTTAGGGCGGGGGAATCACTCTTGTCAAACTTTTTCGCACTCGCAAGTAATGATGGAGTCGATCACCGGCGAACCACCACGGATTGCATACTGTGCCGGTGACAGAGAGGGAACGGCTGGCGGCCGCCGCTCGAGCCGCCGGGCTTCGCCTGACCGCCCGGGACGTGACCGACCTGCTGCCGGCCTGGAAGCGGTACCTGGGACTGGTCGAACAACTGAGAGCGGCGATGCCGCCTGAGGATTGGGATGACGCCAGTTGAGGCGCTGACCACGGCGCCGCTGGTCGAGATCGCCCGCTCGCTCCGCCGGCGCCAGGTGTCGCCGCTGGATCTGGTCGACGCCTACATTCGCCGGATCGAACAGGCGAGCGGCCTACGCGCCTTCATCACCCTTCCCGGAGAGCGAGCTCGGCGGGAGGCGCGGCGGGCGGAACGGCGGCTGGCACGAGGTGAGGCCGGCGCCCTCCTCGGCGTGCCCATCGCGGTCAAAGACCTGTTTGCGACGCGGGGCATCAGGACGACCGCCGGGTCGCGCATCCTGCGGGACTGGGTTCCCGCCCGCGATGCCGCCGCGGTGGCCCAGCTCCGGGCAGCCGGCGCCATCATCTTCGGCAAGACCAACCTTCACGAGTTTGCGTATGGCGTCAGCACCGCCAACCCGTGGTGGGGCGTGGCCCGCAACCCACACGACCCCACCCGCAGCCCGGGGGGCTCGAGCGGGGGTTCGGCGATCGCGGTCGTGGCCGGGCTCTGTGCCGGCGCCCTCGGATCGGACACCGGTGGTTCGATCCGGGTCCCGGCCTCGCTCTGCGGCTGCGTCGGGCTGAAACCCACGTTCGGTGCGATTCCCCTGGACGGGACCATCCCGCTCGGGTGGTCGCTCGACCACGCCGGTCCGCTTGCGAGGACCGTCGCCGACGCGGGTCTCTTGCTGGATGTCCTGACCGGCGTGGAGGCTGGACGGGCGGCACGGCGAGCATCCACCCGCGGCCTGCGGGTCGGCGTCTTGAAAGGACCGATTGTCGAGAAGGTGCAGCCGCGCGTGTCGCACCAGGTTGACGCCGCGGCCGCCGGGTTGCGGCGCCGGGGGCTGCGGGTTCGCTCGGTGACGGTTCCGGAGATGGAGTGGACGGTCGCGACCCAGCTGGTGACGCTTCGCGCCGAGGCCAGCGCCGTCCACAGCCGCTGGATCCGGACCCGGCCGCGCGCCTACGGCGCCGATGTTCGGATCCGTTTGCAGCTTGGCGCCCTGGTCGCCGGCGCCGACTACGTGTTGGCGCAGCGCGTGCGAGGCCGGCTTCGGGCGGCCCTGGAGCGAGTCTTCCAGGACGTCGACGTCTTGCTCCTGCCCACGACGCCGATCACCGCGCCCGTCATCGGTGATCGCACAGCGCGCTGGCGCTCCGGCGAGGAGCCGGTCGATGGCGCCCTGGTGCGGCTGACCGCGCCCTTCAACCTGACCGGACTGCCGGCGTTATCGGTGCCCTTCGGCCGCGCGGGCGGCCTTCCCGTCGGCCTCCAGGTTGTGGGGCAATCGATGGACGAAGCCCGCCTGCTGGCGGTTGGACGGGTGATCGAAGAGCTTGCCGAGGTTTAGTAGATGAAGCCGATCAGCGGAATGGTGCCCGGGATGACGTGGCGGTAACTGACGCGTCCCCAGCCGCCGCCCGACGGGCTCGCGTAGTTCATCTCCGAGACCAGCCAGCTGCCGTCGCCGTAGACCTGCTCGACGTAAGCGACATGGCCCCAGTAGGGTGACTCCCAGGTCACCATGATGGCGCCGACTCGCGGGGTGGGCCCTTCAGGCCGTCCGTAGGCGCGCGCACGCCCAAACCATTGCCAGGCGTTGCCGCCCCAGGGCGCCGGCCGCCGGGTGTTGACATACCAGGTGCACTGGCCGAAGGGATAGCTGGCCCCTCCGTTGGAGTAGATCGGCGTGACGTACCAGGAGCGCTTGCCCGCGTTGATGGTCTGGGCGGTCGGCTGCGGTACGGACGCCGGTTCGGGGCCGACACCGTACGGCACCATCAAGTACTCGCCCAGCGGCAACGTCTCGGGATGGCGCAGCAGGTTGAACTCGATGATCGCGTCCGACTCGGCGCGGTACTTCTGCGCCAGGGAGGTCACCGTGTCGTTGGCCGCGACCTTGACCAGGACGCCGTCCACCGGCGGGATGATGACCTCCTGGCCGGCCGTCAATCGGTCAACCAGCTTGGGGTTCGACCAGAGGAGCGTATTGACCGACAAGCCGTACTTCGACGCCAGGGCCCGGAGCGTGTCGCCGTCGACCGCCGAGTAATAGATGATGTCGCGGTGCTTCTCCGCGGGAGGGGTTGCCGGGAGCGCTGGAACGACCAGCGAGCCACTCATGGACCATCCGATGCCGTCGACCGCGCGGCCGAAGGGCGCTTGCGCCAGGGCAACACCGGGGACGCTGGCGCCGGCCATCGCGGGGGAGGCGCCGACCGGCACATGGAAGACGACCCAAGGCATCGCAGCTGCCATCAGCAGCACAGCGGAATGTGTTGCAAATCGAGGCGCAGCGTACTTCAGAAAAGTCCCCCTTTTCTTTCCCCTAATTGCAGGTCGACGCGGCCTACACAAGACCAACTGTTCTTAGTGACGATGGCTTGCATCGGCGCGACGATGTATCACACGACCGTCACGCGGCCGTTACGCGGGCGCCGTAACCAAAAGTCGCGTCACGGAGAGACCAAAACCGTTCAGGTGCTCAGGGTGGTGGCCCGGCCGTACAATGGCGTGGCGATGGCCGCACCGGCGGAGCCGTCCGGCCGTGACCTGCTCGAAGCCGCTCTGCGTGGTGCGGCCCCTCCCCCGCCCTACGTGCGGCTGCTCAACATGCGCTTCATCGCGGTGGCCGATGGCAGCGCCACCTTCGAGATGCCATCGACCAGCGAGCTCTACAACCCGATGAACACCGTGCACGGTGGGGCGATCACCTCGCTCGCCGATAGTGCGATGGGGTTCGCGGTCTTCAGCACGCTGGCGCCAGGTGAGGGCTTCACCACGGCGGAGCTCCACGTCAACTTTTTGAGGGCGGTCACCTCCGATTCAGGCATGCTGCGATCGATCGGCCGGGTGGTGCAGCGCGGCCAGCAAGTCACGGTGGCCGAGGCCGATGTCCTGGACCAGCAGAACCAGCTGATTGCGCGCGCCAGCTCGACGAACATCATCCTGCCCCGCCGCGCCACCCAACCGGTGGCACCGACGGCCGCGCCACCCCAGACCGCGCCCGCCGTGACCGCCGAGCCACCGCCCCGCTTCGCCGCGCCGCCATCACCTCTCGAGCGCGCCTCGACGCCGACCGTTTCGCCGTCGATGACGACCGAGCTCATCACGATGGCGCCGCTCGCACGAAGCAAGCGGAAGATCCGAACCTTCGCAGGCGACATCGCCTACATCCGCCAGGGACAGGGCCCGCCCCTGGTGCTCTTACACGGAATCCCCAGCTCGTCCTACCTCTGGCGAGACGTCATCGATCCGCTCTCCACAACCTTCGATGTGATGGCCCCCGACCTGCTCGGCTACGGTGATTCCGACAAGCGGCTCGACGCCGACCTCTCGATCGCGGCGCAAGCGCGCTACATCGTCGCCTTCATGGAAACGATTGGCGTGCACCAGGCCGCGGTGGTCGGCCACGACATTGGCGGGGGCGTGGCGCAGTTGATGACGGTCGACGAACCAGACCGCGTGGCCCGGCTGATTTTGATCGATAGCGCGGTCGACAACAACTGGCCGGTACCGGTGATCGCGCGATTGAAAGAGCCGGCTTGGGACCAGATCATGGTCAACATCGACATGCGCAAGGGCTTGCGGGAGGGACTCCAGAAGGGCATGGTCTCGGAGGGCCGCGTCACCGATGAGGTCGTCGATGAATGGACGCGACCCTTCCAGGATATTGGCGGCCGCCGCGCCTATCTGCGAGCCGCGCGGGCGCTCAACAACCGCGACCTCGTCGGGCGCTCGAAGCATATCGAGGAGATCGAGACACCGACCCTGATCCTATGGGGCGCGAACGACGCCTTCCTCGAGCCACGCTGGGCGGAGGTTCTCGAGCGCAAATTCCGCAACTCGACGGTCGAGGTCATCGACCCGGGTGGGCATTTCCTTCCGCTCGACCGGCCCGATGCGGTCGTCGAAGCGATTACGCGATTCCTGACGACCCGTTAGCTGCGGCGGGCAAGGAGCTCGTCGACGCAGGTCGTCGGCGTGGCCGTCCAGCCCGCCAGCCGAATCAGCGGCGTCACCTGCGGCCCGTGGAAATCGTCGCCGCCGGTCGCGACCCATCCATAGGACGCCGCCACCTTGGCGAAGCGCTCCATCAAGGCCACGCTCTTCGGCCCGTAGGGATCATCGGGTGCCTGGGGATAGGTCACCTCCAGTCCCAGGACGCCGGCCACGGCGCAGGTGCGAAACAACACCTCGAGGTCGGGCACATGCCGGTAGACGCCGGGGTGCGCCAGCACGGTGACGCCGCCAGCCGTGGCGATCAAGTCGACCCCTTCGTCGAGCGACATCTCTTTTGTCCGCGGCACGTGGGCCGCACCACCGGGTCCCATCGCGGCGTAGAGCTCCTCGCGGACGACACCCGGCTGGGCCGCTTCGATCGAGGCGACGATGTGCGGCTTCCCCACATTGCCGCGCGCCCGCACTCGCACGTCATCCCAGGTCACCTTGAATCCAGCCGCCGCCAGGCGGTGGACGGTCTCTACCTTCTGCGCCTCGCGCGCCTCGCTGGCTTCGTGCAGCCGGCGCCGCAACCGCCGATCGCCGACGGTAAAGCCATAGCCGAGTAGATGTACGTCGACCAGCCCGCGGCGCGGCTCATCTTCGATTGACAGCTCCACGCCGGCAATCATCCGCAGCCGACGTCCCTCGAGGCGGCCAAGCGCGTCGATCCCCGCCAGCGTGTCGTGGTCGGTTAGCGCGATGGCAGTGAAGCCGGCGGCGACATGGGCTTCCACAACCTGGGCCGGCTCGAGTTCACCGTCACTGAAGATGGTGTGCAGGTGCAGGTTCGCGCGTCCGTTGGATACCTCAGCCAATGCTGGCAAATTCTAAGAACATGGCACGCCGCCTTTCCACACCGGGGCCGCTTACTGGTATAACCGAGGGCGCCCCTTCATGAGCCCTGACCCCCAGTCCTCGCTGAGCGTGGTCCGCCGCCTGGTGGTCGCCAATCTCGATCGGCCCCTTCCCGATCTCGTCGATCATGCCCTGTCATGCCTGGTCCAGGCGCTCGATGGCCGGGCCGCCTTTCTCGGCAAGATCGATGACGAGACGCTCGAGATCATGGCTGCGGTCGTCGAGAGCGGCCCCGCTATCGAGCCCGGCTTGCGCCTGCCTTTGGAGTCGACGTTCGCGAGCGTCGAGGAGGAGGTCGAAGGTGGCGTCCTCAATGTTCGCGATGCGGGTAAGCGTCAGCCATTCAAGAGCCTGGAGATGCGGGCGCAGTTGGGCATCGTGAGCTACCTCGGCACCAACTGGCACGGCAAGATGGGGGAGCTTTCAGGAACCCTTGCCGTGCTGGGCAAAGGCGCGCGAGTCTATTCCCCTGACGACCAGGATCTGCTGCTGGTCGTGGCCGGATTGCTCGCCCCCCGATTGCAGGAGCAATCGACGCCCACCAACGGCCAATCGCGGACGCCCGTCTCGGCCGTACGGCTGGCGTCGCAGGAGGTCAAGGAGCCGCTCGCCATCCTCCGCGGCTATGCCGACCGGCTGCGCAACAATGAGGTCCCCGCGAACGAGATGCCGCTTGTCGCCCAGCGCCTCGCCCAGCAATCGGAGACCCTGATGCGGGTCGCGGACCAGGTGCTCCTGCTCTCTCGTCTCCCGCTCGAACTGGCTTTCACCGTCCGGGTCTCACTCGGCGCCGTCGCCCAGGAAGCGGCGCGGCGCATGACCGAGCGGATGGCCGGCGTCGGTATGGAGCTGCGCCTCCAGCTCGACACACAGACGGACGTGTGGGGCGACGCCACCTTGCTCGAGGCCGCGCTCGACGAGATGCTCCACAACGTGTTCAAGCACGC
>Ga0209802_1002134_pt1 | contig 13999 bp, 12 predicted proteins | sample GraSoiAngelo_129_FD_185886 | JGI IMG/M metagenome (GOLD analysis project Ga0209802, IMG submission 185886) | Grasslands soil microbial communities from the Angelo Coastal Reserve, California, USA - 14_0927_12_40cm (SPAdes) (version 2) | ecosystem: Environmental > Terrestrial > Soil > Grasslands ... | reverse complement strand
CTTAGAAACGACTGAAAGATATCCGATGCTGTTGGTCTTGAGAACATCCAACACTTGTTCGGGAACCGGAGACGATTGTCTGTTCGCAGTACTCATTTTCCGCCGGACTGCCCATATACCTCCTCTGTAGCATAAACCTCCAAACCGTTCTCTTTGATGACGTAGGGACGGGGAATGCTGTCAACTTTGGACCCGCGCATCTTCAGAACTTGTAGGCTCCGCGCTCCATCTTTCAGCATTCGCAACAGTATGACACCTTCGGCGAGATATTCTTCGGGTTGGAGGATGCGGTCGACTCCTGTTGATGGTAGCTCGCTCGTTAAGAGACATGTCGTTCCGGTTGACTGTAAAACTTCGACGATGTCTAATACTGCCGGCCGTCTCTCTTCAATGTTTGGAAAGCGAAAAACTAGGTCCGAGATTGAATCAACAACGACTCTTCGAGGTGCGAGTTTGTCTATTCCTTCTTGGACAAGATCGATTAGATTCACAAGCCCCAGCTCTCGTCCCCCGACAGGAATCCTGCCTACCTTGGCCTGTTCGGGAATGCGACGCACCTCGGTGGCATCGACATAGGCGAATCTGTTGTCCTTCTCAAGTCTGGCAAAGTCCATGCCGAGGGCATTCATCTCAGTCATGAAACGTGGTTTAGGCTCATTCATCCCAACGTAAACGCCCTTCTCGTCCCCCTGGAACGCTCCCCAGTGGAGGAACTGAGAGCAGAGGATCGTTTTTCCCGTTCCTGGTTCCCCGAGGATCAACACGACCTTTCCAGAAGGAAAGCCGCTATCGAGCAAGGCGTCAAGGCCGGGAATTCCAGTCTTAACTCGTGAGCTGGGAATCTGAGGGCTGATCTTCTCGGTTTTAGCGGACATGGACTCCATCTCCTCTAGTCACGAAAAGATAGCTAGAGACGGTCAGGATTACTGCAACTTGGAGCACTGCTCCTCCGATGAAAGTTAAGGAGGCATGGGTGAGCCCAGCTTGAATCAGCGAATAATGCTCCGGACGTGGCAGTGAGACAGCAAGCGTCAGAATCGCGACTACGAGGCTCAACGGGTATCCCATTTTCAAGCCCTTTGCAACAGCCAATGCAACGACCAAATATGCGATCCAGCCGGCCAAGACGGAATAGAATAGCCAGAAGGGAACGAGAGCGAACAGTTGGATGAGCAGTATGGCTCCGAGAAATATTGAGGCGTAAATCAACAAGTTAGCGGTGCCCTTGAGAGTGTTGACTCGTCCTGAACCGGAATTCATCTTTGTTACCTACCGGTGTCCAAGGCGATCGAGAGTGGACGTCATCGCCGTCCTTTGACTTCTACGATTTGTTTCTCAGACGAGCCGATTCTTTCTAGGAATGCTTGATTGATTCTCAGTTTCTCTATTCCTGCTTCTACACCCTTGGTTGTCTCAGGAGCCTTGTGCTGGGCGAAGAACTTCGTCACTTCCTCAATTCTATCAATCCCCAGGATCGGGAGCATGTATGTCAAGTATCTCGACACAACTCCAGTCCCTTCGTAGATCCCTCGCAGCCATTCGAATTTGGCAGTGATCCAGTTCCAGGTCGTGGTTCTGGCGTCAGGATTCCGCGTGGCCGAGCCGAGTAAGGTTCCAACGTGTTGCTTCTTTATTTCTCCAGATGATGCGAGTTCCATTGCGCGGGCGTTGAGTGAAGGTTTGCCGAAGCTGGTTAGGCCGACGAGAAACCTGGATTTCTCTTCTTCTGAAGACCTGTTCCTGTAATTCTCGAATAGGCTTTCGAAATCCCCTGACGCACGGGCGTGCGCAACGACCATGGCCTGTTTCATGTCCGGCTCAGCGCTCTCGTAATCGCTGAACCTTGTCGCCAACTCTTTCGCGTACTCCATGTCAACGAGAGCAAGCCTGCTTGCCACGGACCCTCGCAACGCTATACTATTCTCATCTTTTCTATTTTCGAGTATCTTTAGCTGGGTTCGGTGGAATTTCCTCGAGGTCTCTTCAACTCTGCGCGTTATTGCATAGAGTGAGGATAGCTGGTCTGAGACTTCGAATGTAGGAAGATACTCCTGCTCGTTCACGTAACGATCCAATAGGGTGAGATATTGAACGAAGTCCATCTTGCCTTGAATCGTGAAGGCGTGGGCGTCGGACACTATTCCGTATCGGTCAACGGGAGACATGTTTGATCTCCAGACTCTGTCGTATAGTCCGTCATAGTGGACGCGGTAAAAGCCGGTCTCTTCCAGGTTGAGCTTCAGCGAATCTACTCCATCTGGAATGGCGATGGATTCCTCACTTCTCTCCATCAGAAGCTTCTGCTCTTTCCCATTGAGCTTCAGCGTAATCGGGATTGGCCAGGTGGATTGCTCTGATGACCCGTTTAGCAGGAACCGTTCTTGTCTGATCATTAGTTTCTTCCCGTCAAGTTTCACGTTGACGATTGGATACCCTGGTTTTCGTATCCATTCGTTCATTATCGCCTTTACTCTGGTTTTAGAGGCATGTTCGATCTGATTCCAGAGGTCTTCGCCGGCAGCGTTCGAGAATTTGTACTTCTCTAGGTATGATCTCACGCCGCGCATGAACTGATCTTCACCAGCGTAAGCTTCGAGCATGCGAATGATGCTTGCTCCTTTTCCGTAGCTAATGTCGTCAAAAATCTCTCGATCTCGCTCGGAGAGTTCACTTTCACCTCAATCGGATGCGTGTTGACCAGAGAGTCTCTTTCGAGGGCCCCGGCGGTCTCTCCGCGGACAAAGTCTTGCCAGACTGTCCACTGAGGAAACATCGAATCAGTGGCCTTGTAGGCCATGAAAGTCGCGAAGCTCTCGTTTAGCCAGAGATCATCCCACCACTTCATAGTGACGAGATCGCCAAACCATTGGTGGCTTACTTCGTGGGCGATGACTTCGGCGACCTGCTTCTTTATCCGAATGCTGCTATCCTTGTCTACGAGGAGCACAATCTCCCTAAACGTAATGGCTCCCCAGTTCTCCATCGCGCCAGCCGCAAACTCCGGGACCGCGATAAGATGCAGCTTGGGAAGGTTGTACTTTGAACCAAAATAGGACTCGAAGAATTTCACCGAATCCTTGGCTACCTCTAACGGAAACTTCGATCCGGAACTCTTGCCCGGTACCGTGGCTACAATATAGTCGACTCCATTGAACCTGTCCTTTAGCTCCTCAAACTTGCCGATTCCCAAGTAGAGAAGGTAGGTGGACATTCGAGGGGTCTTTGGAAACTCGACAGTTTTCTTTGGACCCTCCACCTTCACAGATGTCGGCGGCATGTTGGAAATTACCGAGGTGTCGCTGTCTGTTCTGACTGTAAGTTTGAAATCCGCTTTGTAGGCAGGGTGATCCAGGCAGGGCAGGAGCCGTCTCGCTGAGACAGCCTCGAACTGTGTTGAGGCTATGTAGCCGCCGTCATACGCTGCCTTATAGAAACCTACGAGCTTGTCAGAGATGGAGCCTCGGTATCTGATACTGAGTTCTCCCGCGAATTTTCCGGTCTTGACCGTGAGGTCTTCTCCCTCCAGATTGCTTTTGACTGGCCTTCCGTTCGTATCAACTCCGAGAATTTCGAGCTGCACAGAATTCAGCTTGACATCACTTTCAGATTCGAGTCTTATCCTGACCTTCCCATCAAAACGCAGTTTCCAAAAGTCGACATCGAGGAACAGGTCATAGGATAGGATTTGCAAATCGGTCCTTCTCGTCTAGAGTCGGGTAAAAGAGTTGCTTCCTATTCTATTTGCGGAATCCCTTGCATTCGCAGTGATAACCGAAGCTGGAGTAGGAACATCTTGGAGAATGAATGCTCTTAGCGTGTCCACAGTTTGTGCAGTATTCTTGGCCTCCAACTTGGCCCAGGACGGGCTGGCCCGTCGGGCAAACTTTGTGCACCATCCGGTCCTCGAACTTGTTTCGGCCAACTCTGCTTCGGACGATCGTAACTTCCTCTTGGGGCAGCTTGACAGGCTTTCCGCATCGTGGACAGATGTTACTGCTCATTGGACACTTGCTCTCCCCTGACGACGAAAGCTCGCTCAGCCAGTTTGTCCAAACCAGAACCCAACCTCTGCCCTACCTGATGCTGAATCCTAGCGATTTCCGTAGCATAATCTTTTGTGAGCCGAATCTAGGTAGGGTCTGAAGAACAGAGCTTTGCAGCGTATCATCGTTGATGAGCGAGAGCGACCCTCAGGCGTACCTGATGAACTGCGATCTCTAGGTGTACCTATTGAGTTTCGAGTACTTGACGTCGCCGACTACGTGGTCGGTTCTTATGCTGTTGAGCGAAAGTCGGTGAGAGACTTCGTCTCATCACTCTACAGCGGGAGACTCTTCGATCAGGCACACCGAATGGGAGAAGCCTATCGCACTAGCATGCTCGTGGTTGAAGGCGACCTCTGGGAAGAGTTGAAACGCGTTCGTAACTCGCGGTCATTATGGGGAGCGCTCATATCATCGGTTCTCGACTTCGGCCTCAACATGTTCTTCACACCGGACGGAAAACAGACCGCTCAGTTCCTATTCACGCTTGGAAAAGGAGGACGACACACCAAGGGCTCGGGTGGCCCTCCAATAGTCGTGCGAAAACCAAGAAGCAAAGATCTTAACCGACTCCAACTATCGGTCCTCGGCTCACTTCCTGGGATAGGTCCACAGTTGGCAGGACAATTACTCGGATATTTTGGGTCGCTGCGGAAAGTCTTCTCCGCCTCAATGACAGAGATCGCCGTCGGCGCAGGATTAGGCAGAAGCCGAGCACTAGCCCTTACTAAATTGTTGGACTCTCGTTACAAGGCTTCAAGAACAATAATCTCCCAATCAAGTCTCAGCCAAGAGTGACATCCATGAGTCTTGTCCTGAAGGACTGTGATTGGATAGTCACCCAGGACCCGCAACGACGTATCTTGGCAAACGCCTCCGTTCGAATAGCTGACGGAAGGATTGATCAGGTCGGCAGGGTCAATGCCGCATCAACGGATGAAGTGATCGATTGTAGCCGGAAGGTGCTGATCCCTGGCCTCATCAACACGCACACTCATGTCTCTATGACGCTGTTTCGCGGTTACGCAGACGACTTAGAGCTTAGAGACTGGTTGGAGAAGAAGATCTGGCCTCTAGAAAAGCGGCTGACTGGCGACATGTGCTATCAGGGCGCTCTTCTCGGTTGCTTAGAGATGACGCGAACAGGGACGACATGCTTTGTCGACATGTACTTCCATATGGAGGACGTTGCAAGAGCCGTCGATGAGGCCGGGCTTAGGGCAACCCTGTCACTAGGCATGGTGGACAAGCCTGACAAAGCAGGCACTGAACAGGAGAGAAAGTCTACAGTCAAATTCCTGGAGTTTATTCACAGATTGAATAATCCGCTAATTGGTTTCGCCGTGGGTCCTCACGCCCCATACACTTGCGGTCCAGAGACGCTTCTCTGGGCCAGGGATCTTGCAGAAAAAGAAGATACTCTAGTGAATATTCACGTGGCCGAGACTAGAGGAGAACAAGCTCAATTCCAGAAAGATGGGAAGGGCCGAGTTGTAGAATATCTCGACAAGATCGGCTTCCTTAACAGTCGAGTCTTGGCAGCTCACGCAGTCTGGCTGACTAATACCGAGGTCAAACTGCTCGGCAAGAAAAGTGTCAGGGTCGCTCACTCACCCGTCTCGAACATGAAACTGGCGAGTGGAGGTACGGCTCCCGTCCCAGAGATGTGGGAAGCGGGCATCCCAGTCGGGCTTGGCACAGATGGACCTGCCAGCAACAACGGGCTCGACATGTTTGATACAATGAAGGTGACCGCTCTCCTCCACAAGAATTCCAGATGGGACCCTACAATCATGAATGCTCAGCGAGTCTTAGACATGGCGACCATCGACGGTGCCCGTTGCATCGGACGCGAAAAGGACCTGGGAAGCGTCGAGATTGGTAAGCGGGCAGACCTCGTCCTCCTTGACCTGCGAGACCCGAATCTGATCCCAATCCATAGGAAAGAGACAGTCGTTTCGGACCTAGTCTACTCGGCAAACGGCCAAAACGTCGACACCACAATCGTCGACGGGAAGCCTTTGATGGTCAACCGAAGATTCCGGAAGCTTGACCAGGACGAGATCGGTGAGGAAGTGAGGTCCTCAATTGCTCAACTTATCCCTCAGTGACGCCTCTTCGATGACCAGTCTACCATTATCCCCTAACCACTCCTTCCTGCTCTCTTCAATCGCTATTCTCTTGGAGAAATGAGGCGCGTCTAAGACAAAGCTCTCGTACTCTCCGCCCTCGCCGGTCAGGTGTATGCTGTGAATCTTTGACAATCCTTCAAGCTTTGACCATTCTGCTTCTGTAAGTTCTCGACCCAGCCATGACTCGTCTAGGCCTTTCGCGGCGACTGCTGTTAGGATAATTCGGAAGCCGAATTTCTTCAGGTCCTCGACTAGTATTTTGGGGCTCTTATGCCAAAGCGGGGCGTAGGTTTTCAACCCCATTGTATCGCACATGTTGTCGAATCGAGTTTTCTGATAATCGCTCGCGACCGCACCAGTGACGAGTCCGGAAACCTCGTGTGTAGATTTCATCTTCGCCAAAGCGTTCTGAAGATCGGTCATCTCGTCTGTGCCTGTGATTTCAACAACTTCGTGAGACAATCCCATTGACTGGGCTTGAAGATGGGTCCATTCTACATTTGGATGGTGAAACATGAGGGAGTCAGCTGAGCGGGGCCTTACCGTGAGGAGGCTAACGTCCCAGCTTTGGTGCATAGAGATCCATGTCGCGTATGTGCTGTCTTTTCCGCCACTGAAGGAGACGGCGACTCGAAGCGTCATTTCGACCTCCCCAAATCGAAGCGTGCTTTGTGTTCGAACTGTTTATCGTACAATTGCTGCAGTCGTTGAACGGTGCCAGCATCATCTGGACCCTTGTCATCTCGAAATCGTGATATTCTTGCAAATCTCAGAGCGAATCCTGATTTGTAGCGTGGACTCTTCTGGATCTCGTTGTATGCAACCTCCGCCACGATCGCCGGTTTGACGTATACGGTGTAGCGACCATCTCTCGTCTTAATCTCCTGTAATCGTTTCGTGATTGACTCAAACTCTACATCCGTGAGACCTTTGAACGTCTTCCCTATTACCAAGAACTCACCGTTTTCTTCGCTAGATGATAGTTGCTCAACCAGCCAACCCTGCGACCACTACCCCAATCGGCGGCAACAATCACCACATCTAGTTTGTCTGCAGGTTTGATCTTGAACCATTTCTTTCCTCGGGCACCGATAGAATAGTCGCTTGTCAGGGACTTTGCCATTAGACCCTCGTGTCCCTCTTTCAACGCAGATTGCATGAAACTCTCGACCTCCTCAACGTCCGACGTTATGATCCTTGGAGCAAGGCGTTCTTCTGGCACAATCTTGGAGAGTATCTTCCAACGATTCGTGTAAGGCTGATCGATCAGGGTCTTCCCGTCAACATGCAACGCATCGAAGAGGTATAGTCTGAGCGGAATCTTGTCCGCCATATCCTTGATCTCGTGCACCCGTCGAAATCTCCTCATCAGATCCTGAAACGGAATGGGTTTACCTGACGCACCGGTTGCGACGACCTCTCCCTCGATGAGAAACTCGGACGCTTTCACATGATTCTCGGCAAAATCAACAATCTCAGGAATGCTGTCAGTCACATCCGTCAGTCTCCTACTGAAGATTCGTACCTTGTCGTCTTTCTTGTGAATCTGGATTCTCGCCCCGTCGAACTTGTACTCGAAAGCCGTTCCGTCCTTGTGCTCTGCCAGAACTTGTTGAGCGTCGTCTGCCATCTCTGCCAGCATGGGTTTGATCGGGACGAACAAGCGAAGATTGATCCGTTCCAGGGCCGATGCACCCCGCGACATAGCCAGGCTAGCAACGTCGCCGATATCGCCGTGCAGCATGTGTGCTCTACGAACTATGTCTCTCGGCACTCCTGATGCCTCACCAATTGCATCCAGGAGAACGCCTTCGACGACTCCGATTCGCATCTCTCCCAGCATCATTCGAGTAAGATACTCCGCCTCGACTTGAGAAGCTTGAGTAAGAATAGTTTGGAGAAGGCTCAGTCTCCTGTCCCGCGATTTTGAGCCAGACGTCTGGGCGATCTTTTCCAGCGTGTCGTAAACATCCCTTATCGTCAATGGATGCTCGGTTAGTCTACTCTGGCCAAGGTTCTTGCCCGCGTCTGAAATCGTCGCGTAGCTGATTTCCAAGACTCGGGGATCTGATTCGGGAAACGCTTTTCCCGCGAGAAATAATGTAGCCAGCGGAACCTCTTCAGGGCCAATTGATTTGAGAAAGGTGCTGATCAGGGCGATCTTTTCATTCCTTTTGGTAGTAGCCTCGACCCTCCGACACAGCTGAGCCAGCTCGAGGAATGGTGTAGGCCTCGTCAAGCAAGCCACCTTCCGAGTTGGGAGTCGGATTCAGAATGAGACTCCGTAAGCTTAACCGCGACCTTCTGTACTCGATCTCTCTTGAAGGCTCTCTCTTCGTTGAGAAACTCGATGAGCCCATCAGGATCGGGACGCCCGCTCTGCAGTGAATAGTTCTCCAGCACGCGAGGATGCAGGAAGATGTTCCGGACTCCGTTGAGATCCTCTGGCAGCTCGCTCCGGATCTCTTCAGGAAATTTTTCGGCCACGCCATACTTCCGAATAAGGGCTAAGCCCTTCTTGGGTCCTATGCCCATAACACCCTCGTTGAAGTCTGTCCCTACCAGCAATGCAAGATCGACCAGCTGCTCTCGAGTAATTCCTAGAGTCTGAAGGTTTTCCGCAAGCTTCACAAGTTCCGGGATGAGGGGCCTTGATGATTTCTTTGACGGAAGATATTCTCTCCCTGTTAAGGTAAGGTACCTTGCGAGTATGGGTGCTCCGAACAGGAGACAGTCATAGTCTTTGCTACCGACTGCCCAGACATCACCCTTTGCCGCCATGAAGCTGGCCTGTGCTTCGCCATCTTCCAAGGCCTCAAGCCACGGAATCCCCATTAGCGACAACAGCCTCTTCGCGTCAGCCAAGACCTCACCGGTGACTCTTCCGGTCATCACAACCTTGGACCACGCCCGTGAATAGTCCTTAGCCTCGACGGCCTGAACATATTCGGCCTGTGCCTTCTGCTGAACCTTTCTTCTCGCCTCGATAGTGGCTCTCTTTAGCGGATTCGGTCGCCCGTCGAAGACAAACACAGGACGAAGCTTGTAATCAGTAACCAGTCGGCTGGTCCGAGTCAGTAGCCCAATGAGATGGGAAGTCACCCTTCCCTTAGGATCGGTAAACAGACTCCCATCTGGCCTCCGGATCAAGGCCAGGAACTGGTGGAGCTCGATGCTAGCATCGACGGCGAAGGACTTGCCGTAGAGTGCCTTGAAGGATGTCTGCTCCCTCTTGAGAATAGGGGTCAGTAAGACTCCCAACACAAGTATCCTGAGCGAACTCTATCCTACTAGGTGCAAACCGAACATCTTAAACTAGGCAAAATCGTGGCTGCGTAACGACTCCATATGCAAAGAAATTTTTAGGGGCTCGAAAACGAGTGAAGCGGAGATCGGTCTATCCTCTAGTTGGCCGAATCTTGCGCTTGTTGGCTGTGAAGCGGCTCAGTTGTTTCCTGCAGCGCTGGGCTCGGATGGAGGGCTTGGGCTGAAAGGCTCTTGTGGAAAGACGAACGACCCTGGCTCGTGGGCTGGTTTAGGCGATTCAGGACTAGTCTGGGACCCGTGCGAAGCTTTCTTATGGGAACCGCTGCTCTTCTGAGACGTACCGCTCGTCTTCGTTCCATGGGACGATGATTTCTTTGAACTCCCGTTAGTCCGACTGCCTTTGCCTGCAGACGCTCGCAACTTCTGAACTTCTCGGCGGAGGCTCTCTATCTCTCTCGCCGCATAGCTAAGATCAGCGGTGAGTTCTGAGGCCAGCTTGTTGAACGCGCGTGCCAAGTCTTGGAGTACTTGCCTTGTCCTGTTAGGTTCCATTGGCATAGCCATGCTTCAGCTGGTTGGGTTGTGTAAATCTGATGTAACTGTCGAATCGGGCCGTCAGAACAAGCTCAACAGAACATGTGGAGGACGGGCTGAACGCACATGCTGTCGATAGGAACAAGGTTCATCTGCGAACGCATCCGGAAATGGGTGCGTTGTTGCGTATGATTCTTCATGAGGAGAATCCAAAAAACAGGGGGTCTTGAATCAAAACAGCCTGGGCGTTGCTAGTTACTCTTCTTGCCCAGGTTGTGGTGCTTTACGTAAGCCCAGATTCTCTTGGTCATCTCAGAGGGGGAAATCTTCTGGCCCTCGCGGCCACCTAGTACGGTAGCTAGGGCGGAGTCCAGTTCGATCCCGTATCCTCCGAAGGATGCTTTCTTGGTTGGCGTCAGGTTCACCTCCCTGAACCGAAATACACGGCGTATCACTTCGAGCAAGACGCGGACTGTTCTGAAAGCCGCATTGTAACTCGCATTCCACTCGCGGTCGTTACAGACCAAGGCTCGCTAGCTGGCGGGACACCGAGTATGATGATTACAGAAGTGGGAGCCAGTATCTTTGCTTCTTGCCTACGTTGTCCCAATCCGTCGGCCATACGTTTCCAGGTCCGGCAAAGTCTACCCCTTGGGCGTCCAACTGCAACGATGCGTACACCAAGTGAAGACTTACCACCACCCACTGAAGAGTTTCCCGACTGCCGTCCGGGAGTGAACACCCTGAGAGTCCCTAGGAAAAGGGCTAGAAAACAATCTGAGGATACTTAACAGCCGCAAGATCAATTGAACAACGTCGGTACGCGATTAGGCGCCATTATAAGACCCTGTTAGCAGGCGCATCCGAGAAAAAATATATATGCGCGCTAATCTCGCGACGCAGATCCGCCTTCACCACCCAGTTTCCCTTCTTAATCTTCCAGCTCCAGAATCTTTCTCTCTAGATCTTATCTTTCTTTTTCTACCAACTATTTTTTTTCTGTTATCTATTTCTCGACCCCCCAGGGGCATGTCAAAACAAAAAAAGTCCTTCACACTTTATCGAAACTTCACCCTGGAAAATCGCCCGGAACAAGCCCTGATCCCGAAAAGCGGCAGGCGATTTGAGATCGCAGGATCTTCACGCTGACCTCCACGCTTAATCTGCGATCAGAAAAACAGGTGACGGTTCTACTCTGCGCCTAGAACCAATAGACTCGCCCAGTTTAGTTTCAACTGGCGAGACCCCATTCCGAAAAATCTCAAAAGTAGTTGCTTCCCGCGACACAAAACTCGACTCTGGGACGCAATTAACAGAGTAATCTGAGAAAGAATTCCGCAGACTGTACCGTTTGAAACTGGACAATCACAGAATAAGCTTAGATCGGAAATCTGGGCAGGCGTTTCTAGATCACGAGACTTTCACGAAGGGCCATAGGCTCGATTTCCACTCTGGAGAAAGAGGCGACCGTTCTATTCTGCGCATCAAAACGCGAGACTCGCCCAGAACAGTTCCAACTGGCGAGAGCCCTCTCGGAAAAAGGGGGGTAGGAATTTTATTCTCGCGACGCGAGAGTGCTCCTTGGGCAGGAGGCCTGGAGTAGCAAAGAGTACCCTTCGCGGAGTTAGAGCACGGGTATCTTGTAATGGGAGTAGACCCAGAAGGAGACAGCGATCATGGCTAGAGACAGTGCGATGATCGCGTAGTCAGCTGGTCGAAGTTTAAGCTGGAAGAGGGAAGTTCTGCCCTCCTTCCCGGGAAACCCTCTAGATTCTAGGGCCTCGGCCAATTCGAGACTTCTCCGGATCGCGATCAACAAGAGTGGAATGAGGATTGGGATGTAGTTCCTAACTCTCTTCAGGAGATTCCCTTTGTCCAGTTCCAGCCCTCTTGACCGTTGAGCATCGACAACCGTCTGCGCGTCAACCGCCAAAGTCGGGACAAGCCTTACCGCCGTCGTGAATGTGAAAGACAGCGCGTTGGGGTATCCGAGCCATCGTCGAGATAGCCACCTAACCGCTCCAATCCGATCCAGCGCGAGCCCCAGATCATCCGGAGAGGTTGTCATGAAGAAGAGACTGAATGATGTAAGCAGGACGAGAAACCTAAGAGTCAAAGCTATCGCGGACAGATATGATCCCGTGAACAGATTCACGACAAAGATCAGCGCTGAAAGAAAGACCCCCGCCCTGAGCGACAGGGCCCATCTTCTAGCCACCTTTCCTACAAGCAGCAGTGGAAGTTGTGAGAGGAGCAGGGCAATCATCACGTAAATGTTGGCAAAGAGCAACGCGGGAACTAAGACAGCGATCACTATCAGGAATTTTGTCCGCGGATCCAGCAGGTGAACTGGAGTCTTCAGCGTTGAGAACTTGAATCCTTCAAGAGTTCTGAGCGACACGGACCTTCGCCTCCGAAAGTTTCTCCTCTAACAATAATCTGGCTCTGTGAACGTCAACAACATCGCCTGGCAACCCATACTTCGTGAGTTCGCCGAAAAGCCGGCTCATCTGCGGTCGGACCAGAGACGCCTTCCTTACCAGTTCATCCTTTGACAGGATAGAACCAGCCGGACCCTGGGCGACGATCCTTCCTTGCGACAAGAGTATGACCTTTGGATTGGATTCTGCAACGAACTCGACATCGTGGGTAATCATAACCACAGCCTTCCCCTGCGAGTACAACTGGAGGATGAAGTTGCGCAGCCGCTCCTTCTGCTGGTAATCCTGACCGATCGTAGGCTCGTCCAGAATCAAATAATCTGGTTCGGTCGCGAGGATGGCGGCAAGTGCTACTCTCTTCCTCTCGCCTCCGCTGAGAAGGAACGGTGATGTCTCCGCATACTCTGACAAGCCCAGAGCCTCCAGGGTCCGCATCACTTGGTTGTGAACTACCTCCGGCGCGAATCCGAAGTTTTTCAGTCCGAACGCAACTTCGTCCTTGACCGTCTCCGAAAATAGTAGATGGTCCGGGTTTTGAAAGACGAGCCCTACCTTCCTCGACAGTCTGGCCACGCTAACCTTCCGCGTATCCTCCCCGTCAACTAGGACTCGTCCTTGAGACGGTTTCAAGAGACCGTTCAGATGCTTGGCGAGAGTAGTCTTCCCCGCGCCGTTCTCGCCCATTATTGCGATGAAATCGCCTCCTTCGAGGTTCAAGTCGATCTCTTGAAGGGCCTTCTGGCCCGAGCGATACGTGAAGGAGACCTTCTCGAGCGTAATCATTGACTCATCATCTCTCCGAGAGAGGATGCGGCGCTCTCGACATGGGTCGGAACTTTCCCCGAAACCAGACCATCCTGTCGCAACATGGTCCAGAGAAGACTCACCCGGGGAACACCCACGCCCAGGCCTTCCAGCAGATCGAACTTTTCGTCGAGAGTCTCCTCGAGGTCCCCGTCGGCGACGACCTTCCCAGCATCCATGACAACGATCCGCTCAGCGTACCTCGCGACGAGATCAAGACGATGCTCCACAACAACAATGGTGAGTCCCAGCTCTCTCCGCAGGTCATCTGTAGCCCTCATCACTTCTTCTGCAGTCCGAGGATCAAGAAACGACGTAGGTTCGTCTAGAACGATCACTGATGGCTTCATCGCCAAAACCCCTGCGAGAGCCACTCTCTGCTGCTGGCCCCCGGACAGCTCGTAGGGCGCCAGATCTCTCAGCGGCAGGGTGCCGGTTACATTCATCGCCTCATCTACTCTCTGTCTAATCTCTTCCCTGCTCAAACCCAGATTCTCGGGCCCGAAGGCGATATCCTTCTCTACTGTCAGGGCGAACAATTGATTCTCAGGATTCTGAAACACGTACCCCACTCTACGGGAGAGTTCACTTGTGAGCTGAGTCGTCACACTTAGACCGTCGACAAGCAATTCACCCGTCCATTCTCCCTGGTAGAAATTGGGAATCAGCCCGTTTAGACACCGACAGAGGCTTGTCTTTCCACAGCCGCTAGGGCCGGTTAGAAGTATGAACTCGTCTTCTCTGATGGATAGATCTATGCCTTGAATGGCCGCCCTTC
>Ga0209802_1002132_pt1 | contig 14005 bp, 15 predicted proteins | sample GraSoiAngelo_129_FD_185886 | JGI IMG/M metagenome (GOLD analysis project Ga0209802, IMG submission 185886) | Grasslands soil microbial communities from the Angelo Coastal Reserve, California, USA - 14_0927_12_40cm (SPAdes) (version 2) | ecosystem: Environmental > Terrestrial > Soil > Grasslands ... | reverse complement strand
GGCATCGACATCCGCGCTCAGCACGGCACCCCGATCCGCGCGCCCGCCGGCGGGGTCGTCACGATCGCCGGGACGTACCAGGAATACGGCATCACCGTCATCCTCGACCACGGTCAGGACATCAAGAGCGTCTACGGCCACCTCTCGAAGACGAGCGTCAAGCCGGGTGAGCGGGTCGAGCGCGGCACTGTGGTCGGCTGGTCGGGCAACACCGGCCGCTCGACCGGCGCGCACCTGCACTACGAAATCCTGGTCAAGGGGCAGTCGGTCAACCCCCGCGCGTATCTTTGGGATTAGGGGGCCTCGAAGGGCCTCCTAAGACCCCCGCGCCCCTCGATTTCGCGTCGCTCCTCCACTCCCCGGAACCTGCTCACTGCGCGCCGGTAAACGCTCGCCATGCCATGCCTCCACGCTACCGGCCCCTCCCTCACCAGCCGAAGCTTTGAAATGACTTCCTGTCGTGTTCCGATATTGCGTGCGCCTCGTTTGGCTGACCGGGATGCCCTGCAGCTTGATGCTCGGTGCCGCCGCCCTCACCGTCTGGGCAGCCATGGACTTCTCGGATTACTTGGTCGAGAGGCAACTGCTCGCGGGCGAGGCTGCCGAGGTGAGCAGGGGCGCGTCGAATACCCATGAGATCGCCCAGGCGATCACCAAGAAGGTTCAGGCGCGCGTGTTGCCTGGGGATCGCGACCTACCCTTCCTCCGCTCGACCGCGCTCGACAGCTGGGTGGCCGGGGAAGGGCATTGCGGCGACGCGGCAAGAGTGATCATCCTCATGCTGAGGAACGTGGGAGTCAACGCGAACCGGATTTATCTTCGGGCCGATGCAGACGACTACTTTCACGTCGCGGTAGCATACCGCGTCGGCGGACGCTGGTATCTTGCGGACACGGTTAATTCGACGAGCGGATTCAAGCGCTTCGTCGCAGCGAATGAGCGGCGCGCTCTCGATCAGATCGGACTGCCGAACAAGGAATTTTACTCTTACTCATATGTGAACTGGGGCCGCGTGCCGCTGTTTGTCCGGATCGACCACACGACTCCACTCCCGTCGGTGGCGGTGCTCCTGATGGAAAGCCCCTCCCTTGTGGTGGCGCTGGTAAAACTTGGCGCTGCCGGCAGTGGCGCCTTGCTCTGGGCCGTGTGGTTGGGGTCTGAGCGATGGAACCGCGTGACTCGAGGTCGAACCCCTCCAACGGGAGGCTTTGCGGCCACGGTTGCTACGAGCGTTAACGGGTTTTGAAATGACTGCTAGTCTTTGCGGGACGAGCGGGCGATGAAGTCGAGGCTCAGCTCGTTGAAGACGTCGGGGCGCTCGAGGAAGTAACCGTGGCCGGCGGCGGTGACCAGGCGGAGCTCGGCGCCGTGGATTCGCGCCACGATCTCTCGGGAGAAGCGCAGGGGCACGAGAATGTCGTCCTCGGCGACGCTGACGAGGGTCGGGCAGCGGATGGCTGAGAGTCGCTCCAGCGCATCGTGGGCGGCGACCGCTTCGCCCTGGCGGAGGAATCCCGCGAGTGACTGCGGGTAGGGATTCGCCAGCGCGTTCTGCAGGAGCGCCTCGATCAGCTCCGGTCGCTCGGCGTAGGTCGTCGGCGAGAAGAGCCACAGGCCCAGCGCCCGCAAGGTCGATTCACGACCCAGACCGATCCGGGGCTCGCGAGCGCCAGCTCCTGGGCGATCATCCCGCCCATCGACGCGCCGAGCACGTGGGCGCGGTCGATGCCGAGCGCATCGATGAGGCCGAGCGCGTCGCCGGCCATCATCCGCGTCGTGTACGCGTAATCGGGAGCGTCGGTCTGGCCGACCCCGCGGTTGTCGAATGCGATCACCCGATGCCGCATCGAAAACTCGGCCATCTGAAGCGCCCAGGCCATGTGATCGCCGCCGAACCCCATGATCAACAGCAACGGATCGCCGCGGCCGACGTCCTGGTAAAACATCTCGATGTCCCCAACCCGCACCTTCGGCACGCTTCGCTCCTACGTACGCACGGCGGCGCGTTCGTGAGTGTCAGGAGCGGGGCCGGGGGAGCGGTGGGCCCTCGTGAGCCCGGTGTAGGTACGGTTGCCAGAATCGAAGAGCACGAAGTCGATCTATAGCACGTGTTCGCGCGCAGGGCTCACGAGGGCCCACCGCTCCCCCGGCCCCGCTCCGGCCGCTAGCGAATAGCGACGCCGGTGCGGACCTGGCAGGCGACCCAGTGACCGGGAGAGATTTCTTTGAGTATCTGCTCGTTCTCCGAGCACGACGGCACGCGAAGCGAGCACCGGGTGTGGAAGCGGCAGCCGGAGGGCGGGTTGATCGGGCTCGGCACGTCGCCTTCAAGCAGGATCCGCTTGCGCTTCATCGTGGGGTCGGGGATCGGTACCGCGGACAGGAGCGCTTCGGTGTAGGGATGGCGCGGGTTGGTGTAGAGCTCCTTGGCCGGCGCGATCTCGACGATCTTGCCCAGGTACATCACGGCCACGCGCGTCGAGATGTGCTCGACGACGGAGAGGTCGTGGGCGATGAACAGGTACGTGAGACCGAACTTCGCCTGGAGGTCCTCGAGCAGGTTCACGATCTGCGCCTGGATGGAGACGTCGAGGGCGGAGACCGGCTCGTCGGCCACGATGAGCTTGGGACTCACCGCCAGCGCCCGCGCGATCCCGATGCGCTGACGCTGGCCGCCGGAGAACTCGTGCGGATAACGGCGCAGGTGATCGGGCAGGAGACCGACCGTCTCGAGCAGCTGGGCGACGCGCTCCTCGCGCTCCTTCCGCGTCCGCGCCAGCTTGTGGATCACGAGCGCCTCGCCGATGATCGAGCCGACCGTCATCCTCGGATTGAGCGACGCGTACGGGTCCTGGAAGATGATCTGCATCTCCTTCCGGAGCGCGCGAAGCGATCGCTTGTCGAGCGTCGTCACGTTGCGGCCCTGGAAGCTCACCTCGCCCGAGGTCGGCTCGATCAATCTCAGGATGGAGCGGCCCGTCGTCGACTTCCCGCAGCCCGATTCGCCGACGAGGCCGAGCGTCTCGCCGGCCATGATGTCGAACGACACGTCGTCGACGGCGTGCACGCGGGCGACCTCACGCGAGAAGAGTCCGCCGCGGATCGGGAAGTACTTCTTGAGGTTCTTGACCTTGAGCAGCGCGTCTGGCATGGCGGGCCTCAGTAGAGGAAGCAGGCCACCTTGTGGCCCGGCCGGACTTCTTTGAGCGGTGGCGTGTTCTCAAAATGCATCGGCTTCGCGAGCGCGCAGCGCGGCGCGAACCGGCAGCCCGGCTTGATGTCGCCGCGCAAGGTCGGCACGGTGCCGGGAATCGCCTCCAGCTTCTGCTTCTGGGTGGCGGCCAGGTCGATTCTTGGGATGGAGCGCAGGAGCCCCTGCGTGTAGGGGTGCAGCGGCTCCTTGAACAGCTCGCCGACGGGCGCTTCCTCGACCACCTGCGCGCCGTACATCACGATGACCCGCTGCGCGGTCTCCGCGATCACGCCCATGTCGTGCGTGATCAGCAAGATCGCCATCCCCAGCTTGGCCTTCAGCTCGTTCAGGAGCTCGAGGATCTGCGCCTGGATGGTCACGTCGAGCGCGGTCGTCGGCTCGTCGGCGATCAGGAGCTTCGGGTTGCACGACAGCGCCATCGCGATCATCACGCGCTGCCGCATACCGCCGGAGAGCTGGTGGGGATACTCCTTCACCCGACGCTCCGCGTTCGGGATGTGAACGAGCTTGAGCATGTCGACGGTCTTCGCCATCGCATCGCGCCGTCCCAGACCCTCGTGGAGCCGGACGGCCTCGGCGATCTGCTCGCCCACCGTGAACACCGGGTTGAGCGAGGTCATCGGCTCCTGGAAGATCATCGAGATCTCTTTGCCGCGGATCTTCCGCATCTGAGCCGGGGGCAGCTCGAGGAGGTTCTTGCCACTGTAGTTGATCGTGCCCTCGACAATGCGGCCGGGCGGCGTCGGGATCAGGCGCATGATCGAGAGCGCGGTGACGCTCTTGCCGGAGCCCGACTCGCCGACGATGCCCAGCGTCTCGCCCTTGTTGATGTGGAGGTCGATCCCGTCGACGGCGCGGACGACGCCCTCGTCGGTGAAGAAGTACGTTTTCAGCCCCTTGACCTCGAGCAGTCGTTCGGCCATGGCGCCCCCTCGAGCTACCACTTGCGGGTGATTTCGGCGAAGGCATCGAGCGTGCGGCCGATGTCCTCCGCGTCGATGTCTTTGTGAGTCACGCACCGGATCGAGCTGGAGCCGATCGCGTGGATCTTCACCTTGCGGGCGCCACACCCCGCGACCAGCTCGGCCGTGGCGGCCGTGGAGGCCGCGGTGCCGCCGCGCTCGACCCGGAAGATCACGATGTTCGTCTGTACACTGGCCAGATCGACGGAAAGACCAGGAAGCTTGGAGACGCCCTCGGCGAGGGCGCGCGCGTTGGCGTGGTCCTCGGCGAGCCGGTCCACCATCCGCTCGAGCGCGACGATGCCGGCAGCCGCGATGATCCCGGCCTGACGCATGCCGCCGCCGAGCATCTTCCGCACCCGCCGGGCCCTGGCGATCAGGTCGGTGGATCCGCAGATCACCGAGCCGACCGGCGCGCCCAAGCCCTTCGAGACACAGAACGTGACGGAGTCGACGTCACGCACGAAGTCGCGGGCGGGACGCTCGAGCGCGATCGCGGCGTTGAAGAGCCGCGCGCCGTCCAGGTGCACCGGCACCGACGCTTCGTGGGCCACGGCGGCGACAGCGCTGATCTCCTCTGGCGTGCAGCAAGTTCCGCCGTGACGGTTGTGCGTGTTCTCGATACAGATCAGGCCGGTGGGCGGCACGTGGATGTTTGCGGCACGCAACGCCTCTCGCACCTGGTCGGGCGCCAGAAAGCCCCGCGCCGTCTTGACGGGCCGCATCTGGAGGTTGCCGACCACCGCCGCACCGGCCGCCTCGTTGTTGAAGATGTGCGAGTCCAGGTCGAGAACGACTTCCTGGCCGGTCTGCGTCTGGCTGACGACGGAGATGAGGTTGCCCATGGTGCCGGACGTGACGAAGAGCCCGGCGGCCTTCCCGAGCCGCTCGGCCGCCAGCGCCTCGAGCCGCTTGACGGTCGGATCCTCCTCCCAGACGTCGTCACCGACGGGGGCGCGTGCCATGGCCTCGCGCATCTCGGGAGTGGGAAGCGTGAGCGTGTCTGAGCGGAGGTCGACGATGTCGTGCACTGGCTATCTCTTGGTTCCGGCGAGCCCGGAGCTGTTGAGTCGTTGCTTACCTCGTCGGCCCCACTCGGTGAAGTCGTAGTCGACCGACAGACGCCGGAGCAGCTCGACGGCCTCGGCGTTCTTGCCCTCGTAGAAGTTGACCTCGGCGAGCAGGAAGAGGGTTTCCGGGATCACCGCGGTCCGCGAATAATCCTTCAGCACGAGCTCGAGCCGCTGCCGCGCCGCGCTCGGGTTGCCCTGGGTGAAGTAGTAGCTCGCGACCCACACTTCCTTCTGGGCGAGGCGCTCGCGGCACTTGTCGATCTTCGCGAGCCCGTCGGTCGCGTAGCGGCTCTGCGGGTACTCCTTTACCAGCTTCTTGAACTGGTCGAGCGCCTTCTGGGTCAGCGCCTGGTCTTGCTCGACGGGCTTCATCTGGTCGTAGTAGCTCATCGCGAGGCGGTACTGGACGAGGTCGGCGATCTCGTGCCGGGGAAAGAACGCCAGGAAGCCTTCGAACTCCTTTACCGCTTTGTCGAACTCGGCCTCGCGATAGTACGCCTCGCCGATGTAGAACCGCGCCTTCGGGGCGTATGAGGAGTTCGGGTGGCGCTCCACGATCTTCCGGAAATTGAGACGCGCCTCGTCGTATCGGCGGTTGTTCAGCTCGGTTTCGCCCGTCTTGTAGAGCTCCTCGGGAGGCAGGATCGGCGTCGGCGCAGGCGTCATCCATGCGCAGCCGCCCACGAGGAGCAGCAGGCCTATCACGAGGACGCGTACCAGCAAGGCGGGATACCCTAACATCGAAATTGGCAGATACATATAGCACACTCCCAACGGAAAAACCCGTTACCGCGACGCCTTGTGATCAGCCCCGCCCGCCCTACCCCCAGGCGGGCCTTACGGGGTAAGATGTGGGTCGCCCAATGAAGCGCAAGCTGCTCCTCACGCTCGGCTGCCTGGTCGGCCTGGCGACACTCTCATACGGCGGCTACGCCTGGTACAACGCGATCACCTTCGTCTCGACCGACGACGCGTACGTCGAGGGCACGATCTCGCCTATCAGCGCGAAGGTGGCGGGGCACGTCGTCGAGCTCTTCGTCCAGGACAACCAGGCGGTCAAGAAGGGCGAGCTGCTCATGCGGGTCGATCCGCGCGATTTCCAGGCCAAGCGGGAGCAGGCACGCGCCGCGGTCGCCACCGCGGAGGCGACCCTCCTCGCGGCGCGCTCCGAAGTGCCGCTGGCGCGTGAGGGCACCCGCGCACAGATCGACCAGGCCCGGGCTGCGGTGCAAGTGGCGATGGTCGGCGTGAAATCGGCCGAATCGGCGGTCGAGGAATCGCGCGCGCGGCTCGAAGCGCGGCGCTCGGCCACCGACGCGATGCGCGCCGATATCAGCGGAGCCCAGAGCACCTACCGGCAGGCCGGGCGCGAGCTCGAACGGGTCCGGAGCCTGCTCAAGACCGACCTCGTGGCCCGCCGCGAGTACGACGTGGCCGAGTCGGCTTACGAGACCGCCGGCTCGACGGTCGAGGCCCTGCAGCGGCGGATGGCGCAGTCCGAGCGGGAGATCCAGCAGGCGGAAGCCGAGCTCGGCAATCGCGTCCACGCCGTGGACCAGGCGCGACAGCGCGTCGTCGAGTCGCGCGCCGCGCTGGCGTTGGCGGAGAGTCAGATCCATCAAGTGTCGATCAAGGACGCGGAGGCGAGCCGCGCCGAGGCGCGCCTGCGCGAGATGCAGGCGGATCTCGCCTTCGCGGATCTGCAGGTCGAGCACACCGAAGTCCGCGCCCCGGTCGACGGCGTTGTGTCCAAGCGGAGCGTCGAGCTCGGACAGGTGGTCCAGATGGGCCAGCCGCTCCTCGCCATCGTGCCGCTGCAGGACGTGTGGGTGGTCGCCAACTTCAAGGAGACCCAGCTCGGCCGCCTCCGGACCGGGATGAAGGCGGCCGTCGAGGTCGACGGCTATCCCGACAAGTCCTACACCGGCACGATCGAGTCGATGAGCGCCGGCACTGGAGCGCGCTTCTCGCTCCTGCCTCCCGAGAACGCCACCGGCAACTGGGTGAAGGTCGTCCAGCGTGTCCCGGTGAGGATCCACCTGGACGGAAAGGGAATCGGCAACCCGCACACGCTTCGCGCGGGCATGTCGGTCGTCGTCACGATCCGCGTCCGGTGACGCCCGGAGCGGGTCGAGGAGCTCAGGCCGACAAGAGCTTCTCCATGATGATCGTGTCGACCCACTTGCCGTCGAGCTGGCCCTGCTCGTGATAGGTCCCGACGGCGCGGAAGCCGGACTTGACATAGAGCGCCATGCCCCCGGCGTTGCCCGGGAACGCGGACAGCACGAGCTTGTGGAACCCGTGCTGGCGGCCGAGCTCGGTCAGCCTCTCGAGCAGCGCACGGCCGACGCCCTTGCCGCGCCAGCCCCGCTCGACGTAGACGGAGATGTCGGCGACGAAGCGATAGGCCTCGCGCGCGTTGAACACGTTCAAACTCGCCCAGCCTACAGGGCCGAAAGCGTTGTCCGCGGGGCCGGAAGGGTTGTCCACGGAGCCGAAAGGGTTGTCCGCGGACCCGGAGCCGGGTCGCGCCTGTCTCAGGCCACCCTCGGTGTGCGCCGGGCTCACGGTCCCCGCTACAATAGCCCCCGCTACAATCAATTCAGCAACGATCACCGGATGGCGCGCGTCGCGGCTCGCGAGCCATTGCCGGCGCTCGTCGGGCGTGCGGAGCTCGGTCTCGAGCGTGGCGACGCGGTCCTCGATCCCCTGGTTGTAGATGCGGCAGATCGCCTCGGCGTCCGTCGCCGTCGCCTGGCGGAGGCGATAGGCCGTCACGTCAGCTCACGGCTGTCGAGCCGTCCATCCTTCCGGAGCCGCTCGAACTCGTCGAGCGTCTTCGCGACGCCGTCGGTGAGCGAGGTCGGAGGTGCGGGACCGAGATCCTTCTGATAGCGTGCGTCGCCGAGCGTGGCCGGGAACGGAAGCGCCTGCTCGACGTGGGTGATGGAGCCCTTCACGGCCGGCCGCGCCGCCTCGATCGTCCGCACCACGTCGGCGACCGACGCCGAGGCGCCGTGGAGGTTGTAGACGCGGGCGCCGTCGAGCCGTGCGCTCGCCGCGGCCAGGAACGCGCGGGCCACGTCCTCGGTGTAGATGAGGTCGGTCGACCCGCCCCAGCGGATCTGGAACGGCCGGCCGAGGACCGCCGCCTTCATCGCCAAGGTAGGGTCGGCGGTGAGGCCGAAGTCGCGGCCAGGCCCGTAGACCGTCAGCGGACGAAAGCCGGACGACGGGATCCGATGCTCCTCCCAGTAGACTCGGGCCGTCTCCTCGTTGGCGACCTTGTAGACGCCGTAGTGCGTGGCCGGACGCGCGGGCGCGTCGTCGGCGATCGGCCCGGGCGGGTAGAGGCTCGGCGCGCCGAAGACCGCCGCGGACGACGCGTAGACCACGCGCTCGACCTGGCCCGCGGCGGCGCGCGCCACCTCGAAGACGTTCGCGGTCCCCACGACGTTGATCGCGGCGCCGCGCGGCGGATCTTGGCGGCAGAGGGGAACCTGCCACGCGGCCAGGTGGATCACGCGACGAATGCCGTGATCGCGCACGACGCGCCCGAGGCTCTCGCGATCGGTGATGTCACCGCGCACGCTCACCACGCGGCTCGGCGCGTCGGACCCGGCGATCATGCGCACGCGCCACGGGTCGTCGCCGAGGTCGAACACGACGGGACGCTCGCCCGACGCGAGCAGCCCGCGCACGACCCACGCGCCGATGCAGCCGAACGCGCCCGTCACCAGCGTCGTCACGAACGGGAATATAATGCCCCTCGTGTTCCAGAGCGAGCGGTTCTTCCGCGAAGCGTGGCCGCAGATCTCGCAGTCGGTCGAGTCGGGGACAGACGCCGCGAGCGACGTCCAGTGGATCGCCGGCGCCACCGGGCTCGAGACGGGCGCGCGCGTGCTCGACGCGCCCTGCGGCTTCGGCCGCCACTCGGTGGAGTTCGCGCGGCGCGACTGCGAGACGACCGGCGTCGATTTCAGCGAGACGGAGCTCGGCCGCGCGCGCCGGGCGGCCGGCGAGGCCGGAGTCTCGCTCGCGCTGGTGTGCCAGGACATCCGCGACATGGAGTTCTCGAGCGAGTTCGATCTCGCCGTGAATCTCTTCAGCTCCATCGGGTACTTCTCCGAGGACGAGGACCGGCTCGTGCTCGACCGCTTCTGGCGCGCGCTCAAGCCCGGCGGCGCCTTCGTGGTCGACACGCGCAACCGTGACCAGTGCGTGCGCTCGCTGCCGCCGGAAGAGCGGATGCGCCGCGGCAACTCGACCATCCGAGTCGAGAACGAGTTCGATCCGACGACGAGCCGCTGGCGCGCCCGATGGTGGCGCCTCCGGCGCGCGTCGGCGAAATCGGAGGACGCGTCTCAGGAATTGATCGGCGAGAGCGAGATCCGGCTCTACTCGGCTCACGAGCTGCTGCACATGCTGCGACCGGAGCGCTGGCGCAAGGTCGAGCTCTTCGGTGGTCTCGACGGCACCCCTTTCTCGCTGGACACCCACCGCCTCGTCGTCGTCGCCCGGAAGTAGTAGAATCCGACACCTGCCCGAAAGGAGATCCCCTCGATGGCCACTGAGCGTCCGCTGATCGTGCTCGCCGGCCCCATTCACCCCGACGGCAAGGCCGTTCTCGAGAAGGAAGCGCGGGTCGTCGTGTGTGAGGACGAGAGCGAGGCCGGCGTGGTCAAGATGGCCGCCGAGGCGCAGGGAATCCTCTTTCGCGTCCGGCCGCGGTGCACCGAGAGCCTGATGGCCGCCTGCCGGTCGCTCAAGGTGGTCGGCCGGCACGGCGTCGGGCTCGACACGGTCGACATTCCCGCGGCGACGCGGCTCGGCGTCGCGGTCGTCCATGCTCCGGGCTCCAACTCGCAGGCCGTCGCCGAGCACGCGCTGATGCTGATGCTGACCTGCGTGAAGCGCACGTTCGCGGTGGACAAGGCGACGCGCGCGGGCGACTGGGGCACGCCGCGGGCCGGCAACACCGAGCTCGGCGGCAAGACCCTCGGCATCGTCGGGGTCGGCAACGTCGGACGGCGCGTCGCGAAGTTCGCGGGCGCGATCGGCATGCGCGTGCTCGGCTACGACAAGTACGTGGCCGACGACGAGCTACGGCGGCGCGGCGCCGAGCCGGTGACGAGCCTGGAGGCGCTGTTGCCGCAGGTCGACGTGCTCACGTGCCACACGCCGCTCACGCCCGAGACGCGGCACATGATCAACGAGAAGACCATCGGGCTCATGAAGCCGGGCGCGGTCTACATCAACACCTCGCGCGGCCCGGTGCAGGACGAGCGCGCGCTCTTCGAGGCGCTCACCCGCGGCAAGCTCGGCGCGGCCGGCCTCGACGTCTGGGAAGACGAGCCCACGTCCGCGGACAACCCGATCCTCAATCTCCAGAGCGTCGTGTGTTCCTCGCACGTCGCCGGTGTCACGCGCGAGGCGACGCGCCAGGCGGCGATGCAGGTCTCGGGCGAGATGCTCCGCGTCCTGCGGGGGGAGCGCCCGGACGTGCTCGTGAATCCGGACGTGTGGCCGCGTCTCGGCCGGCGGTAGCTACCCGCCGCGTGAGAGAACGCCGCCGGCCCGAAGCGAGGTAAAATCCCTCTATGCCGATCGATACCCGTCATCCGCGGGAAATCCGGCAGGACATCCGGCGCGGCAAGCTGGCCGGGATCACCGCGGGGCTCGGCCAGAACTACGTCCAGGCCAACCTGGCAGTGCTGCCGAAGGAGCAGGCGTACGACTTTCTCCTGTTCTGCCAGCGCAATCCGCGGCCGTGCCCGCTGCTCGAGGTGACCGACGTGGGGTCGCCCGAGCCGGTCGGCGTGGCGCCGGGCGCGGATCTCCGGACGGACATTCCCCGCTACCGGATCTACAAGGACGGCGTGCTCGCCGACGAGGTGACCGACGCGACACCGTACTGGCGTGACGATCTGGTCGCGTTCCTGCTCGGGTGCTCGTTCACGTTCGAGTGGGCGCTGCTCGAGGCGGGCATCCGGCTCTGGCACGTCGAGCACAGCAAGAACGTCGCGATGTGGCGCACGTCGACCCCGTGCCGGCCCGCCGGCGTCTTCCACGGGCCCATGGTCGTCTCGATGCGGCCGATCGCCGCCGCGCAGCTCGCGAAAGCGGTGACGGCGAGCGCCCGGTTCCCCGGCGCCCACGGGGCGCCCGTGCACGTCGGCGACCCCGCCGCCATCGGCATCTCGGATATCGCGCGCCCCGACTGGGGCGACGCGCAGGAGTTCGCGCGCGGCGACGTGCCGGTCTTCTGGGCGTGCGGCGTCACGCCCCAGGCCGTCGCGCTCGCGTCGCGGCCACCGTTCATGATCACGCACAGCCCGGGGCACATGTTCATCACCGACCTGCCGAACTCCGCGCTGGCGGCGATCTAACGCGTTGCGGTTTCTGCCTGCGGGCGATCTCGCCGTTTGCGTCGAGCTCGGCGAGGAGATCAGCGTCGAGGTCAATACGCGAGTCCGCGCCCTCGAGTTCTTGATCCAGCAGAAGGGGCTGACCGGGGTCGTGGAGACGGTTCCGGCCTACTCGTCGCTGCTCGTCTACTACGATCCCCGCGCCGTCGGCTTCGAGCCCCTGTGCGCGGCGATCGCCGAGCTGGTGCCCCAGGCGACCACCGCCGTCTTGCCACCGCCCCGGACCGTCGAGCTGCCCTGTTGCTACGACGACCCGGAGCTCGGCTTCGACCTCGCCGCGGCGGCCGAGCGGCTCGAGCTTGCGCGCGACGATCTCGTGCGGCTCCATGCCGGCGCCGACTATCTGGTCTACTTCATCGGCTTCACGCCGGGGCTTCCGTACATGACCGGGATGCCCGAGCGCATCAACATCCCGCGGCTCGACACGCCGCGCACCAAGACCCCGCCGGGCAGCGTCGGCATCGGCGGCATCCAGTGCTGCATCTACTCGGTCGAGAGCCCGGGCGGCTTCTGGATTCTGGGGCGGACGCCGGTGCCGCTCTACGACCCGACCGCGTCCGAGCCCACGCTCTTGCGTCCGGGCGACCGGGTGAGGTTTCGGCAGATCGATCGTGCGGAGTTCGATTCGATCGGCGCGGCGGTCGCCGCTCGCGCCTACCGGCCGGTGATCGCGTGATCCGGATCCTCGACGCGGGCCCGCAGACCACCGTGCAGGACCTCGGCCGCACCGGCCAGATGCGCTACGGCATCCCGCCGTCGGGTCCCGTGGACCGATTCGCGTTCGTGCTCGCCAATCGCCTCGTCGGCAATGCCGACACGGCGGCCGCCCTCGAGTGCACGCTGATCGGCCCGCGCTTCGAGATCGCCAGCGCCGGCACCATCGCGGTCACCGGCGCCGACATGCCGGTGACCGTGAACGGTCAACGCGCGGCCGGGTGGCGTACGATCGCGGTGAAGGCGGGCGACATCGTCAAGCTCGGCCCCGCTCGCACGGGCGTGCGGTCGTACGTCGGCGTTGCCGGTGGGCTCGACGTGCCGCTTGTGCTGGGGTCGCGGTCGACCTACCTGCGGGGTCGCGTGGGCGGGGTCGAGGGGCGCGCGCTCAGGAAGGGCGACGAGCTCCGCCTGTTGCCGTCCCGCCCCGTCAAGCCGCGCCACGTGGAGCCGCGGGCGATCCCGGACTATACCGGTGAGCCGACGGTCCGCGCGGTGCTCGGTCCGCAGGCCGACCGCTTCACGGCCGAGGGTCTCGAGGCGTTGTTCGGCGGTCGGTACGAGGTGCTGCCGCAGTCGGACCGGATGGGCTCGCGCCTGCGCGGGCCGCGGATCGCGCACGCGCGCGGCCACGACATCGTCTCCGACGGGATCGCGCTCGGGTCCATCCAGGTTCCCGGCGATGGGCAACCGATCGTGCTCCTCGTCGACCGGCAATCCACCGGCGGCTATACGAAGGCGGCTACTATTTGTTCTTGCGACATCTGGCGCGTCGGCCAGGCGAGACCGGGTCAGTCGCTTCGCTTCCACCAGATCGGCGTGGATGAAGCGCACCGGCTGTTCCGCGAGGCCGACCGCGCGCTGGAAGCAGCTGTGAGAGAGGAGATCGCATGAGCCTCGACAAAGAGCTGAACGAGTACTCCGCGAAGTCCGGCCGCTCGCGCGTCCTGCACGAGGAAGCGCTGGCGGTCATGCCGGGCGGCAACAGCCGCACCACGACCTTCTTCGATCCGTATCCGTTTGCGATCCAGCGGGGCCAGGGCGCCCACGTCTGGGACGCCGACGGGATCGATCGACTGGACTTCAACGGCAACTACACGAGCCTGATCCACGGCCATGCGCCGCCCGACGTCGTGAAGGCGGTGCAGCAGGCCGTCGAGCTCGGCCTGTCGTTCCCGGGGCCGACCGAGCACGAGGTGCGGCTGGCCGAGCTCCTGACGCGCCGGGTGCCGTCGGTCCAGGCGATCCGCTTCACGAACTCGGGCACGGAAGCCACGATGAACGCGGTGCGGCTGGCGCGCGCGTTCACCGGCCGGGCGAAGATCGCGAAGTTCGAGGGCGCCTACCACGGCACGCACGACTGGGTGATGGTGAGCGTGAGCGGCGACACGAAGGCCACCGGCAGCCGGCGTCGGCCGAAGCCGATCCCCTGGTCCGCGGGCATTCCGCCGGCGGTCCTCAAGCACGTCGTGGTGCTTCCGTGGAACGACGCGGACGCCTGCGCGGAGATCCTGGAAGCCGAGGCGTCACAGCTCGCGTGCCTCATCATCGATCCGATGATGTGCAATGCCGGCCTCTTGCCGCCGGCCGCCGGGTTCCTGGCACGGCTGCGCG
>Ga0209802_1002131_pt1 | contig 14006 bp, 10 predicted proteins | sample GraSoiAngelo_129_FD_185886 | JGI IMG/M metagenome (GOLD analysis project Ga0209802, IMG submission 185886) | Grasslands soil microbial communities from the Angelo Coastal Reserve, California, USA - 14_0927_12_40cm (SPAdes) (version 2) | ecosystem: Environmental > Terrestrial > Soil > Grasslands ... | reverse complement strand
CCGGTGTCTACCGCGTCCTGCTCACGATCCGTACGGAGCTCAACGTGTCCGACTCCCTGGCTCGACAGGTCGTCATCGGGGCGACCTCGGGGACCCCGCTGATCCCCCCGCCGTCCCTCGGTGCGATCGTTGGCATGGGCTCCTTCGCGGCGGGCCTCGCGCTCGCCCTCGCCGTGATCGTCTTCCTCCGGCGGCGATCGGGCCCTGGGAACGGCCCGGAAGCCGGGTCCAGGCGGCCTTGATGCACGACGCCATGCGATGCCGACGTGCGACCGGGACGGTCCGCCCCGTCGTTCGCGCGGCCGTCCTGGTCATCGGCCTTGCGGTGTCGCTGGCGGTCCTGCCGCACGCGGAGGGGCAGGGAACGACCGACGCCTTCGTGTGGGTCCGTCAGTTCGGCACGCCGAGTGACGACTCCGGCAGCGCCGTTGCGGTCGACGCGACCGGCGTGTACGTCGCCGGGCGCACTGCCCTGGGTATCTTCCCTGGCGACTCGTACGACGCGTACCTCCGGAAGTACGACCTCAACGGCACGGTCCTGTGGACCCGCCCGATTGCCACGGAGAGCTTCGACTACGCCAACGCCGTTGCGGCGGATGGATCCGGCGTGTCCATCGCGGGCCATACGGGCGGCAGCCTCCAGTGGGGTGTGGGCGGGGGCGGCGTGGACGCGTACGTCCAGAAGTACGACGTCAACGGCACCCTCCTGTTCACCGGGCAATTCGGCTCTCCCGACTTCGACACCGCCCTCGCCGTCGCCGCCGACGGGACCGGCACCTACGTCGCAGGCCGCACCGAAGGCACGATCCTGGGCCAGACGAGCCTGGGCAGCGTGGACGCATTCGTTCGGAGGTACAACGTCGACGGCAACGTGTCCAACGTGTCGTGGACCCACCAGTTCGGGACGAGCGGGTACGACTATGCCTCCGGCCTCGCCGTCGACGCGACCGGGGTGTACGTCGCCGGCACGACGAGCGGCTCGTTCCCCGGCGAGACGCTCCAAGGGAGCACGGACGCGTTCGTCCGGAAGTACGACGTCCGTGGCGAGGTGCTGTGGACCCGCCAGTTCGGGACGAGCACCTACGCAGCAGCACTCGCCGTGGCCGCGGACGCGACCGGCGTGTACGTCACCGGCCTGGTGGGCGGGTCGTTTCCCGGTGAGGCGAGCGCCGGAGGCGCCGACACGTTCCTCCGAAAGTACGATCCGGACGGCAACGCGGTGTGGACCCGCCAATACGGTTCTCCGGGCGGCGATGCCGGATCCGGCGTGGGGGTCGGTCGGTCCGGTGTGTACGTCACCGGCCAAGAGGATGGCACGCTTCCGGGTCAGACGAGTGCCGGCATCCCGGATGCATTCCTGTTGCGGTACGACGTCAACGGCACGCTTCTGGGGGTCCGCCAGTTCGGCACGTCCCGGTTCGACAAAGGGGACGGCATCGCGGTGGGTGGGTCCGGAGTCTACGTCGCCGGCGAGACGGGTGGATCCTTCCTGGGAGAGACGAACGCGGGCGGCCTCGACGCCTTTCTGGTCTCCCTCACGGAACCGCCGCCGCCTCCGGTTTCACCCGGGCTTCTGCACGATGCGGTCTTGTTCGTCGCCGTCCTTGCGGGCGTCGGAGTCCTGGTCGCGACGCTCGCGGTGATTTCCCTCCGAGGACAGCGCAAGCGCGGCCGCGCCCAAGATCCGCCGAAGGCCCCACCGCCGGTGGGATGAGCGGCTCGATGAACGGGCCGAAGCCGGGACTTCGCGAACGTCTCGCGGGAAAGCGGGCGTTTCCCAATCCGACGCCTCGAGGGACGGGTTCGAAAACGAGAAATCGGAGGTCTCCTTCTCGGAACGGAGGACCGGACCGAGCCCGGAGGGAGACGCCATGGCGAAGCGAGTCGCGGCAGGTGCACGACAATCAACGATCCCACCAACGATGAAGGCCGCCGCGATCGATCGGTTCGGGCCGCCTTCCGTCCTCACGACCCATCGTCTCCCTGTCCCCAAGCCCGGTCCGCGAGAGGTCCTCATCGCCCTCCATGCGGCCGGCGTCGGCTCTTGGGACGGCCTCGCGCGGGATGGGTCGTGGCGGCCCTGGGGACAGAAGGCCCCGTTCCCGATCATCCCGGGCACCGACGGCGCCGGCATTGTCGTCTCGACCGGAGCCAATGTCAGAAAGGTGCAAGTCGGAGATCGGGTGTGGGCATGCCACTATTCGAATCCGAAGGGCGGGTTCTACGCGGAGTACATCGCCGTGGACGCGGGCAGCGTCGGCCGCGTGCCGGAACACCTCAACCTCCTGGAGGCGGGGGCCGCGCCGACGACGGGATTGACCGCCCTCCAGGGGATCGACGGTGCGCTGAAGCTGAATCGTGGAGAGAGCGTCTTGATCGTCGGGGCATCCGGGGGAGTTGGCACCCTCGCCGTGCAGTTCGCGAAGCTTCGAGGCGCGCGTGTGATCGGTACGGCCTCCAACCCGGAAGCCGCCGCGCTCGTCCGCGGTCTCGGGGCCGAGGCGGTGATCGATGCCCGCAGCCCGGACAGCGTCCGCCGGTTGAAGGAGCTCGCCCCGGACGGGCTCGATGCGGTGTTCGCCCTCGCAGGCGGGGACGGGCTGGAGCGATGCATCGACTTCGTTCGCATGAACGGCCGCGTCGCCTACCCGAACGGAGTCGAGCCGGTGCCGCGTCGACGCCCGAACCTCCGACTCCTCGCGTACGACGGCGAGTACGGTCCCACGGAATTCGCGGCGCTCGCGCGCGCGGCGGTGGAGGCTCGTCTCCAAGTCCCCATTGCCGCCGAGTATCCGCTCGATCAGGCCTCGTTAGCTCACACCCGGGTCGTGCAAGGTCGCCTTCTGGGCCGGATCGCCCTGCGGATTGGGGAGGAAGGAGGAGGCGAGTGAAACCGGCTAGGGCGCTCACGTCACGCGCACGTACAGGTGGAGTTCCCGGTACGCGCTCGAGAAGTCACCGTCCTTGAAGAGGAGGAGCCGGACCTTCCAGAGGCCCGTGTAGTTGATCTGGAACGTGTAGGGCCGGGTCCAGTTCCGGCCGTCGGCCAGGGTGACGTTGAACGTGGACCAGGTCGTTCGGTTGACCTCGAAGGGCTCATTGTATCCCGACGTGGCGTTGTAGACGAGCTGCACGCCGACGAGGTCCACTCGGATCGGGCAGTTGACCGTCTCGGACTCGTAGTTCACCGCGTTGATGATGACGCTCCTGCCGACGGTGCCGGCACTCGCGCCACAGCTGCGACCCGCTCGAATTAAATAGCGGGCTTGAGCTAGCGCTCCTGGGGGAGTCGGCCTGTCTCTTCGATCAGCGACAATGAATTTTGTTTTTGTTGCCCTCTTGGGCCTCGTAGCAATTCTCGCGCGTGCGGTGGCGGTCACCACTCGGGGGCCTTGGTTCTCTGCGGAAGTTTCCATCCAAGTGTATTCGGTCACGATGCTTGGGAGCGTGTTTCTCGGCCTTGCTCTGGTGGCCCTCGCCTCGTTCCGCGCGGCCCACCTTGACGAATTGATGCTGTCCATGGAAATCCGGACCTCCGTGCTGGCTCAGGTGACCGGCATCGACCTTCGAACGAAGGGAGACGATCACCGAACCTCGCTCCCGACGGCAACGATTGGCCTCGACGATGTCCTTGACGGCCTCGAGTCTTTAGCAGACGGCGGGTCACGCACGATGCGGCTTGCGCACGACACCGTGGTGCAAGTTCCAGAGGTCAGCGTCCCGGTTGGTCGGCGTTCCGTCGCCGACATCCAGCGAGACATGGTAACCCGTTATCAGAGCTTGGAGTCCGCCCGGAATCGTGTCTGGACTTCCGTGTTGGGTCCTCTCATCGTTTCCCTCTGGTTCCTGGCCGGCGCGGCCGCGATGCTCCCTGGGGCAGCCGGGTTCGCGCAGACGAACTTCCAGCTGAACACGATGCTCGTGTTGTTCCTTGCGTACGGTTGGCTGCTCCTCCTCTCGTGGGCGGTCGCGAGCGTCGTCATGCTTCCGTCAGCTTCGCTCCAACGTCGAGTGTTCCGGCCGAGACTGTGGGAGAAGGTGGAGTAGCCGGCTGCTCAGAAACTGGCGTTTACCCGGCATCAAGGATCCATCCGTGGGCGACATTTCCGCATGATTTTTATGCTTGAACAACGTCCATATCGTCCTGAGTTTGGGAGTGGGGGTTCACTACGCGCGAGTCGGCCGAGATTCCGTCCGCTCTTCTCTCGGCCGTCGACTTGACCGGGCCGATCGACGGCGTCCTGCTCATCAAGAGGACCGGGGTGTCTCTTGCGGCTTGGGCGAAGAAGCCCGTAGCGTTCGATGTCATCACGGTCATGAGCGCGACCTTGCTCGGCTCCGTCGACATGATCGTGCAAAGCTTGGGTGGCCCCAGCCCTCAGACGATGCTCGTCGACGTCGAGGGACGCCGGATCTTCGCGACGAAGGTCGATTCCCAGCTCGCCCTCGTTCTGCTATCGGTACGAGGCGTCGGGGAGTCGTTCCTTCGCCAAGAAGCGCAGCGCCTGATCGCCAAAATTTCCGCGACGAAGGCGAATCAGCGGCATAAGCGGAGTGAAAAGGCTTCGCCGACCCGGTCCGTCCGTTAGGGAGTGGCGTAAGGCGCCCAACCCGCAGTTCCCGTCGCGGATTGATTTCGAGTAGGGTGATGGTTGATATGGGGGAGCTCTCATACCCTCCATCGGGTTCCTCGTTTTTGAACGGGAAAGGTCAGAACGAACTCTGATTCGAACCGTCGCCACCGGGGGAGGCGACGCGAAGGAGCGCAGCTCGAATGATGGTGAATCGCGGGATGGGAGGAGACGGCCTCGACCATCCGACCCGCCGTCGCATCTACCGACATTTGCTGATGCTTCCGGGGGACCACTTCCGGTCGATTGCGCGGTTGCTCAAGCTCGGACACGGAACCGTGATTCACCACATTGAAGTCCTCACCCGCGCGGGACTCATTGCGAGCGAGAGCGCGAACGGACGCGTTCGATACTATCCGAAAGGCGTCGACTCGGAGTCGGAGCGCAATCAGCTCTTCACGAAGCATTGGAACTACCGGGACCTCCGACTTCGGATCCTGTTTGTCCTGAGGCGGACGGGCGGCGGCCGGCCGGGCGAAATCGCTCGGCTGCTCGGGATTAGTCGACAGCTGGTTGGATATCATCTCGCACGGCTGAAGGAGATGGGGCTCGTCGATTGGGAGAAGGGCCGCTATCGGGCCCGAACCGGCGGCGAGACCCACTGAAGCGCATGAATCGGGGCGCAGTCCCGCCTCGTCCCGACACGGCGTTCTTCTGGTACGGATTTTGACGCCTGCGAGGCAAGTGAGATAGGGAGCCGCCATATTCTCGGGGCAGCGGAGGGGACGGTTTACGAAACGAGGTTTCTCGATTGCCCTAGTCATCACAGCGGTTCTCACCGTCACCGCGATTCCTCTTGCGATGCTCGAGGCCCGCGGTGCGGACCGGATGTTTACGTTTGCCGCGGCCGGCGACATCGGAGGGACGAAGAATTCCATATCGACTTTGACTCGCCTCGGCCACTCGAACGCGAGCTTGTTTCTTGCCCTCGGGGATTTGAGCTATGGAGGGACCGGCTCCGAGGCGGCTTGGTGCAATCTCGTAATCAGTACGGCGGGCAGTCAACTCCCGTTCGAACTCATCGCCGGGAGCCACGAGGATAATGGGCCTGACGGCTTGATTGACAACTTCGTGCAGTGCCTTCCGGACCGAACCGGCGGAGTCCAAGGGCTGTACGGGAAGCAATATTACTTCGACTATCCGCAAACGAGCCCGCTCGTTCGGTTCATTCTGATTTCTCCCGGACTCACGTTCACCAACGGAGGCAAGTACAGTTATGCGGTGGGATCAGCGAACTTCATGTGGCTCTCGAGCGCGATCGACGGAGCCCGATCGAACGGGATTCCTTGGGTCGTGGTCGGCATGCACGAGTTGTGCATTTCATCGGACGCGAACGCGTGCACCGTTGGTCAGGACCTCACGGACCTGCTGATTGACAAGCGCGTGGACCTCGTCCTTCAAGGGAACTCGCACACGTACCAGCGGAGCAAGCAGCTGACGTGTGCCCTGCGGACACTCTTCATCCCCGAGTGCATTTCGGGCGCAGGCTCTCCGGGCACGTACACGAAGGGCGCCGGGACCGTGTTCGTCGTTGCAGGGACTGCCGGCAAGTCGATCAGCCCGATCAATCCGACCGATTCCGAAAACGCGTACTTCGCTCGGACCATGGGGTCCGAAACGACCGGCCTGGGGTATGGGTTTGTGTCGTACACGGTGACCCCGAACAACCTCTACATTCAGACATCGTTCTCGGGTGCGCAGTCGGATAGCGCCAGGATCATCACGGGCCCTGGCTCGGTTCCCACGCCGCCTCCGACGATTGCCGGATCGTCCTTCAGTTTCGCATCAACCGGGAGGTTCGCGCGAACCGCGGACACGGCCGCGACCTTGAACCGCATCGCATCATCGGGTACCGACTTCGCGCTCGCGAATGGGGACTTCAGCTACGCCGGCGCCGGGTCTGAGCCCGCATGGTGCAGCTTCGTAACGTCGCGAGTCGGTGCTTCATATGCGTTCGAGCTCGTCGCGGGGGACCACGAGGACAACGGCCCGGATGGTTTGATCGACAACTATGCCGCGTGCCTTCCGGACCACTTCGGATCTCTCACAGGCGTGTACGCCAAGCAATACTATTTCGATTACCCGGCGACGAGTCCTACGGCACGCATGATCTCGATTTCCCCCGGGTTGACCTTCACGAACGGTGGCTCTTACGCGTACAAGGTCGGGACATCGAACCTCGCTTGGCTCATCACAGCCATCGATGGCGCTCGCGCGAGTGGAATCCCATGGGTCATCGTTGCGATGCACATGACCTGTTTTGGGACCGGGCCTAACCCTTGTGCCGTGGGACAAGATCTCGTTGATGTCCTCACCGCCAAGCGCGTGGATCTGGTGTTGCAGGCCCAGGACGGTCTGTACCAGAGGACGAAGCAGCTCACCTGCGGGATTCGGACCCTGTATGTTTCCCAGTGTGTCGGCTTGGATGGCTCCGCGACCCAACCATACCGGAGGGGCAGCGGGACTGTGTTCGTCACAGAGGGCATGGGAGGGAAGGGGATCGAGTTGAGTAACACGGCCGACCCCGAGCTTCCGTACTTCGCGGAGACGATGGGAAAAGGCACGGTCGGCGCGGGTTTCGGATTTGTCAAGTACACGGTCACACCCGATCACATCACGGCGCAGACCTCGTTCGCGAACTCTTACTCGGACACGTTTAGCATCGTCGGCGTGCCGTCGGCGGATTTCGCGTTCAGCCCCGACTCTCCCATCGTCGGGGACTCGGTGAGCTTTACGGCGAGTGTGTTCGGAGGCGCCCCTCCATACACCTTCGCATGGGACTTCGGAGATGGGACAGGCGCGGCCGGCGGCGCGGCCTTGCATACGTACGGCGCACCAGGCACGTTCAACGTTGCACTCATGGTCACCGATGTCGGTGGCGCAGCGGCGCGGCGGGTCGTGAAATCCATTTTGGTGGCCGCGGCTCCCCTGGTCGCTGACTTTGCATTCAGTCCCGATTCCCCGATTGCCGGGGACCCCGTGGCATTCACGCCGAGCGTCGCCGGTGGCGTATCGCCGTACACCCTTTCCTGGGACTTCGGAGACGAATCGTCCGCGTCCGGCGACGCAGTCGCGCATGTGTACGGGTCCGCGGGCACCTTTGACGTAACCCTGACGGTCCTGGACTCGGGCGGGGCATCAACGACGATCGTGAAATCGGTCACGGTTGCACCAACACCCCTCGTTGCGGACTTCACCGTAGATCCGGCGTCTCCCGGCGAAGGCGACATCGTGACCTTCGTCGCCTCCGCCAACGGCGGCACGGGTCCGTTCTCATTCGCGTGGGATTTCGGGGATGGCAGCGTTGACTCAGGACCTTCCACAACCCACGTCTATGTAGCCGGAGCCTATACGGTGACGCTCATCGTGACCGATTCGGGCGGGGGGACGTTCTCCGTCTCGAAGACCGTCACCGTCGCCCGGTTGACCCAATCGTAGATTCGGTCCTGGCCCGAAACGTCCGGCACCGGCTACAGGTCGAGTCCTGCCGCCCGCAGAATCGCGTCACGCACGCGTTCCGGCGCCTGGCTTGCATCGATCCGGACCATGGACAGCCGCTCCCTGAGCTGGTCGTACTCCCGGACAAAGACACGGAGCCGCGGGAGGCTCCACTCGCGTTTGCGGATGAGCGCCTGTTCCGGCGCGATTTCGAGCAATACCGCGAGGTCGGGCGGCGGGTTCATGCCGACGAAAATGTTCTCAAGGCCCGCGAAGAGGGGACCCCAGGAACGCATGTACGCGAGGACGTCCGCGACGTACCGATCCGCGACGACAATTCGATTCGCTTTGAACGAGGCGGAGAGTTTCAGGCGGACGTACACGTAGTCGAGGATCGTGAGGGCCTGATACGCGGTCCGCGACCATCGGTGTCGGTCCCACTCATCCATAGAGCGACCGATTCGCTTCCAAAGGGATTCGTAGAGAGCCGCAAACGAGATTCCGGGCCGGTTCTCGGGTTTGTACCATGGTTGGCGGTGGCCATAGAAGTAAGTGGCTTGGAAACCACGTTCTCGAAACACAGACACGACGTTGTGGGCCACCGTCGTCTTCCCCGTCCCGTCGATGCCCGAGATCGAAATGAGAATGCCTCGGCTCGCGAGGCGCTCCGACCAACTCGAGGGCAGGGGCCGTTTCACGGATGGTGGCGTTTCGACGGACCCGAGTATCGGAACGAACAAGACCCATGCCGGTTTCCGAACCGCATGAGGTTCCCGCTTTCGGAATCGGCGAGGTTGTTCTCCTGCTAATGATTGGACCCTTTGTGAACCTTCAGGTGCGCCGGTTGAATGGCGTTTCGAGAAGTCTCTCCCCGTGCGGTTAGGAACGGTCAGCCAGCGCGGGGACACATCGCTCGCAGAGTGATGAGGACAGCCGGGCTTCAAATTGCGTTCGGTCGCCGGAGACGTTCGGAAACCCCTCGAGCCCAGCTGCGCCGCGTCTGGGACTTGCAAAGGATACCGGGACAAAGACCAGGTTTTGTCGCTGGGGCCGGACATTTATCATTGCCTATCAGAAGTGGTAGTCAACGATGGACATTAAAGCCAAGCCTTGATACCCGGAGGTTGCGGTGGGGCCGCACTCCATGCTCGAAGGGTGCGCGAAGGACAACCGCAACGGCACGGCCGCGATCCTCGGGTTCCTTTTCCTACTCCTCGGAGCGATTGCGTCGGGCGCACCCTTCTCCGCTCCCACCCGACTCTCCATCGACCCGGGTAGCTTGGTTGCCCCGGCCAGTGGGTTCACCTCAACCATATCGTCGGGGACCTACTTCGACTATGTTCTCATTATCGTGATGGAGAATCACGCGATCTGCGACATCCTCACGTCGTGCGGCGGCACCGGCACGTACATGACGACCTTCGCGAACGCACACGGGCTGGCCACGAAGTATGTTGACTGCAACAGGCCGAGCCTCCCGAACTACCTGTGCCTGGCGGGAGGCCAGGACTTCGGTTGTGGCGGCTACGATGGAAATCCCCACTCGAACACCTGCACGAATCTCGCTTGGAAATCCAAGAACATCGTGGACCTTCTCGTCAACGCAAGTCTGACGTGGAAGGCGTACATGGAAGACATGCCGAGCAGCTGTTACGGCAGCAACTCGGGCCGGTATGCGGTCCGCCACAATCCGTTCGTCTACTTCAGCAACATCGTCAACAACGGAACCCGATGCAGTCGCGTCGTCCCTGCCGGGAGTGGGGACAGCGCGCTGTTGAACGACCTCGCCTCGACGTCGACCGCTTCGAACTACATGTGGCTCACGCCGAACTTGTGCAACGACATGCACGACTGTTCCGTGGCGACGGGGGACACCTACTTGAAGGGCCTCCTGCCGCAGATTCTCAACAGCACGGTGTTCGCGACGACGCGGGCCGCCCTCCTCATCGCGTTCGATGAAGACAGCGGAGGCAAGGGTGCCCCCTACATGTACACCGTTTGGGCCGGTCCCACGGCGAAGACCACATACACGTCCGCCGCCGCGTACAACCACTTTTCGGTCCTGTCGACCCTCGAGTTGAACTGGAACCTGCCCTACCTGACGTCGCACGACCAAGGCGCGCCGAACATGAGTGAGTTCTTCACGACATCTTCGAAGGGCCCCACTGCGCGATTCACGTACTCCCCCGCATGGCCGCAGGCGAACGCGAACGTGACCTTCGACGCCTCCGCTTCCTCAGACTCGGATCCGAACGCGACCCTGCAGTTCCGTTGGGACTGGACGAACGATGGCATGTGGGACACCCCTTGGAACGGCACGCCCACGGCGGGACACCCCTACGCCGCCGAAGGCACGTACACATGCCACCTCGAAGTCCAGGACAGCTTCGGCTTCACGGCGAATGCGACCCACACCGTTGTGGTAGACAGCACGCCGCCGAACACCGCAGCGTCTCTGTCGGGGACGACCGGCTCGAACGGGTGGTATCGCAGCTCGGTGAAAGTGACGTTAACCGCGACGGATCCGCTGAGCGGAGTCGCGTCGACCTTCTATCGCGTGGACGCGGGCGCGTGGAAGAAATATACCGCGGCCGTGACGGTCGGTGGAGACGGATCCCACACCGTCGATTACAACTCGACCGATCGAGCGGGGAACGTCGAAACGATCCGCTCGACTCCGTTCAAGCTTGATACCATTGCTCCGAGCACCGCCGCGAGTTTGAGTGGCACGTTGGGCGGGAACGGCACGTACTACGTGGGCCCAGTGAATGTCACGCTCACCGCGACGGATGCGACGAGCGGCGTCGCGTCGACGACGTATCGGGTTGACGGCGGTCCCTCGGTAACGTACATCTCGACCTTCACGGTGAGCGGGAATGGAACTCACACGGTGGCTTTCTCAGCGACGGACAACGCAGGGAACGTAGAGACGACGAAGAACGTGGTCGTCCAGATCGGGAAACTGATCGCGTCTCCGCCGACGACCACCCTCGACGTCAACGGGTCTTCTGGGACCAACGGATGGTACGTAACGAGCTCCACCGCCACGTTGAATGCGACCAGCCCTTCCGGCTCCGCGGTGTCGATCGAGTATCGATTGGACGGAGGGCCATGGAGCGCGTACACAGCCCCCCTTGCCCTCGGCGACGGCGTCCACGTGGTGGACTACAATGCGACCGATGCGAATGGCATGAAAGAGGCCACGAAGACCGCGACCGTTCGTGTAGACAGTATCGCGCCGGCCCTGTGGGGCCTCGAGCCGTCCGGGCGGTCGTCCACCTCCAACGTGACCATCTCCTGGCGATCGTCGGATGGCGGCTCCGGGCTGAGCCGGTTTGAGATGAGCGTCGACGGCGCCCCGTTCCAGTCGATCGGAATGAGTTCGAGCCTGTCTCTCAATCTGCCCGACGGAGGACACAACGTTTGGATTCGGGCTATCGATGTCGCGGGCAACGTCGCGACCCAAGTCGTGTCGTTCCGGGTCGACACGAACCCGTTCAGCTTGACCGGCCCATACTACGGCGTGCCATTGTTGCTGCTCATCCTCGTCCCGATCTGGGCCTTGATCGCGGGCGCTCGCCGGCGCCGCCGGCGGAGGCGGGCGAGAGCATCGCAGAGAAGCATCTACGTGGCACGGCAACCCGTCTACAACGGGAAGCGTTAAGACCTGTCCCACCATCGTATCCGATAATTGGGGGACGGGCGAAGGCTGGAGCTTAAAGCGCTTGCTCGTCTGCGGGAGACCCTCGCGACGTCCCTGTTCCGGAACTCGTTCTTCCTGCTCGTCCGCTCGTTCCTCAACTACGGGATCGGATTCCTGTTCTGGCTCATCGTTGCTCACTTCTACCACGACGCGGAGGTCGGCGTCTCCGCCGCGATGTTGAGCGCTCTCCTCCTCCTCGCTCGGGGGGCGGCGCTCGGCCTGCCCACGGGATTGCTCCGGTACCTTCCTCCCGAGCAGGACAAGGCGGGCCTTCTGAACGGGGTGTTTACCCTCTCGGTGATCACTTCGATTCCTCTCGGACTCGCGTTTCTGGCTGGGCTGAGCCTGTGGGCGCCCCCCCTCTCCGCCCCCCTCGGGGATCCGATCCTCGCGGCGGTCTTCCTCACGTCGCTCGTCTTCTTCACGCTCGACGGCGCGATGGACAACGCCTTCGTCGCCGCGCGGCGCTCCGACTACGGGATGATTCGCTCGACCATTTTCTACGTCCTCCGCTTGCCGCTTTCGATCGCCGTCGTGGGTTTCGGGGTTTTTGGGATCATGTTCTCCTGGACCATCGCTCTCGTCGTCTCCGTCGTGGTCATGGGCTTCCTGCTCGTCCGGTTCTACCCGGGATACCGGCCCCGGCTCACGATTCGCCGGATCCGATCGACGGGGATCATCGGGTTCAGCCTTTGGACGAACGCGACGGGCATCGTTCAGGGTGCCGCGGTGTTCTTGCTCCCCCTCATGATCATCAACGTGCTGGGCGCCTCGCCGTCCGCGTACTTCTACGCCGCGTACTCGCTTGCGAGCCTGCTCTATCTGGTTCCCGTCTCCTTCACGACGGCGCTCCTCGTCGAGGGATCCCATCCCGGAACGAGTTACGTCCGCGACGTCCGCGCGACGTTGCGTTACTCGGTCCCGATCCTCGGAGCCGCGATGGTTGGCACGCTTGTCTTGGGGCTTCCGATTCTCGAGCTGTTCGGACCGAGATACACGAACGCATTCGACAGCCTGCTTCTCATGGTGTTCGCAAGTCCCGTGATTCTCCTCACTTCCGTCTACACGACGGACCTCCGAGTGGGGAAGCGGGTTCGTCCTATCTTCTACATCACGGCGATCTCCTCCGCGTTCACGCTCCTGGCGGCGTATCTCTTGCTTCCCTCGATGGGGATCGTCGGCGCGGCGATCGGCTTTGTGGCGGGGCAGGTGCTCGCCATCCCGCTGTACATGCTCGAGAAGCGCCGATCGGCCCGAGCGAGTCCGAGCCGCGTCGTTGCGTCGTGACAGGCCGAGCGCCGAATTAGCGCATTCCAGACAGCGGTTCATCCGGGGTGGTCGTTCTTGACCGGCGAGGTCTTGCCCCTCAGGTAGGCATCGACAATCCGCATCACGTTCGAGCGGACCTCATTCACAGGCCCGTTCGCGTCGATCTTCGTCAGGCGGTGGACTGGCGCAAGCTTTTCGTACTCCTGGGCCGCGCGGGTAAGCGCCTCGAGGGGTTCCTCCCTCTTTCGTTCCCTCGCGCGGGACGGGTCGATTTCGAAAAGGAGGGCGACGTCCGGTGGAAACGAAATGCCCGTCAGGAGTCCTTCCACGGTCTGATGGCCTGGCCCGAACGACCGCAGGTAGACGATCACATCGACGGCGTATCGATCGACGACGACAACGGAGCCCGGCCTGAGCTGTCGCGCGAGGTGAGCCTGAACTCCGATGTAGTCCACGACCGTCAGCAGATCGAGCAGGAACTTCGCCGCGGGAAACGAACGTAGGTTCTCGGGGGAGTTCCCGATGCGTCGCCAGATCGCCTTGAAGGCGAGCGCGGGAGAGAGCGACCGCAACCCACCTCGGAAGAAGGGGCGGTGTCCATAGAAATACGTCGCGCTGACCCCTTGCCCCTGGAGGGTTCGAACGATTTCCTTGGCCACCGTCGTCTTGCCGGACCCATCAATTCCCGAGATGGTGAGCAGGACTCCCACGGACGCGAGCTGCTCGCTTCCCGGAACGGAATTCACGACGTCCTTGAGCACCACGGTGGGGTGCCGTTGCCGCAACGCGACGTAGCGTTCGACGTCCATGAGCGAGACTTCGAGCGGCATCCGCCGGAGCACGGATGCCAGGCGTAGCCCCCAAACGAACAGCACCCCGCCGATGCGCGGTCGCTCCGGAACCAGCATGAGATCCACGTCCGAGCGTTTGTTCATCTGCCCGCGGGCGGCACTTCCATACAGCAC
>Ga0209802_1002127_pt1 | contig 14014 bp, 15 predicted proteins | sample GraSoiAngelo_129_FD_185886 | JGI IMG/M metagenome (GOLD analysis project Ga0209802, IMG submission 185886) | Grasslands soil microbial communities from the Angelo Coastal Reserve, California, USA - 14_0927_12_40cm (SPAdes) (version 2) | ecosystem: Environmental > Terrestrial > Soil > Grasslands ... | reverse complement strand
CGAAGGTGAAGCTCCCCGCCGCGGCGTCCGCGGCCGAGGCCTCCGTGATCAGTCGCGACGACATCACGCCACCCGCCGCTGCCCAGACGACCCCTGTGCCCGCCCAGGCCATACATTGGAGAAATCCCCGACGATCGAACCGGTCCATGCCGTCCTCCTCGCTATTAGTGGCGTCTACTTCACGACCAGCGTGCCCTTCATGTAGGGATGAATCGCGCAAGAGTACTGATAAGTGCCGGGTTTCGTGAAGGTATGCACGAACGTGTCGTCGCGCACGAGCCCGGCGGAGCTGAAGGCGCCCGTCCCTGATGTGACGGTGTGCGGCTCCTCGTCGTGATTGACCCACGTCACCGTCGTGCCCACGGGGACGGTGAGCATGGGCGGTCCGTACTTGAATTCCTTGATCCCGATCGTCGGTGGCGTCGCGGCCAGCGCGTGGGCACCGATGAGCAGCGTCACCACGCCGGCCGCGACTATCCCCCGCCTGTACCACGCCATCACTTTTGTGTCGTTTTTCATGGTTCTCTTTCTGCCTCCTCACACGTCCGAACGCTCCATCTCGGGCGCCGTTCCACCCGGTTCAGAAAGGGTTGGGAGGGAACGAATCGCGATGTGGGGCGTTAGCCTCGTTTGTTCCATGAGCGCCGCGAAGGCCGTATCCGGCCTCGGGGAGGCGGATGGAACGAATGGGTCACTTGGCCGTTGTGGAGGGTGAACGTCCCTGCAGCGCTATGCAGGGCCCGTGATCAAGGGAGTGGCTCTTCGGTTGAGTGTCGTAGCGAACGAGGCATTGGCGTATGTCGACGCACTCCACAACCTCGCGCGGCATCTCACCGGGAACCAGGCAGATGCCGAGGACCTCGTGCAGGAGACGTACGCGCGCGCTCAAAGCGGAACACCAGTTCACACCAGGGACCAATCTCAAGGCGTGGCTGTTCCGCATCCTGCGCAACACGTTCGTGAGTCTCTACCGGCGCCGGCGTCACGACCCGACGGTGGGCGGCTCGACACGGTCGACGCCTTTTCGCAGGGCGCGATCGCCGAAGCATGGCTCCGCGACGACGTCGAGCTGGACCGGCTTCGCAAGGTCGTGTGCCGAGCACGGTAAGACACAGATGAAGTGCGATGACGTTCGGATGACTCTCCACGACTATCAGGAGGGGCGCCTCCCCACGGCGGCTCACGTTGAGGTACTGGCGCACCTCAGGGACTGCCCGGCCTGCACGCACGCGGAGGCGATGGAGCAGGAGTTGACGTCGGCTCTGGAGCACCGCTTGCCGCACTACCGGGCGTCTCTCGCTCTGAAGCGGCGGATCGCCGCCCAATGGAAGATATCGACACCCACGCGATCACGGTGGAGCTGGTGGCGCTCGTCGCTGGTCCCGGCGTTCGCCTTCGCGGCCCTCGTGCTCGTGGGGGTCCCCATTGTCTATTACGAGCGGGCGGCGTTCCGAGGCGCGAATGCCACGAGCGCAATGGTCGGCGAGGCGGTGAATGATCATCTGCGAGTGCTTTCAAGCCAGCGCCCCCTCGAGATCGAGAGTGGGGGGCTTCACCAGGTGAAGCCCTGGTTCGAGGGACGGCTGGACTTCGCGCCCATCGTGTCGTTCGAGGGCAACACCGACTTCCCGCTCAAAGGCGGAGCCGTCGGTTACTTTCTCGACCGCAAGGCCGCTGTGCTCGTCTACGCGCACCGACTCCATCTGATCTCGCTCTTCGTTTTTCGAGCCAGCGGCCTCTACTGGCCCGCGAGAGACGGCAGCGCGTTAACAACGCAAGAGCGCGGGTTCAACGTCGTAATGTGGCGTCAGAGCTCGCTAGGGTACGCGCTCGTGTCTGATGTCGAGTGCCGCGAGCTTGCGTCCCTCGCCGCAAAGCTGCTGTCGATGCCCTGAGGCACAGGCGCCCGTTCCGTGGCACGCCCGACGCCCGCGACGCAAAGGAGGATACGCATGAGCGAGACGCCCAGTCTCAAGGAGTCCACCGGGGCGGTGGTGCTGGCGTGTGGTCAGTTACTGACGGCCGCACGCATCTACGAATTGCTCCGCTTTCCACCCACGGGGCGCTTCTACAACAGTGTCCATCTCTGGTCGGGGCGGGCGGCGATGCTGACGCTTCCGGTGGCCTACCACTGTGTCTTCCTGCTCGGGTTCGGGACCCACAACCCGCGCGTGTTGATTCACTCGCTGCTCGGATCGGCCCTCTACGGCGCGGTCGCCGCCAAGGTGCTGATTTGCCACATGAAGGTTACGGACGGACGCTCCTACCTCGCGTAATCCATGAGTCTCAGCCTGAGCGCTGCCCGTGCCCGGGCGAGCCGCGATTTGACGGTGCCCACCGGGCAGCCGATGACCTCGGCAACCTCGCCCTCGGTCAGACCCTCGAGGTCCAGAAGGATGACCGTGCGCGCGTCCTCCGACAGCGTCATGAGTGCTGCCTCGATCTCCGCGGCGACGACCGTCCGGAGACGTTCGAGCTCGGGGTCGTCCATGAACCAGTGCGCCTCGCCGGCCACCGCCACCGCCGGGGCCGTCGTATCGAACCCGCCCACGACGGGGTTATTGCGCTCCCGACGGTACCGGCTGATGAATGTGTTCCGGAGGATTCGGAAGAGCCACGCCTTGAGATTGGTGCCGGGCGTGAACTGACCGGCTGCCTGAAGCGCCCGCGCATAGGTCTCTTGGACGAGGTCATCCGCGTCCGTGTCATTGCCGGTGAGGTAGCGGGCGAGGTTATGCAGCACGTCGGCATACGCCAGGGCCTCTTGACCTACCTTGCCCGCATCCCAGATCTTCTCGATTCGGCCTCGCGGAAGATCGAGTGTCCCAGGCATCTCGGAACGAATCACGGTGTCCGTAACAACTCTCCGATGAATTCCGGGTAGTTGATGATCTCGAGGTCTTTGGTGCCGAGGCGTCTCAAGGCCGCCACACCGCGGCCGTCGACGAACGTCACCGCCGACAGATCCAACCGGACGTGCCCATTCTTCTGAAGCGCCAGCCAACACTCTCGCTCCAACACGGGCACCCATTCCGCCACAATGCGACCCTCGACTCGCAGCGTCGCCAGTGACGGGCTTGCAGCAGCTCTGCTGATCCGGAGCACGCCTATCTCCCTCGTGATCGGTGAATGCTGAATCGATCAAACACATGTCACAGAGGGCAACGGCCGTGCCACGCCGGGATGCCGGCTATGGGCCGCGCTAACTAATCGTCAGGACAGCCCGCGGCTGGGAAGAGACCCGCGTTGCGCGTTCGGACCGCTTGGGGCAGGCTCCCAATATGCTGGGAGCGTCACGATATGTTGGGACGTCTTACTCCTTCCGCGTGATCCCGAGCTTCTTCATTCGCGCTTCGAGCGTGGTGGGCTTCAAGCCGAGGTGCCCTGCGGCTCCCCGCTCACCGCTGACGCGCCACCCTGTCAGCTTGAGCACGCTCAGGATATGCTCCCGTTCGACCTCCTCGAGCGTCCGGGTACCACCCTCAGGGCCCCTGCCGCCGGTCGTCATTGGCCACCAGCCCAGGTCGAGCTCGGCACCCGCGCTGAGGATCGTCGCCCGCTCGATCACGTTTTCAAGCTCGCGAACATTGCCAGGCCAGGAATAGGTCTGGAGCATCTTCATGATTGCCGGAGAGACATTCGAGATCCTCTTCCCCAATCGTGGGCCATACTTCAGCGTCAAGTACCGAACCAAGAGGGGAATATCTTCTGTCCTTTCGCGGAGCGGCGGTAGGCGAATCGGAAAGACGTTGAGGCGATAGTAGAGGTCGGACCGAAATCTGTTTTCCCGAATGGCTGTCTCGAGATCTCGGTTCGTCGCCGCGATCACGCGAACGTCGACAGGGATCGTATGGGACGCTCCGATCCGCTCGAACTCGCCTTCCTGGAGAACCCGGAGGAGCTTTGGCTGGAGCTCGAGCGGCAGGTCGCCGATCTCGTCCAGGAAGAGTGTCCCCCCATGGGCCAATTCGAATCGGCCGATCTTGCGCGCGATGGCGCCCGTGAAGGCTCCCTTCTCATGCCCGAACAATTCACTCTCGACCAGTCCGGCCGGCAGGGCTGCACAATTCACTTTGATGAGGGCCTTGCCCCGCCTCGGGCTCAGGTGGTGCAGCGCTCGGGCCGCGAGCTCCTTGCCGGTTCCCGTCTCCCCGGTGATCAGCACCGTCGCTCCGGCTGGGGCCACGGCTTCGATGGCTTTAAACACCTCCTTGATGGCCGGACTCTGCCCGACGATCTCCTCGAAGTTGTGGTCGCTCTTGATCTCTTCCTGGAGATAGCGATTCTCCTCCTCCAGCTTGGCGCGGAGACGAGCGATCTCCTCGTACGCGCGCATGTTCTCGACGGCGAGGGCGATCTGTTTCGCAACTTCTTCGAGCACGGGTACGTCCTCGGGCGAGTACCGATCGAGTGCGAAGCTCTGCAGCAACAATGCCCCGATCGCTCGTCCCCGCGCCGTGAGGGGAACGCACACGTACGAGCGAATTCCACCGGCGACCATGATCTCGTCTGCTGGAACCCGCGCCTCGGCCTCGATGTTGCGCCGGAGGCGCGACTGTCGATGGTCGAGCACCCAACCTGCCGCGGTGCCCTGACGGCTGACGTCACGATGTAGATTGTGGGAGTGCCCAGGTAGCTCCGGCCCCTCTAACGCGAACGTGCGGAGGACGTCGTTCTCCGCATCGTAGAGTACGGCTCGATCGAACGGGACTACCTTGCGCAGGGCCTCAGTGATTGCGCGGAACAGCGACTCCCGCGTGAGATTCGAGATGATCGCGTTGTTGATCTCCAACAACAAGCGATACTGCCGAGACTCGCCAGGGTCGGCGGTTGGCTGCTCGGGGCTCTCTTCGGGGTCTGTCGCGTCGCGCGGCCCGTCGGCATCGGGCTCCTTAAGGGGCCCCTGTCCTGCACGGCCGCGGTCGCGGTCAGGTATGTCCGGCACGGTCTCCACCAGGGAAGACGTGGCGCATCAGGTCCTCCGAGACTTGAACCAGATGGATTGTAGGCTTCGTCGGCCGACCCAGCAAGCGGGGGCCTCGACTCGCTCAACAGGGCCTATAGACTGCTGTAAAACGTGCGCGGAAGAAGAACAGTGCTCTTGGCCCGTCATGCTCAGGCCACGTGAACTGAATCAGCAGCCGCCGAGGAACGGATCACTCGCCCGAGCGTTGGCATGAGTGGATGCTGCGAATGTGGATCGAGGAGTGACGCGATGCTCAAGCGCGTGATGACCGTGCTATTGCCGTCGCCCATGCTGATCAGATTGGTCGTGACGACCGCGCTCGCCGGCGCCGGCGGGTGTGCGTCGCAAATTTCGCCCACGCCGCCGATGCTCGGTCGCATCGCCGTACTGCCGCCGAGCGACGCGACTGGCCGTCCGTTGAGTGAGGTGCGAGGGGGCACCGACGGCTCCGACGCTCCGTCGCAGAGCCTCCCGACATCGCAATTGCCCGTCTGCAGCAACGATTCGTCCGGCCACTGGGCGTGGCGTCAGATCACGAATCGAAGCGGCGTTGTCCGCACTCGTAATGGCATGGAATCAAAGTCGACCGATTGCCCCACAGGACCCGCGAGCGCTGCAGCGAGGATCCCATGAAAACCCCACTCGCGGTCGTCATCGGCCTCGTCATCGCCGTGTCCGCGAACTCCGCCCCGGCCTACGTCGTCGAGGTCGCAGCGTCGATCCCGGTTCCGAACGGTGAGGACTCCGCGCAACTCGACGACGCACTTCGGTCGGTGGTCGATGACATTCTCAAGAACGCCATTGGATTCACCCCGACGGTCGTCGCGCTCCAGAGTGCCAGACGCATCGGTGATCGCATCTACATGCTGTTTGTGATCGCAGACAAGGACGGCGAGGAGATGATCGAGGCGCTCTCCAGTGAAACCTCGGCACCCACCGATACTGAGCGAGCGCCGTCGCCTTCTCTCGGACCCACGACAGGCCTGCCCGAGGCACATCCGCCGAGCACTGCGAACCCGATGTAAGATCAAACACCCCGGATCTTGCAGATTCCCGAAGTCGGCAGTTTGCACCATCGCTACGTCTGTGGGGCAGCATAGTCCATCACCGCCCCTTCTCGCTGCTACCGAATGCGCGCCACAGGTCCGGTTCTGCCTGCCCGCTCATCCTCCACCCTGCAACGCCGACCGCCGGAGAATCCCAGTTGCCTACGACCACCGCCTTCAAGGCTCAGAATCTTGGACCTCTGGACAGATCTCCGATGCTCCTGAGCGAGCGACAAGGCGGAAGTTATGCGGACACAAACCACACCCATGGGGATGCTCGTGCCCGCCCGCCGGAGTCCGCACGTGATCTCGCGTGGCTTCGCGGAGAGCGATCCTGTCCCGACGACGCAACCATCCACCGAAATGTCGAACGCAACCGAGACCGTCGGGCCGACAAAAACCCACTGATAACGCTCGATCGTGCCGGTTCGTTCCGTCAAGTAGCAATCATGACTCCGCGGAACGAACGGCGTCACCGAGCGTTAGCCGGGGCAAGGGAAGATTGACAAGGAGTTGCGTATGCGACGTTTCAACACCATAGCGGTCCGCGGTTGGCGGGCTTGCCGGCTGCGGGCTGGCTACCACGCTTCTCGAGGTTGGCCATGCGCTCGCGTCAATTGCGGCCAACATCGACATCAAGGACTTCAAGTACGCGCAGAAAAGGAGAAAGGGAACAGGAGAACAATGGTGAGGACATTCGCCCTGATCGTAATGCTCGGGTTGATGGCATCGCTGCAGGTCCACGACTCCGCTGCCCAATCGGTCAACCAGGTTCTGCAATGGAATCGAACCCTTCTCGTGATTGTTCGCACCCCCGGCGCGCAACCCGCAACCGTGCACCCGACACGCAGCTTCGCGATCATGCACGCGGCGATGTATGACGCCGTTAATGCCATTGACGGGGCCCACACGCCTTACCTGGTTCACTTCACCGACGTATCGCGATCCGCTTCACAAGATGCAGCAGCCGCGGCAGCGGCCCATGAAGTCCTCGTAACACTCTATCCACAGTTCCAGACTCAGCTCGACGAACAACTTCTGCAGGTGTTGGCCCAAATACCGGAGGGAGCGGATAAGGCGCAAGGAATCAGCATAGGACAGGCTGTTGCTGACCGAATCTTGGCCCTCCGAAGCAATGACGGAGCCAATGCCCAACCCATACCCTTCGTCTTCGGAAACGCCCCAGGAGATTACCAGTCCACGCCACCGAATTTCCCGAGGCAGCCTCAATTCACTCATTGGTCACGCGTGACACCGTTTGCCCTGGAGCGCGCGGATCAGTTTCGTCCTGGCTCTCCCCCGGTGTTGACCAGTGATACGTACAGCGATGCGTTCAATGAAGTCAAAGCACTGGGGATCGTGAACAGTACGGCCAGCTCTGCCGACGAAGCGCTCACCGGCCGCTTTTGGAACGGGGCAATTCAAAACTATTGGAACGAGATCACCCAGACGGCGGCCTTGGCGCATGACCTGACGACCGCACGGAGCGCCCGCCTTTTCGCCTTGCTCAACCTGACACTGGCAGACGGGGTGATCGCCTTCTACGACGCCAAGTACACGTACGACTTCTGGCGGCCGGTGACCGCGATCCGGGCAGCCGATACGGACAACAACCCGGAGACGCCGGCCGACCCGAATTGGCTTCCCGAGGTGATCAACACGGCTCCCGACCCGTCCTACCCCGGCGCGCACGCAGTGATCAGCGCGGGCGCAGCCGCGGTGCTGATCTCCGTCTTGGAGAAGGATGAGCTCCACTTTAACGTCACCTCTGAAGTCATGCCAGGGGTCGAGCGCTCATTCGAGCGACTCTCGGCTGCTGCGGAAGAGGCGACGTTGAGCCGGATTTTCTCCGGAGCCCACTTCCGCTTCGACCTCACCGCTGGACAACGGCTGGGCCGCGACGTCGCGGATTTCGTGGTCGATAACCTCTTGACTCGTCGTCACCGACGAGACCACCGCGACGACGAATGACTCGATCACGCCAGCGAGAACTGCAGGCCGCACGATCAAGACGTGAACGTCAGACGAGGGAGGTTCAGTGATGAACGCTCGCACTGTGGCCGTAGCGCTCATGCTCGCGATGTCGGCAGCCCTAGTCTCTCCACCCCGCGGTGACGCGGAGCCGCCTCGGGCGCCGTGCCATGCGAATCCGAACGCGGCGGCGGATAGTGCAGCCGTCGCCAGCCGGGGAGACGTGGTCAATCTCCCCCAGCCGCTGAAGGATCGGCTGATCCGACTCGCCGACCGCCCGCACAGCTACCTACCGATCCAGGCGTTTGCCGAAGCGGACGGGGCGAGCCAATTGTTCCAGTATTACGTGCTGGACACGACCGGCTTCGAACCCAATGTCTTCACGACCATCATCCCCGGCGTGAACGATCATGTTCAGTTGACGGTCACCGGAGGGAACTGCGGGCTCCCGACGATTGGCGCCGTGCGTGTGGTCCTGGAGCCCAAGCCCGGGCTTCCGACCGATCCTAACGATCCGCGTGCCTTCAACGACGTGTTCACCGACATCTCCCCGCTGTTCGTCATCAACAACGAGAGTGGCTGGTATGAAGGGTGGATGATCCACGACATCACCGTCCCACTGGTCGCCTCGCCGCGCCCCGGCGGTCGTGCGGCATTCGGAACGATCACCGCCGGCGACGCGGAGATTCTCAAGAGAATGGGAACCGGCAACAACGTGCCGGGACATATCTTCACCGTCGACGGCAGAGCCCCGCACTTTCCCAGCGCGTCCGATAAATTCCCCAACAGCCAGAGCAACGTCGTGCCGATCCACGTCAGCATGGGGACCTACAACGCCATGCAACAAGCCGATGCCCATTCCTACTGGGAGTTCAACTATCTCGGCACGAACTGGGTCCACCCGCTCTACGAGCTGCCGTTCACGGGAGGCTTCCCGGACAATTTCGGCCAAGCTCCCGACGCCTTCAAGGACGGCGAGATCGGCAAGCTGCAGTCGATCGTACCCGGCTCGGGGCCTGCGGGGATCCAAAACGAGCCCCAGGTGTTCGGTGACAACCCCAACCTTCCACGCGATCCGGACAAGTTTGACGGGGACGTCGATAAGCAGCGCGAATTTCGCTTCCGCAACATTCCCAGTGGTCTGGCCAACGAAATCTATCTCGACGTCTACGTACGGCGGGCGTCGTTTGAGCCGAACGTGACAAAGCTTCAGAAACGGCTCTTCGATGCCTATGCCGCCGAAGTCGCCCGCGTCGACTCGGATGGCGACGGCGTCATCTCCGCGGTGGAAGGCGACATCGATACCCCGTCGGACGGGTTCTCGGACAATACGCGCCTCTTCCTGCCCCCGACGGCGTTCAACCGCTTCGCCGTCACGCGGGAAATCAACGATGGATTGCTGGCGCCGCGCTTTGCGCCGAGTCAGCGGGCGTAGGTGCTGAGCGGGTTCCGGGTGCCAGTCGACCCTGCAGTTCCCGCCTCAACCGGGCGGGACAGTGACGACCGCTAAGTGATTGGACAATCCTCGGCACGCAGCTGACGCCGGACGAAAAGCGGGACCTCGTGGCGTTTCTGCGAGCGCTCTAATGCGGCCCGCGGCTCGGCGCTCACTATGCTCCGCACGACTTCGGAGAACGGCGAGTAATCGGCACCCCGGGCGAAGGCCCAGGCGTCTGGACAGGCATGAGTCTGGGATACTCGGCGGTGGTCCTCGCGGGTGGCGAGGGAGCGCGGCTCCGCTCCCTGACGCGGAAGCTTACTGGCGACGATCGCCCCAAGCAGTTCTGCCGCCTCCTCGGCGCGGAGACTCTGCTCGCAGGGACGCGACGCCGTGCCGGGCGACTTATCGCGCCCGAGCGTCTCTTCACCGTGGTGACGCGCAAGCATGAGCGGTTCTATGGGCCGGAGCTCCGTGACACGGGGCCTGGCACTGTCGTGGTCCAGCCCGAAAGCCGTGGCACGGCGCCGGCGATCCTCTACGCGCTGCTGCGGCTCGGAGCGGTCGCGGCGGGAAGCCCTGTCGTTCTCCTCCCGAGCGATCATTACGTCTCGGATGACGACGCCTTCATGGCGCGGGTCGAGGGCGCGCTCGAGGCAGCACAGGCGCGGCCCGAGAAGGTGATCCTGCTCGGGATCGTACCCGATCGCCCGGAGACCGAGTACGGTTGGATCGAGCCCTCAGAGCTGCTCCTCGGGCCGCCCTGGCCCCTCTACGCGGTGAGGCACTTCTGGGAGAAGCCGCCGGCGCTCGTGGCCGAGCGGCTCGAGCGGGCCGGGTGCTTCTGGAACAGCTTCGTGATCGTCGCCGACCCGGGGACGCTCGGACACCTTATCCGCGGTGCCCTGCCGGAGCTCGCGGAGGCGTTCGCGCCGCTCGCGTCGCGGGTAGGCACCCCGTGGGAGGAAGAGGCGGCGCGCACCGTGTACGCGGGTGTGCCGGCCATCGACTTCTCGAAACGGGTGCTCCAGGTGAAGCCGGCCGATCTCGCTGTGCTCCCGGTGAGCGGCGTCGAGTGGGACGATCTCGGCGATCCTGTGCGCGTCCTCGCGATGCAGGAGAAAACCCGCGGGAGGCGCGCCTTGCGTGAGGGGCGCGCTCCTCGTCACCCTCGGACGGTCCGCGCGCCATCTCCAGATCCCGGCTCGGGTGGCACGCCGGCGTGACGGACGTGGACGAGGGCGACCTCTCGCTGCTCGAGCGTCCAATCAGCCGGAGATCCCCGGAATCGGCCAGAACCGATCACATATGCACGCTGGGGACTCGGCATCGGCCACTGATCAGGTGGGCCTCTTCCGGGTGACTGCAGACGCAACGGTCGCTCCACTCTGGAGGCACTCAGCCGCGCCCACGCCCCGGACGCGCGGTGGCTGTCCGCACTGCCAGCGATGACCGGCCGTGCATCGGTGGAGGTGTTCGCCGCGCGGTTCCACGGCCACGATCAGATACCCGCGCGGCGAAGACCTTCGAGGACGGTCTCGTCGCTGGGCCCTAGCTTCATCGCCCGTTGAAATGCCGCTCGCGCGTCGTCCTTCTGGCCGAGCTTGAGATAGCACCACCCCATTCCGACCTGGTACTGATACGAGTCGGGAGCGGCCAGGCTGGCCCGGATGAACATCGCCAGCGCCTCTCGGTGTCGCTCAAGGTAGTAGAGGCTCCACGCCGCCTTCCCCCTCAGGGTCGTCACCTCCGGCGGCTCCGCGCCGATGAGACGCCGAGATCCGCTGAGCGCTTTCTCGAGCGGCGGAAGCGCAGCCGCGTAGTCGCCCCGCTCGAATAGTGCCGTGCCGAGGCCGTTCGAGGCGTCGACGTAGTCGGGATTTCGGGCCAGCGCGGACCGGAACGCTGCGGCCGCAAGCTGATAGCGGCCGGCGCGAAGCCGGCTCCATCCCAGACCGTTGTAGAGTCCCTCCCACGTCGGTTGACGCCGGAGTGCGGTCTTGAACGTGATGACGGCCCCGCGGTAGTCCCCGAGGAAGTATTCGGACCATCCAAGCAGGGCTCTCGCCTGGTCGTGCTCTGGATAGAGGGCGGTGGCCTCGGCGAAGCTCTCACGCGCCTCCTTGTACTTGCGCGCCTCGAGAAGCTCGTTGCCGCGGGCGAAATTGGCCTCCGACTGCACGCTCCGGCGGAAGCCCTGGAACATTCCGGGAGACGAAGTGAGAACCACGGACGGCCCCGACGCGGGAGCCGGCCGATCCCCTGCCTCGTCAACGGCCTCCCAGGCACGCTCCGCGGCGGCGCGTGCGCGATTCGTCTCCCGCTGTACGATGATGGCGGCGTCCGGCGTTGAGGATTTCGCCGCGCGGGCCGCCGTCTCCGCGGCGCGGGATGCGTCGCGCGAGGCGTCGGCCGCCGAACGCGCGGAGTCCCTCGCGGCCTCCGCGACCGCGGCGAGCTCGCCCGTCGGCTGCCCCTCTCCGCCACGCCGCGCAGCTTCCCCGGCGAGCGCCGCGACCCGCGCAGCCTCCGCAGCGCCCTTTGCCGCGATCTGAGCGGCGCGCTCCGCGTCCGCAAAATCGATGGGCTTGTTGGCCGGTCGGGCCATTCCCCCACCGGCACCGCCCCCGGCGCTCGGGCCGCCTCCGGGGCTGACCCCGTCCGCGCTCGGGCTCCCGCTCGGGCCCGGTGTGCTGCCGCCGGCGCCCGCTCCTGCGGCGCCGTTGCCGACACCGCCGCTCGCGCCGACACCGCCGGTGGCGTTGCCACTGACACCCGCGGTGCCACTGGCTCCAACTCCGGCCGCGCCACTGACGCCGGCGCCGCCCGCTCCAGCGCCTGCGCCACCGCCACTGGGCCCGGCCGAGCCGCTGGCTGCGGCACCGCCACTGCCGGAACCAGCCGCGGCGCCGCCGCTTCCACCTCCGTTACCGCCGCCGCCACCACCACCGCCACCGCCGCCCTTCGCGAAGGCGGTCCCGATGTCCGAAGCAAGTTGCACGGCCGCGACGACGGGAACGAAGGGCAGAGCGAGCGCGAGAGCGATCAAGAACGATCGCGATGAGCGCAGCAGACTGATCATTGGCGCGTACCCCCCAAGTCACCTGAACTGTGCTCGGCGTTCAGCGCGAGAACAATCGGGTGAACGCTCTAAAGCGGCCGAGGGGAGACCCGTCAGATCACGCGGCACCTGCAGGACGCCTTTTCCACTACCAGTTGGTCACTACGAATTGGTCCGGCGCACTGGCTGGGCCTGAAGGTCGACGAGGCGGGACTCTCGTCAGGTCTGCTGGGCGGCGGCCTGACGCCCTGAGAGCCGAGGCGTCAAGGCCGCCGCCTATGCGACGCGATCTGTCGGCGCGCTTTCCGTTCCTCGGACTTGAAGGGCTCTTTCACCACGACCTTGACGCCCGCGATGACGCCAGTCACGGCACGGCGGACTTCCTCACCCGCCCTCGCGCTGACTTCGCCAGCGCCCTTGATCGCGCCGCTGGCCGCCGCCGATGCTGCGTCCTCCGCCCGGAGCCCCAACTCCTTGGCCCCCGCGATTGAACCTTCCACCGCGCTCCGCGCGGCGGACCCGAGATCGCCACCGACCTCCGCCGCGCTCTTCACGACCGCTCTCGCGCCGGCGCCGATGCTCTCCGTGGCTTCGACGCCAACCTCCCGCGTGCTGCGGATCACCCCGATGACACCTCCCTTGGCGGCCCCGCGAATGTCGGCCCCTACGTGGGCCGTCCCCAAGATCGCTCCGCGCAGAACGTCAGACACGGTGCCGGTCAGCGCCGCACCAACGGCGCCGGTGCCCTTGAGAGTATTCACTAGGGTCCCGCTCACGGTGTCAATAGCGGCGTCACTACGTCGTGAACGAGCCAGTTCGCGCCCGCCTGTCATGACGTAGTCGAACCGGACATCCGTCCCATCTCTGGCTTGAACCATGGTGCGAACGAGCGCGACACGCCCGCCCGCGCCTACATCTTCACCGACAAGGCGAATGGCCGGAGGTCAATCCCGTGGCAACTTGCCTCGGACGATGCTGAGGCCTCCTCACAGGAGGCGATCACCGAAGAGCCGGATGAACTCCTCGCGTTCGACCACGCTGAGCGCACTGCATTCGGGCTCGAGCACGCGGCGCGCCGCGCCCGGGACATCGAACAGGAGTCGCGCGAGTTGACGGATCTCATGTTGCATGCACGGACTACGAACATGGCGAGGTCGGGCTACAGGGATTCGGACGAGCTTCACGTGTCGAGCCCGATGTTTACGGCGGCGGAGAAGATCGTCGGAACGCCTTCGGTGGCGAGACGCTCCAAACTAGCCTGAATTCTGGTGGCCCATATCTGAAAGCGCTGCGCCGGTCGATCGGGAGTCGTGCTCCTATGCCGGTCCCTATCGAATCTTCTATCCTCTCAGTGTCACTTTGCCGCCTCCAGGGGACACGATCCCAAAGGGGGCCCTATCTCAGGCCTCGGGTCTCAGTAACTTTTAGGTTTGTTTTCACGTCTCGCGCTTCACGCTGATCTGCCTCTCCTCATCAACCCGTTTCGTCGGAGCCATATCTTCGCCGTCGTGGGCGGCATGATGGTTGTCTCG
>Ga0209802_1002120_pt1 | contig 14050 bp, 14 predicted proteins | sample GraSoiAngelo_129_FD_185886 | JGI IMG/M metagenome (GOLD analysis project Ga0209802, IMG submission 185886) | Grasslands soil microbial communities from the Angelo Coastal Reserve, California, USA - 14_0927_12_40cm (SPAdes) (version 2) | ecosystem: Environmental > Terrestrial > Soil > Grasslands ... | reverse complement strand
CCGAAGTGCGGTTGTTGGATCTCCATGCGACAGGAAGCGAGGCCATGATGCAGGCGGCGGTGCAGGCGCTCGCACAGAGGGGCGCGGATCGTCCGAAACTACTGGGCATAACGATACTGACGAGTTTGAACCAAGCCGACCTGCGTCATGTGGGGATCGCCGGTACGCCCGGATCCAGAGCGCTCAGCCTCGCGCGGATTGCGAAGCGATGCGGCTTGGATGGAGTTGTGGCCTCGCCGAAAGAGGTTCGGCGGATTCGCAGCGGCTGCGGGCGCGATTTCCTGATCGTTGTGCCGGGCATCCGGCTGGCGCAAGGCGCGCCGAGCCGCGCAGATGATCAGGCGCGGATTGCTACGCCGTCGGAGGCCATTCGCGCAGGGGCCGACTATCTCGTCGTGGGCCGGCCCATCACGGCGTCAGATGACCCCCCGGCGGCAGCGCGGGAGATCGCCGCAGAAATCGCCGCAGCCCTGCGGTCGGCCTGAAGGCGTGTGGTCGCAGTTTGATCCTTGCCGTGCTCTTCGGTAGCATCAGCTAAAGATTTCAGCGCAGTCGCGCCACTATGCGAAATATCGTCGTCGGCACGGCCGGTCATATCGATCATGGGAAATCCGCGCTGGTTGAGGCCCTGACCGGCACACATCCCGACCGCCTGGAGGAAGAGAAGCGGCGAGGCATAACCCTGGATATCGGCTTCGCATTTCTCAAACTGGGCGACCTTAGCCTCGGTTTTGTGGATGTGCCGGGACACGAGCGGTTCGTGCGTAACATGCTCGCGGGCGCCAGCGGCTTCGATCTCGTGCTGCTGGTGATTGCGGCCGATGAATCGATCAAACCGCAAACGCGAGAGCATTTTGAGATTTGCAAACTGCTCGGGATTCCCCGGGGCCTGGTGGTGCTCACAAAATGCGATCTGGTTGAGCCCGAGGTCCTCGAACTGGTGCGCCTCGAAACCGAGGAATTTATCCGCGGCTCGTTTCTCGATGGCGCCCCTATTGTTGCGGTAAGCGCCAAGACCGGCACAGGATTGGACGAACTTCGCCGGCAACTCGCTCGGATCGCGGGCGAAACGCCCCCCAAAGACGCCTCCCGTTACTTCCGCCTGCCCATCGACCGCGCGTTTGCCATGAAGGGCTTCGGCACGGTAGTGACCGGCACACTGATCGCCGGAGAGGTGAAAGCCGAAGATGAAGTGGAGTTGTTCCCCTCGAGGCGCCGCCTGCGGGTTCGTGGCGTGCAGTCGGCGGGCCGAGTGGTGCTGGGCGCTTCAGCCGGACAGCGTACGGCATTGAATCTCGCTGGAATCGAGCACCAGGAGGTGCGCCGCGGCATGGTGCTTGCCGCGCCCAAGCGCTTTGACGCTACCGCACGGCTGGATGCGCGCATTGTGTTGCTTCCTTCGGCAAAAAAGTTGAAGAATCGTGCGCGAGTGCACTTTCACCACGGCTCGTCGGAAACAATTGCGGAAGTCCATTTGTTCGGCGCGAGGGAAATGATGCCAGGGAGCACGGGCCTCGCGCACTTCCGCCTGGCCGATAGGACGCTCGCTCTTCCGGGAGATCACTTCATCCTGCGGCAGTTCTCGCCGGTGGTTACGATCGGCGGCGGCACGGTCCTGCATATACCGCGTGGGAGGCGCCTTCGCGAGCCGGAAGCGACGAATTTTCTCGAGGTACAGGAACGCGGCCTGGGCGGCGATTTCCCTGCGCGCGCGGCCGCCCTGGAGGCCATCATTTCTGCGAGTGGGGAGGGAAGCAGCCTGGCAGAGTTGGTACTGCGTACCGGCTGGCCGGAAGAGGATATTCGCAGGATAGTGGAAGATCTCGCGACGGAAGGCAAATCGCGGATCGTCGCGGAACAGCCGTTGGTGGCGGTTTCGCCGTCGACTGTGGCTTCCTGTGCGGACCGGCTTTTAAGAGAAGTCGAGCGATTCCATCGCGCGAATCCTTTGGCGGAGGCAATCTCGAAGGAGGATCTGCGCACGCGCTGCGCCTCGGGTTTGCGTGCGGATATATTCCGCGCTGCGCTCGAAGACGCCGTTTCGGCGGGCAAGCTTGCGCTCGCGGGCGATTTAGTGAAGCGCGCCGGGCGTTCGATCCTTCTGCAGCCGGGGGAGGCACGAGCCAAGGAACAGATTGAACGAGAATTTGCCCGCGGTGGGCTCGCGGCGCCAGGAGTCGAGGCGGTGCTGACAACTCTCGCCGTTGACATGAGCCAAGCTCAGAAGCTTTTCCAATTACTGCTGCGCGAGCAGGTCCTGCTAAAGATCAGCAATGATGTCGTGCTTCATCACAAAGCCCTCGATCGCGTCCGGGAGTTGCTCGCCGAATACAAGAAAACGCGAGGAGAACGGCTGGCAGTGGCAGATTTCAAGGAACTTGCGGGCATTAGCCGCAAATATGCCATCCCGCTGCTGGAATATCTGGATCGGACCGGAGTTACCCGGCGCGTTGGAGATTACCGTGTTATACTGTAGCGGTCGGGCCTTGAGCGGAGGCCGGAGTAGGGGTATCTTCAAAAGCCCTAAGAGTGGCAGCTTTAACAGGCGAGGTTAATCATGGGTGAGTTTAGCCCGATTCACTGGCTGATTGTTTTGGCGATCATCGTAATTTTGTTTGGCGGCAGGCGCATCCCCGAGGTTATGCGCGGCATGGGCGAAGGCATCCGCAACTTTAAAGAAGGTATGCGGGGCGATACGTCCAACCATGCGCAGCAGAATCCAGCTCCGCCAGCCAATACAGCGGTTTCGAGTTCGGCTGAGAAAAAATAAGCCCGCGGACCGGCGTGCGCTCTTGCTGAGTGGCCGGCCGCGCACAGATCACCCTGCGTTTTTGCCTCTCCCACTTGGCGCCGCAGGGTGCCAGCCGAGATCGATGAGCATGTGGTAAAGCCGCGCCAGAGGCAGCCCCACCACGTTGAAGTAGCATCCCTCAATCTTTTCGATGAACCGACCGCCAATTCCCTGCACCGCATAAGCGCCTGCCTTATCGAGGGGTTCTCCGGTGGCCACGTATTCGGCAATTTCCTTTGTCGTCAAGGCCGCAAAGCGAACTCGCGTGGATTCCGTCTCTGTCGTTTCGGCATAATCCGGAACGCGGATTGCTACAACGGACGTGACCACGCGGTGAATTCTTCCACCCAATTTCATCAGCATTTCACGCGCCGCTCTGGGAGATTGCGGCTTCCCCAGTAACTCACCGTTCACTTCCACAATTGTGTCGGCGCCGATTACGATGCCCTCGGGTGGTTCTTTCCCAAGCTTTTTAACTATGGCACGGGCTTTGGCCCGGGCCAGTCGGCGCGTCATGATGCGGGCAGTTTCGCCCCGCTTGCGCCGCTCGCTCACGGTCGCGCGTTTGAGCTCGAAGCGCAGGCCCGCATCGCGGAGGATTTGGGCGCGGCGCGGCGAGGCCGATGCCAGAATCAATTTCATTGCACTGCCAATGTGAGAGGCTGTGTCAAGAATGCGGCTAAAGCGCGAGTGTCTCCTGGTGCTCGCCGAAAACGCGGCGCATGGCATCGGAGATTTCGCCCACAGTGGCATAAGCCTCAACGGCCGCGAGGATCGCCGGCATGAGATTTTCCCCCGATCGGGCGCGGGATTCGACTTCGGCAATGGCTTTCGCGGCGCGTGAAGTATCGCGGCGCGTTCGGAGCGCGCGCAGGCGCTCGATCTGCTCCTGCTCGATGTCCGGGTCGATGCGCAAAATGGGAATGGGCTCGTGGCGCTCGGTGCGATAACGGTTCACGCCCACGATAATGCGTTCGTTGCGTTCCACGCTCTGCTGATATTCGTAGGCGGCTTTTTGGATCTCGCGCTGCACATAGCCGGTTTCTATGGCCCGCAGCATGCCGCCCAACGCATCGATGCGCTCGATGCAGGCGCGCGCGCCCGCTTCAATCTCATCGGTCAGATGCTCGATGGCGTAGGAGCCGCCAACAGGGTCTACCGTGTTGGCCACTCCGCTTTCGTGAGCCAAAATCTGCTGGGTGCGAAGGGCGAGCCGAGCGGACTCCTCCGTAGGCAGCGCCAGCGCCTCATCGAGCGCGTTGGCGTGCAAAGATTGGCATCCGCCGAGCACGGCTGCGAGCGCCTGGATGGCTACGCGCACAATATTATTTTCCGGCTGCTGTGCCGTGAGCGAAGAGCCGGCGGTCTGCGCATGGAAGCGCAGCATCATCGAGCGCGCGTCGCTAGCGCCAAAGCGGTCGCGCATTAGCCGCGCCCAGAGCCGCCGCGCCGCGCGGTACTTGGCGATCTCTTCGAGCAGATCGTTGTGTGCATTGAAGAAAAACGAAAGCCGCGGCGCGAAGTCATCCACGCGCAGGCCCGCAGCCATTGCGGCATCGACGTAGGCGATGCCGTCGGCCAGCGCAAAGCCCACTTCCTGGGCGGCCGTTGATCCGGCTTCGCGGATATGGTAGCCGGAGATGGAAATCGTGACCCAATTGGGTAGTTCCTGCTTGCACCAGGCGAAGACGTCGGTGACGATGCGCATCGCCGGCCGCGGCGGGTAGATGTAGGTTCCGCGCGCGATGTATTCCTTGAGAATGTCGTTCTGCACGGTTCCCGAGAGCTTTTCGAGGTCCGCCCCCTGCTGCCGGGCCACGGCCACGTACAAGGCCAAAAGAATGGCCGCCGTGGAATTGATGGTCATGGAAGTGGATACTCGCGCGAGGGGAATGCCTGCAAACAGCGTCTGCATGTCTTCGAGCGAGCAGATGGCCACGCCGACTTTGCCCACCTCGCCTCGCGCGCGGAGATGGTCGGAATCAAAGCCCATCTGGGTGGGCAGATCGAAGGCGACGGAAAGGCCCGTTTGGCCCTGCGCCAGCAGATAGCGATAGCGGGCGTTCGACTGGTTCGCCGTGCCGAAGCCGGCATATTGCCGCATGGTCCAGAGTTTGCCGCGGTACATCGTGGAATAAATTCCGCGGGTGTACGGGAATTCGCCGGGAGAACCGAGCGACGATTGCGAATCGAAATCGCTCAGATCCTCGGGCGTGTATACAGTTTTGAGCGGGATGCCGGATAAGGTCGTTCCGCTGGAGGGAGGGAAAGCAGGGTTCGGCGTGTCGCGGGAATCGGCAACTCCCGCGCGCCGTGGGCCCGGAGACGTGCGTTCGTCCGGATGTGGCATGTCATCTCGAAAAGAGCGAGAGCGGTCAGCGAACGCGGCGCGCGGCGCGAAATGAGGCCAAGCCGAAGAGCGCCATCACCAGGGCCATGCCTACGCTCGTCCTCCATTCCCAATTGGGCGCACGCTGCCGCCAGTAGCGCAGTGCCGCATTCGTCCAGGTCAAAGCCAGAAGGAAAAATACCGCGCCGGTGGTTTCGTGGAAGACCTGCCGAACGGCACGCCAGAGCGTGCGAAGAAAGCCGCGCGGCCTAGTGGCTACCGGAGTGGCGCTTTCCATAGAATGATTCTAACGCAAAACTCGGGGGCAGAGCTCTTGATCACACGCGGGCGATGCAAGACTTGTATCGGCGCGCTCCAGCGCCTACAATTCCGATAAGTAGAGTAAGGGAGGGACGCACCTTGCAACTCGACGACCACCTGAAGCGCCTGCTTCGCGAGTTGGGCCATGCCATCAACGATACGGTTTCGGAATCCGATCGCATCAGCGAAGCGATTTCGGGAGTTCGCGCCGCCGGATATGACATCGTGTTGAAACTGGATGCCACCATTGGTTTGGCGCGTCGCGAGCCGAGCGCTGGCCAGATCACATCGAACGACCGGCGCTTCCTGGAATCGCTGCACATTCAGGTGGATCAGGATGTGCTTGATGAAGACAAACACGAGGCGAAATTCGAGATCACGCCCCAGGACTTGCGCTTTCTGAAATCGCTCAAGATTTCATTCGACGAGCCAAAATAGCTAAAACTTCTCTCGCCGCCGCTGAGGCTTTTTTCAAAATGAAGGGTGGCAGATTTGCTGCTTCGCCTGCCCGCTGTCGCCGGCCGTTTTTATCCCGATGATCCCGCGGAACTCGCGCGACAGATCGCTGCGTTCGCTTCCTGCCCCGAAGAACCGCCTCGCCAGGCCATTGCTTGTGTCGTTCCCCACGCTGGCTATCGATACTCCGGCCACGTTGCCGGAGCCGTCTATGCTCAGTTGAAACTGCCGCGGCGGATTCTTCTGCTGGGGCCCCGGCATTTCCCTCGCGGGAAGGCACAAGCCATTCTTTCCGAGGGGGCCTGGCAAACGCCGCTCGGCTGCGCGGACATCGATTCGGAACTTGCCCGTGAGCTTAAGGACGCTTATCCCGAGCTCTGTGAGGACGGGGTGGCGCACCAGGCCGAGCACGCTCTGGAAGTGCAGCTTCCTTTTATTCAATATCACTTGGCTGATTTTCGTTTCGTGCCCATCGCTCTGGGCACTAGGGATTACGCGCAATTCGAATCGCTGGGGCAGGCCATGGCCGAGGTATTGCGGCGGCAGTCCGGTCCTGTGCTGATGATCGCCAGCTCCGACATGAATCACTACGAATCGGATGAGGTCACGCGCCGCAAGGACCGTCTGGCGCTCGAACGCGTGCTGGCGCTCGATGCGCGCGGCCTTTTCGACATAGTGCGGCGTGAAGGCATAACCATGTGCGGTTTAGGCCCGGTGGTGAGCGTGCTCACGGCAGCGCGGCTGCTGGGCGCGACCCGAGCCCCGCTGGTGCGCTATGCCACCTCCGGCGACGTCACGGGCGATCGTCAGGAAGTGGTGGGCTACGCAGGCGTCATTGTCGAGTGAGATCCAGATCGGCGCTCAATTCGCCCGGCAATATGGAAAATGAAATTTTCTGAAGTGAATTTAGGGATGCTTACTGGCAGGTTGGGAAGCCGTGCCTTCCGGTGGGGACGTCATGCGAATTCTCTCCGCGAGGGCGCGCGCGAGGTGGCGGGCCACCTCTACCACTCGCGAATCTGCGGCGATACGATCCAACACCGGCAGGAGCCGTTCGGGTTCGGGGAGGGTATGCTGCCCCAGATCGTCCTCGAATTGATGTAGGGCATCATTTACTCCCAGGCGGTCGTATTTCAGTCTCTGTTCGAGCAGCGTAAGATCGCGTTGCTGTTGAAAGAGTCCTTCGAAGATAAGCGACAGCTGCGTTGCGGAGCGATTCAGGGTGTAGTTGTAATGGGCTTCGTGCACTTCACCGCTCTTTTCATAAAGGAAGGTCTTATCGCCGAGATCGGCAATCCGGCGGTGAACATCAAGATCGAGTCCCTCAAAATCGTGCAACTCGCCGGTGAGCTCGAAAATCCTGGTTCGCACCGCGTCCCCCACCTGGAAAAGCTCAGGATCGGGATTCTCGCTTAATTGCCGGATGTCGTAGCTCGCAAACCCATCTTCCCCGACCTTTATCTCGATGAATTCGGGATTGCTGCCTTTAAATACCCGGCGATAGGTGATTGTCGCGCCGCCGGCAGCACGGAGAAATACGGGGCATATCAGAACCGCCGTGAGTGAAAATATCGCGCACCGGCAGAGGGAGCTCCGGTTGGGGCGGAGGGGATGCGCGGTTACCCCGCCCCCGAGTCCTGGCGGCGCTCTTAGACGTCACACTGGCGCCGAGGCGCTCCCTACCTTCCGCGATCTGAATGTGGCAAAGGGCTACGGCCAGCGCGTCTGCCGCATCCGCCGGTTCAGGTGTCTCTGTCATGCTCAGTAACGCGCGGACCATCTGTTGCACTTGTTCTTTTCCTGCATGGCCGTAGCCGGCGACGGTCGCCTTGACCTCACGTGGAGAGTAACTGAAGGCCGGAACGCCAGCCTGCGCGGCAGCGAGAAGAACCACACCGCGAACCTCCGCGAGCCGCAAAGCCGCCTTCACATTGAGTGCGGCGAAAACCGATTCGAGTGCGACGGCCCGGGGTTGAAATTCCTGAATTAATTTGGTAATCAGCCGATGGATGTGGCACAGATGACTATTCGCCGCAACAGATAACGGTTTTAAAGGCCGCAGGGCACCCAAACGGAGCATGCGGCAGCGGTTCCCGTCCCGTTCGACGACCCCAAATCCCGTCGCGCCGGCGGCGGCGGGGTCGATTCCCAATACGCAATATGTCTGTGCAGTCACGCGAATCGAGGCGCCGCTACAGAGTTTATGGCAGCAGGAAGAGGCCTGGCCAGATTTTTCTCTCCGACCGAGAGGAAATGCTCAACCCGAAGCGATCAAGGCTGGGCGGCCATGACGGCCATCTCTTTTTCGTCGATGTCGAAGTTGGCGAAGACGTGCTGTACGTCGTCGTGCTCTTCGAGCGCTTCGACGAGTTTGAGCATTTGCTGCGCCGCCGAGCCCGTCAGTTTAATGTAATTCTGCGGAACCCAAGCAATCTCCGCCGATTCGGGCTTGACGCCCGTTTTGATCAGGGCCTCGCGCACGTTCTCAAACATATCGGGGGGAGTGAGCACTTCCCAAGCCGAACCGTCATCGCGCAGGTCCTCTGCGCCCGCATCGAGAACGATAGAAAGCATTTTATCTTCGCCGGCCTGTTCCTTGGAGACCACGATCTGACCTTTGCGGCTGAACATCCAGCCCACGGCGCCCGTCTCGGCCAGGTTCCCGCCATGGCGGCTCATCAGGTGGCGAATCTCGCTGACCACCCGGTTGCGGTTGGTGGTGACCACCTGCACGATCATCCCAACCCCTCCCGGACCGTAACCCTCGAAGTTTACTTCCTCATACTGTTCCCCTTCGAGTTGGCCTGCGCCGCGCTGGATGGCTCGCTCGATATTTTCATTGGGCATGTTCTCGTTCTTGGCTTGCGCAATCGCAGTGCGCAGCCTCGGATTGGAGTCGGGGTCCGCGCCGCCGACGCGTGCGGCAATGGTGATTTCGCGGATCACCTTGGTAAATGCGCGCCCTCGTTTGGCGTCTGTAGCCGCCTTCTTGTGCTTGATGGTGGCCCATTTAGAATGCCCAGACATATCTTGCCTCGCATTGGGTTTAGAGCAGTTACCCGCGCTCACGGCCTTCAGAAGATGATTTCCAACTGCTAGCCCTGCTTTTGTCTCGTTAGTCTAGCACACCCTATGGTCAGCCGGCATCAACATGCGTCCAGGTAAGAAGAAATCCTGCTTCGATTTCAGAACGCGCAAGCGACAATGGCTGATTCGCGGTTTGGGACAAGGAGCCACTGGATTTTGTACGGATGGGATGCAAAAATCAATTTTCGAGGTTTTTTCACCATGAACCCCTGCAGTGCACTCGGATGCAAAATGACCGTGCCGGCGGCCCTGGAAGCCGAAAAGCTCTGCATTTTGCACTTTACTATGGAAATCGAGCGGCGCTGCGCCGAGATGCGTCGTGAGACGGCCACAGGGCGCACACCTCGCGAGCGCCAGGTGGAGATTATCAACTATGTTGGAGGGCGGGGCGAGTTGCTGGCACGCACCGCGACCAGCGGGCTGCACCTTCCGGACGAGTTGAAGGCGCGCGTCCTCAATACCTTCCTGACCCTCATGAACCTGCGAGAAAACCTCGATCGCGCCGCGCTCCGCCACCCCATTGGCCGCAGCGAGGGGCGGTGAGGGGTTCTCGAACTAGCGGAAGCGGTGCGTTTCTATTCCCCACAATCGCTGCCTCACGCCCCGAGGTAACGCGCATAGATCGAACGCGCTACAGACGGGTCGCGCGTGCCTTTAATAATGGCGCGGCCATCCGCAAAGACAGTCAACTCATAGGGCGGGACCTCCAGACGTAAGAGAAAATCGTTCTGCCGCACATGGTTTCCTGTGGCGGCCAGGTTGCGTCCCAGCGCGGCCAGGTCCAGGCGGCGCCGGCGTTCGTGGATCTGCACCGAATCGCGGCCGCACATGGTGAGGCGGGGCTGTGCTTCTCCTTCGAGGTAAGAAAATTGGCGCTGCCCGCAGGCGCGGCAGCCTTGTCGCCGTGGCACGCGCAGCGATTGGAATCGCGTGGTCCACACGTCAAATGCGATGAGTCGTACGTCCCGCGGTTCGGACTTGCCGAGCAGAATCTTGATCGCAAAGGTAGCTTCAAGCGACGCAATGACTCCAGCGGCTGTGCCCAGCACGCCGACCGTGTCACACGTAGGCTCATTTACTCGCGTCGAGCCCTCCTCTGCAGGATCGCCGTCCTCGGCCAGACACGCCAGACAAGCACTCTCTCCAGGATGGATTGGCATGGTTAAGCCATGGCTCGATACAACCGCTGCATAAATCCAGGGAACGGATTTCTTTACCGCATAGTCATTGATCAGGAAACGCGCTTCGAAATTGTCGGTGCCGTCTAGCAGCACCGCCGAATCGCTCAGAAGCTCCTCCGCGTTTGCCGGCGTTAGATCTCCGACGACGCCCCGCACCTCCACATCCGAGTTAATGCACCGGAGGCGGCGCTCAGCGGCCACTGCCTTAGGCAGCAGTTCTTGCGCGTCGGCTTCCTCGAAGAGGGTCTGCCGTTGCAGGTTAGAGGGCTCTACAAAGTCGCGGTCAACGATCCGGAGGCGGCCGATACCAGCTCGGACCATCAGGCTCGCAAGAGTCGAACCCAAAGCGCCGCAGCCGATAATCGTCGCTGAAGAATGGCGCAGGCGCTCCTGCCCTTCCTCGCCAATCGGTCCGAAGAGGATTTGCCGGGAGTAGCGTTCGCGGAGTCTGGCGTCCATTCGTGAATTTCCGTCGCTTTTTGCAGGAACTTGGTCGAAGCTGGGTCCTCTGTTCGCTAAGGCCACCCTTTCATGATAGCGCGATTCCTCGGCGGAGCCGCTGAGCACCACGCTGGTACGGAAGTCTCTGAGAGGCAACGCGCTTGTGCTAACCTTTTCTTTTATAGTGGCGAATGATTCCGAATCGTCCGTGGGCGGTTCTTCTCTCGCTGGCCGGCATCGGGCTGGGCTGCGTGGCCGGTGCCGTGGCCCAGGCACAAACGGCGCCATCGCCACCGGCGCAGCTCGACGGCCGACGGGTGGTTGCCATTCGAATTGTGGATCAGTCCGGCGAGGTCCTTGACGAAAACGCCAGCGGTCTTCCGCTTCGCGTAAATCAGCCTTTTACGCTGGACGTTGAGCGCGAAAGCCTGCGCCAGCTTTACCGTACAGGGCGATATGCTGATATTGTGGCCCAGGTTACGAACCGCCCCGAAGGTTTGCAAGTGGATTTTGTGGTGCGGCGGAACTTCTTCATTAACGCTGTCAGGGTTAACGGACTTCACGAGCCTCCGAGCGATGCTGTGGCGATTTCTTCGATGCGCCTGGGACTCGGCGAGCCCTTCCGCGAGTCCGATATGGCCGCTGCCTTGGACCGTTTGAAGAGCGCCCTGGAAGACGAAGGCCTGTATCAGGCAAAACTCACGTACCATCTGGTGCCTCATCCCCAGACCCAGCAGATGGACATTATCGTGAACGTAGTCCCGGGCGAGCGTGCTGCTGTCGGTACAGTCAACCTGATCAATGAGTCCTCTTTCAGCGATGCAGAGATTCGGGATCACCTGAAACTCAAGCCCAAAACGAGGGTGACCTCAGAGGCGCTGGAGCGAAGTGTCGAAAACGGCCGCAAGTGGCTGATCGGGCGGGGCTATCTAGGTGCGAGGGTTTCGGTGGTACGCGGCACGTACGAGCCGGATACAAATCGGGTGGCGCTCCAAGCATCGGTCTTCGCGCAACTTAGAGTGCGTGTTCAGGCACTAGGGGCGAAGATTTCCGCAAGCACCCTGCGATCGCTCCTTCCGATTTATGAGGAAGGCACAGTCGACGAAGATCTGCTTCAGGAAGGGCGGCGCAACCTTCGCGATTACCTGGAACGGCAAGGCTATTTCGACGCGGAAGTCGATTTCACAACTTCGGAGGATCCTGCGGAAGGCCAGCAAGGCAGCACGGAAGTGATCACCTACCGCGTGGAATTGGGTTCGCATCATCGCCTCATAGGCGTGGCGTTTTCGGGAAATCACTACTTTCGCGATGATCTGCTGCGCGGCCGCATTCGCATCCAGCCCGCCGCTTTTGCTTCTCCCGGACGGTTCAGTTCCGGACAGCTCTCCCGTGATGTGGCTTCGCTTATCGAGCTTTACCAATCCAACGGTTTCCGCCAAGTGCAGGTGAGCAGCGATTTGATGGACAATTATCAGGGTCATAGCGGCGACCTCTTCGTTAAGTTCCGCATCCAGGAAGGTTTGCAGACGCGCATTGCCAAGCTGACGCTCGAGGGCAACCACGCACTAAGCAATGACGAGCTTTCGAACGTGATCGGTTCGACGGCGGGACAGCCTTATTCCGATCTAAATGTCGCCAGCGACCGCGCTAACGTTCTGGCCCTCTACTACGACCAAGGCTTTCCCAATGCCCAATTTCGTGCCAGCGTCGATAATCTGCCCTTACAGGCCGGAGAGGGACCGCGCGTGAATCTCACGTATCAAATTGAAGAGGGCCCGCAAATTCGTGTGGCACAGGTACTCGTGGGCGGTTATGAACACACGCATCCGAGCGTCATCGTTCGCGAAATCCAACTGCACTCCGGCGGTCCTTTAAGCGAAAGCGCTGTCGTGGAAACACAACGCCGTCTGTACAACCTGGGAATCTTCAGCCGCGTGGCCATCGCTCCGCAGAATCCGGAGGGCAGCGACACGTCGAAGACCATAGACGTACTCGTAGACGAGGCGCGGCGATACACAATCGGTTACGGTTTGGGTTTGGAGGCTCAGCGGTTAGGTACGGCCAGTAATGGCCCAGTGGCCCAGCCGCTGTACTTCAGCCCGCGCGGCACCGTTGAGTTCAGCAAGCTCAATCTCACCGGCCGCGCCGATTCGCTTTCCTTCAAAGCACGAGCCAGCACGCTGCAAGGCCGCGCGCTGCTGACCTATGGCTCCTCGAACCATTTTCTTCTTCCCACGCTGAGTTTTCAGCTCACCGGCACTTACCTCAAAGCGCGCGACGTGCAGACCTTCACGTCGACGCGCGAAGAAGGTTCGGCGCAGTTGACCGATCGCCGTTCGCCTTTTACTACTCTGCTCTATCGTTTCGTCTACCGCCGCGTGCAGGCGACCGATCTGCAGGTCGCCCCGGAAGAAATTCCTCTGTTCAGCGCACCGACGCAGGTCTCTTTCTTCAGCTTCACCTGGGTGCGTGATCGCCGCGATAATGCCGCCGATCCGGCAGCGGGAAGTTTTAATACTTTTGACGTCGACCTCGCCAGCACCGCGATTGGCTCCGCCGCCTCTTTTCTCCGCGCCACGTACCAGAATTCCACCTACACGCACCTTGGCTCGCGTCTCGTGTTTGCCCGTTCGACGCGCATTGGCATGGAGAAACCTTTTGCCGGCTCAACCGAATCGGATATTCCATTGCCTGAGCGCTTCTTCGCTGGCGGCGGCACCACGTTACGCGGCTTCGGCCTCAATCAGGCCGGTCCGCGCGATCCGGTGACCGGTTTCCCGGTTGGCGGATTGGGTATGGTCATCTTCAATCAGCAACTGCAATTTCCGATGCGGCTTCCGCTGATCGGCAGCCGCGCCAGCGGCGGATTTTTCTATGATGCTGGAAACGTGTTCAGCAGCCTTTCGAAGTTTACGCTGGGCACGGCGCCGCCGCAGGCCACGTTGAGTCCCGCCCAGGCCACTGTATGTTTTACGAACTGCACCAATGAGCTGAATTATTTTTCGCATACGGTGGGATTTGAGATTCGCTATCACACTCCCGTGGGGCCCGTGAGCATCGATCTGGCCTATCAGCTCAAACCGGCGAATTTTGTGGTTCCGGTGAACACAGCGGCGCCGAATGGTCCGGTGACCATTTCGCGGCTGCCCGCATTTCAATTTTTCGTGAATTTGGGGTCCACGTTCTGATGCGCATCGTGTTTCCTCTAGGATTCGGGTTTTGCCTCGCCGCGTTCGCTATAGGAACAGTAGCTGCCGCTCCGCGCCCGCAGGCGCACATCGTTGACGGCATCGTGGCGCACATCGAGGACGACATCATCACTCTGAGTGAGCTTCGCGAACTGGCTGCTTACCAACAGCTCTTCGATGGCCGTTCTCAAAGCAATGAGGAGTTGCGTTCAGAGCTGATCGAGCAGTGGGTCGTGAATAATGAGGCCATCACGGA
>Ga0209802_1002116_pt1 | contig 14076 bp, 13 predicted proteins | sample GraSoiAngelo_129_FD_185886 | JGI IMG/M metagenome (GOLD analysis project Ga0209802, IMG submission 185886) | Grasslands soil microbial communities from the Angelo Coastal Reserve, California, USA - 14_0927_12_40cm (SPAdes) (version 2) | ecosystem: Environmental > Terrestrial > Soil > Grasslands ... | reverse complement strand
ACCTCGTTTGTTCTGGCCGGAAGCTCAACCTCTGGAATCGACCAGATGAAGCGCCGCATTGCTTCACGTCCCAAGGGCGGCGACGTGTTGAGCAGGATTCCAGTTACGAATGAGTTCGTGATCCCATCTCTGAGTCCAGGTGACATGATGCTTGTTTCACTAGCACAGTTGAGACATGCGGGAAGAGGGATGGGTCGTACTGTGAACGAGGTGGAGAAGCTCGCTCTCTATTACATATGCAGTAATCCCCGTCTTTCAAATGCCCGACAACTTAGAAGTTTCGCAGCCCGAAGCGTCGAGCGTCTGCCGATAGGCGAAGATAGGATCAAGTACGACCACCTGTTCGCTGCGGGCGATCCTGAGAACAAGGTGTTCTGGACAAAATCAGAATCGGTTCGGAAGGAACTTGCAGGCTCCTTCATCTCGATAAGCGACTAGCAAGAGAGCCGGTGGAACCGATGTTCGAAGAACGTGCAGTGCAAGGATTTTCATCCAGAGAGACGGCAAAGCGATGAAGTCGCATCTAAAGCTCTTTTTCCTGTGCCCACCTTTGTATCTCGGAGACCATGAGGAGCATTCGGGTCAACCAGAGATGGTATGACCTTGCAAGGATGTGTGAGCTGACGGAGTATCTACAGTCGATACCATCACACGAACTCACCAAGAAGGTTGCCACGGAAATATCGGAAGAGCATATCCTTGAAAACCCGAGAAGGATGGTCGTCGAGAATTTCATCCTCCTGTCGAAACAGTTCATGTCGCAATTCTACGAGGAGATTCGTCCAGATCTTGAGAGGCATTCCCTAGAGTATCCATTCCTTGGATTGAGAATTCCTTTCCTGACTTATGAATCGACGGGGGGCAGAAGTAGCTATCAACGGTTCCAGTCTGGGTTGAGAAGAATTCCTAGGCTCGGGAAGATGTATAGTCCGAGGCGGATCGTTAATCCTATCGTGCCGATTATCTTGCCGGGCGTGGATTATTCTGCGGAGAGCCTTGTAACTTCTTCCTCATTGCGGGGCGAGAAGCTTCCGAACAAGGCGATCCTGGGTTGGCAACACCTTGACGCTTATGCGGATTATTGCATGAATGTTATGGCGTTGGGTAGAGAGGCCTATGCTTGTCTGATCGATGCCTGGTATTTTGGGAATGATTCAGATGCTTATTTTGGGGGATTGGAAACGATTGCGGAGGAGATGCTGCATCATATCTCGGACGAGATCGCCGGGCCTAGGTATGGGGAGAGGGCGGTTGAGCGGGAGCATTACTGGATGAAGAGTTATGGGGAGTTTCCTGAGAAGATCGACATTGCTTTGTTACGGTTGAAGGATGAATATCTGGGACGGATGAAAGAAGAGTTCACGTGAGCCTGGAGGGGAGTTCAGTTTGGAGAACAGCCTGTTCTGGTCTGTGGCTCTAAATAAGACGCGGACGCAATATAGTATAATCGGGTTTGCGAGCTAGCCTCGGACAGCCCTCTATAGGGTCAACTCTCGTCGCGTTTGTACTCGTCATTAGCCTTGCATTTACATCGTTTCTGACCGGAAGCTCCCTCGTTTCATTCTCTCCCTTTCCGTGGTCTCCTGACGCTTGGAACCATCCAAACGTCCAGCTCAGGTGCGGGACAGGACTGTCCCTCGCGAATCATCACTGTGTTTCGAGCTGTCCCAACGGCTTCTCTCCTGTAAAGTTCGACTTGGGTCTCGCTCCGATCTGCATGTCTCCGGAGAATCGGCCTGTGTCGGTGTATGATCTTGCCGGATTGCCAGTCTCGTCGAATAATGGAATCTCGGTATACTTGGTAGTCTCGAATGTGCCATTGACTAAGGTCGCTATTAGCTCAGCAGATTATGGTACGATTGTTTGGCTTCAGGTCTCTTACGTAACACTGGATACTATTGTCACGGCCGGGAAGATACCTGATGTTCGGACGGAAATTGCGACGGTCGGAGACTTTGTCGCTGGAACATTCTTGATTCTGACGATTGGCTCGACTAGTGTTCAGGGGAACATTACTAATCCGTACCCGTTGTGCTGCTTCTTTCACCCGAAGACGATCCAAATTGGAGACGATATTGGAATCCACTGTGCTGGTCAATCCGAAATAGTCGAAGGCATTGATTTCAGAGATCAGGTTGTAAGATTTAGAGCAACACAGACGACAAGGACGACCGCTGGTTGTCCGATTTGCCTTTCAGGCGATACTGTGATCGATACTCCAGTAGGCCAGGTTAACGTGAAAACCGTCGAGGTAGGGACTCTGGTCTGGACCTTGGACAGGTCCGGGAATCGAGTGGTGGGAACAACTCTGGAGGTCAGACGAGCCCTGGTGCCTCCTCTCGACATGATTGTTCATGTCGTTTTGTGGGATGGAAGACAATTGTACGCTTCGATAGGTCATCCGACGACTGATGGCAGAACGATAGGTCAGCTCAAGACTGGAGACTCGCTCGATCATTCGATCGTGAAGACTGCTGAACTCGTCCTATACGGTCAAGCCTATACCTATGACTTGTTGCCGAGCGGTGGTACTGGATTTTACTGGGCTAATGGAATCCTATTGGGAAGTACGATTCCATTGTCCGATGGGTAGTTGAGACTGGAGTGGTACGTTACTTCAGAGGAGTAATGGCTTATCGGCTCGAAAGCGTAAGCTAAGATCATGACAATTACTATCTCTCTGAGACACTAGTGATTACTTCAATTCCTGCTGTTCGCTGAAGAATGGACCCGGATTGGGAGTCTGGAATCGCAAAATTGAAACTGATGTAGCGATCCCAGTTTTTCGGGGCGACGATAGGGTCTTGTTCTCGTGCCTAAGGAGGTTTGCGAAGCAATGAATCGAGCCCAGGAATTGGCTAGGCTGAAACCTTGGTTCGAGCGTGCTCGAGACTTTTCCGGTTGGGACTTGAGTAAAGTGAGGCCAAGATTGATCGAGCCTGCTCCAGCATGGGACTATGAAACCATTGTCCGCCAATATGGGCTCGGGAAGAGAGACGCGTTGGACATGGGGACCGGTGGAGGAGAGCTTCTAGCTCGAATACGCGAAGCACTCCCCGCTAGGACGACTGCAACAGAAGAATGGAATGTAAACGCTCCAATCGCTAAGAAGCACTTGGCTCCTCTCGGTGTAGAGATAGTCAGATGCAGGAGTTTACTGTTACCGTTCGTAGAGTCTGCTTTCGATCTTGTCATCAATCGACATGAGGAGTTGGAGCCGCTTGAGGTTGCTCGCGTGCTTTCTGTAGGCGGCCATGTTGTTACCCAACAGGTGGGAAGGGACAATTGGAGTGAGTTGAGAAGTTTTTTTCCGATGATGACAGATTTCGGCGACTTGTACGGAAATTACATCCGCGGATTCGAATCGGCTGGTCTCCATATAATTCGGAAAAATCAACATGACTACAAGGTGGCGTATCGTGATCTAGGCGAAATTGTCTTTCTATTGGCTATTTCGCCTTGGTCGTTTCCAGGATTCTCGCCTGAAGGTGACCTGGACGCACTACTAGCTCTAGAATCGGATTGTCTCACGGAGGACGGGCTGGTTCTGACTGAAAGCCGTTTTCTCATAATTGCCGAGAAATAACTGACAGCGTGAAAGCGCTTCAGCGGAAAATAAAAAAGATGGGGAGTGGGAGAGTCGCGTTAGACTTTGGTGAGAAGGGCTCGGACGACGTCTTCTGGGCCCTTGAAATTAGACTCGGGCAGCGACTTTGAGACGAATTCCTTGTCAGCAGTGGGGACGTCGCTCATGTTGTTGCACGCTGCAACCACCTGAGTCTTGTTAGCCGGGTACTTGATGTGGTGCTTGATGTGTTCCAGTTCGCTTTTCAGGTTACTCATGAAACCGCGACATGATGGAGGCCCCGATAAGAATCTTTGCTGATTATTCCCTCATGTTGAGCCGAATCGGATATATTGATCATGCACAGTATATGCCCTGTCTCCTTGAGAACCCCGAACATCATCGTAGCAATCTTTCAACTGCTACTATTTTCAACGCTTTTCCTATCATCTCTGCCGTACTGGTCGCCTGCCAATGTTCAGGCCGTTGGTTCTCCCGACTTTTCTATCGCGCTTAGTCCATCGTTCGCTGTTTATCCGCAGGACATGTCGCAGCTTTCGAGCAGCATTATCCTGACTAGCGAGAACGGGTTTAACGGAGTAATAGACTTGAACTTCTACTGGTACAACGGCTCTTCTGATATTTTCATAAGCCTGGTCAACCCATACCTTAACTCCGGCAGATCAGTTACTGAAACTGTGAAGATTTTCAGCCCACCACTGCCCAGCACTGGCTGTTGTGGCATACTCGGAGTGACGGGCAGCAGCAGTTCTCTTTCGCATTCAGCCAATCTAACAATCGCCGTACCCTCCGGACCAGACTTTGCTCTATCTAGCGACCTTCCATCGATCACGCTAGCTCCCGGAGCACATGGACAATCATCAGTCACTGTGACAAGCATCGACAGTGTCGGCGGAAGAGTCTTCTTTCCTCCTGCTACTCTGCAAAACTCACGATTCAGCGGTGGCTGGAGTTTTTACTTGGACGAAGTGTGGCTCGTGCCGGGGTCGAGGGGTTCGGTGATGTTTCAGGTCTACGCAGCCGTCGATGCGCTACCTGGAAGCTACGTATTCAAAATAACCGGTAGCAGCTTTTCTCATTCTCATTCGATCAACTTGACTGTCAATGTGTCTCCTATCGTCTCGGGAGACTTTGAATTGACAATCAACCCGGAGACTTTAGTTATGCATCCCAATACGAGCATTAACGCAACGATGTCGCTGAGAGGCTTCGATGGATTCTCTGGCTCCGTCTACCTGAGCGCTATCGAGGTCAGCCAGTGCTGCCCCCTACCTACCACCGGAGATCCATTCGCACCAAGAGCCTTTGCGCGACCAAGCCAAATCATGCTTGGGATAAACGGGTTCGACAACTCCAACCTCACCATTGAGACACCTAACCTTCCACTGCACGGCAACTATACAATCGAAGTCTTCGCTCAAAGCGGATCCATCATTCATGCCTTCAATCTCACAGTTACTGTTCCTCCAGTCCAGAAACTCTTCACCATAGAATCCGATCCTATCAGCATCATCGCCATATCGGGCAACTCGGCTAGTTCTACGCTAGTGATTAGAAGTATCTACGATTATGCTGGAACGGTGAATCTTTCAACAACGGTTTCTTCACCAGGATCAATTCAAGCCAGAGTGGGTTCTGAAGTTGTGAAGCTTCAACCCCAGGTTCAGAATCAGTACCTCATTGGTTCATTGGCAATAGCCAATCTGACCATTTCCTCATCTTCTTCTACTCCGTCGGGAACGTATACGATCACTGTCAGAGGAACGGCCGGAGCGTATATGTACACAGATCATGTGATTGTCAAACTGGTATCTTCGGGTCCCTCGGCTCAACCTTCTACTTCGACGTCGAGTTCTACTAGGAGCAATATCTTTAGTCTGCCGATCACAGTTTTCTATGGTACTATCGCGGCTCTAGTGATTAGTGTGGCCGTTGCTGTGAGCTTGCTTGTCTGGTCGTCGAGAGGGAAGAAGGATTCTGTGGATCCGTCGATGACCACTATCTAACGGAAAGACAACTAGAAAGCAGTGTTTCCAAGCGTTCTTCCCATGGTGAAAGAGTCAGGGATTATTTCTTCTCGGCTTTTTAGCAGGAAGCTCGCTCGCCCATCTTAATTCTACTTTCCAGCTAGGATAGGACGAGGCTGTCGAGCATTCCAGATGGAGCCGAGCCTAAGGAGAGTAGCCTATCATGGAATGTTCTGAGTGTTGCGTTGGGATATGTTTCATAGTATTTTTGTCGGGCTTTCTTGATGAAGAGCTTGCCGAGAGTGTAGCTATAGTATCCATGGTCGAAGGTGCCGCGTATGGCTTCTCTCTCTGCTGGAAGCTCTTCTAGCTTGGCGTTTTCCATGATGAATTTCTTTGCGTCTTCGAGGCTCATCCCTTGAGTGTGCATCTTGAACGATACAATGAACCTGCAATCTCTCAGCAGGGCGTCCTCTAGCTGGACGAGGCGTAGCGCAGGATCACCATTGCCGTAACCCGCTTCAAGCATCATCTCCTCAGTGTAGTGAGCCCAGCCCTCTGTAAAGCCATAGTTGAAGTAGGACTTTCCCGTCTTTGTCTTGGCGAACGCTTTCACGTGCAATCCGTGCACGAAGTGTCCCGGATAGACTTCATGGGCTGAAATGTTCTTGAGACTGGAATAGTTGAGGTAGCGCAGCCACTCCTCCTTTTTCTTCTCGTCCCAATCGTCCTCCGTAGGTGTCACGTAATAGTGTCCCTCAACATCCGCCTTCTCGAATGGTCCCGGAAAATTCATCGCGGCAGAGGCGAATGCCCGCATAGGCAGAGGAGTCGGGACGACCTTACACTTTGTATCGAGTGGAATGCTGACTATATCCTTCTCGCGAATGAAGCTCTCAAGACCGTCGAGGGTCGCGGCTGTGTCTGGAATCAGGCTCTCGGCTGAGGGATGATTCCTCCTCACTTGGTCGAAGGCTTCGGTTAAAGAGCCTGCTCCCATCTTTTTCACTGTCTCATCGAGCATTCCGAGGTTTGATTCGAGGTCGTTGGTCCCGAGAGTTAGGACTTCCTCGACAGTCTCGGTAATCCTATCGCTGGCCCAGAGTAGCTTCTGGAACTTCGCTCTGCCCATTGCAAAGTCCATGTTGGTCGTATGCTTCTCTTTCAACGCGGTGAGAAAGTTGTTGATAGCCTCCGTGGCTACTCCGCGTAGCTTTTCGAATTCATCACGTGTTGAATAGGACGACTTGGCTGCTTCTTCGGAAGCGTCCTTGGTGAACTCTTGGATCGTGCCTTGCAACATCATGCTGGATATTTTGACGAATTGTTCGGCGAGGGTTCTGTTCAGGTTTTCCTCGGCTTGATTGAGGAAGGTGGGTATGTTTGCGAGGTGTCGGTTGACGGCTTGGATACGTTCTTCGACCGGAGCATATTCCTTGGATATGTAGGGAGTCACACCCAACTGGTAGACGTAGCCTACTGGTCGTGTCGCGTGTGATTCTAGTTCGGTGATTTCGAAGAGTCCATCCTCTAGGAGCAATTCCATGCAGAGGAGATCAAGTTTTCCTCTCGATCCTATCGAGGCCGTCTCTATTCTTCCGAGCCGGTTCTTTAGCTCCACTGCTTTTTCAACCCAGGATTTCAGGTTGGAGATGGAGTAGTCGGGAAGTCGTCCGTCATAGTCATGGAGTCCGAGGAAGACTGCGTAGCGCGGACTCATATTGAAGATATGGCTGAGGACGGCGTCCTCTAGGTTTTCCAGTGTTTCTAAAGGAGATACTTGGCTTATCAAGTAAGTTGACCATTGCAGAGTATGGGCTTCGTGGATAAGAAGCATTCGCAGCAGATTGGAAGCTGATTCAGGATCTGGAATATGCAGGGTTTTTTCTATAGGTAGAGTCTAGGAATTAGTTAGTCAATCAAGATCAGGTTATTGCTATCCTTGAAGCTTCCTGGGAGACCAGTCTCCTTTTCGAGAAAGATTCTCTGGGCGGTAGGACTAGTAGCTTTCCTTGCCCTGTTCTCTTCTGCTCCTGTTTCTCTAGACGGGATCGACCTCTTGCCTGTAGTCCACTTCGTAAATGTGGTATCAGGCCTTGTTCTTGGTCCATGGTATGCCCTCGGCGTCGCTGTATTCGGGGGAGGTATTCGGATGAGTTTGCTTGGAGCGACCCTGTTTGTTCTTCCGACTGCTCTTCCTGGTGGAGTAGCGGTTGGACTGGCGAGAAAGTATCTTCCCTTACGAGTGAGGTGGACCGCCGGATTCTTCGAGATTATCGGGACTATGTTCGGGGCTGGTTTGAGCTATACGCTTGTTGCGTTAGGCCCGTTGAGCTCTAGATTGTCTGCCTCAGTCTTTCTCGGGTTGTTCTTGTCGAGCAGTTCTATCGGAACAGTTCTCGGGTTCGCATTGATCTGGCTTGTTACGAGCTACCGAAGGAAGAGTCTTGGAAGTCTAAGATTGAAACCGATGCTAACTGTGACAGTGCTCGTGCTGTCTGTTTTTCTTTCGACGATTCCAGTCCAAGGTGTTCATGGGCAATCGATGGGTCCCCCGATCGTCAGTGCCGATATTCTTGGCTCCGGATCTCGTTTCGGGAATACGACAGCATTCCTAGAATTAGCCCAGTATGATTATCGTAACAATACGACATTTTACGTACATCCTAAGAGTCTCTACTTTATTCAATCGCTAGTTACAAGATTATCTCCGGAATTGCAATGCTCCGGTTGTCCTTACTATCTGACCAACGCTTGGATATCTGTGTCTTTCACTAACAGTTCAGGGGGTAACATGTACCTTCAGGTTTCACCGATTACGGTCTTTGCCGACCCTGGTGGCTCGGCAGGTTATCAAAACCAGTCTCCGTCCCTGAAGGTAAGTAGTGGCAATTTACCGTGGGGGGAGTGGATCAATGTACAAGGAGATCGTAGAGTCACCACCGAGACCGTCGGGCTCGGCTATACGATCCCTCTCGGAGATTTGTTCAAAGCAACAATTGTCTTCACAGTGACTAATCATGCCGAGGTCTCGGAGAACCTTGATTCCTTCCTAATCAGAGATGCTGTCGCAATGTCCACGTACTCGTTCGTCTACCTAGTCAGTTAAGCAATCAAGAATCAAAAGGAGTTCGACGGACTCTTTGACTAGATATTTTCGATTATATCTTGATCAATCTGGGGATGATCTGGAAGAGATTCCGGTCAACCCTTATCACATATCTAGGATGCTCTGCTCGTCGAAGAAAATATGCAAACCCTAACAGGGAAATCAAGAGCAATAGCACTAGTCTTACTAGTCCTAGGACCATTGATGCTGTTATCGTTCCCCGCAGTTCAAGTGGCCTTTGCCGATTCGATCCGTGGACCACGAAACCCCGCGGTCATCGCGACAACGCTAGCTTTCAAGGATGGCAACGTAGTTACCGTTCAATACTCGAACATCTACTTCTGCAACTCCGCCGGCCCAGCCACAACTAGCACAAGCAGCCCATGTACAGTCGGCGTCGACGCAACAGTCGCGCCGATTCCGGACCATGCAATCAATACACTAGACGTGATAGTTCCAGCATTTCTCCACCCGCTCTGCGATCTCGCGTCGATTCCATGCGCTTCGGAGAACAGTGTTTTCGACCCGACGCTGGGAGCCAACAATTTCGCTCAATGCCCAGACAACACTTCAGCACTCACTTGTCCTAACCATCCAATGTTCCTCGATCTATCACCGCTCGGATTGAAGACACAATCAGGCCAATTGGTCGGAGTCGTACCGCTACCAATCCATACTCACATTCTCTCCGGCGGCAGCAGTGGCTGGTGGGAACTCCGAGTCTGGCTCGTAACCAACCCCAGTATCTGGCCAAACCCATCGACTGGTGCTTGTAGTGCAGGAACAGGATGCCTCACATCCGCGGCCGCACTCGCGTCTGCCGGAAGCAAGGTGGTCGGTCCAGTGCCAACTACAATCTATCTCTTCTTCAACATCGTCAGCTCCAACGCTCGATAGAAAGAGAGCAGACATGAAGAACACAAACTCCCCAGTTTTTTTCTCAACTTCCGATTAGCGTCCGACTGGTGTAGCTGATCTGAATCAGACACTAGAGAAACAGGAACCTCGCGTCAAGAATGGGATTGGAACGGGACTGCAAGATCTACGGGTTAATCCGCTCATTGTTGTAGGTAGCTCTCTCCTTCTTCTGGCGCCATTTACCAGCTGGGTTGTTCTATCAGGGTTTGGACTCGTTGTCGAGTCCAGCTTGTGGAACATCGCCACGTATCACACTAACTTCCTTGTCAGTGCGCGACAGGCTTCGTTCGCATTCTACTCAGGGATTCTTCTTCTATCAAGCGGGGTTGTTTTGGTCAAATCTAGAAGGATTGGTCTTTTGGTCGGCTCTGCCGGCCTGGTGACATTCAGCCTGGAATCTTATTCTATGTTTGGGACTTTCGGCGCTGGACTATTAGTATTGATTCTTCCGGGAGTCGGGTTTCTCGTTGCCCTCCTGGGCTTGATCGTAGGAGTAGCATCCTACTGGACAAGGCCAATTAGGATAGCAGAGGCTATTCCCAGGTTTGCCTCTCGGACGGGATTAACGTATGCTGGATTGCTTATTGGATCGATTGCGTTCGCGATGGATGGCTGGAGTCATTGGTCAACCGGTCACTTGGCAGCATTCTTGGGCTCTGGTCCCTTCGAGGAAGCGTTTCATGCAACACCATGGATCAGCCTCATCCTCCTTATGTCGCTACTGATCGTCTCGAAAGAATTCGCGACCGGTCGTGTAGAGTCGATTGTAATATTCGTCGGCTTCGCAGGGGTCATTCTTGACGCTGTTTATCATACGTCAACAGGTTCAGTTGCTGCCCTTGTGGGGGACAGTCCAGGCGAGTTGCTACTTCATGCCCTATCCTATTATGGCATGGCTTCGCTCATGATAGCTAGGTTCTTGTTGAAGCGCTAAGCCGACCTTTCTTCTTTCGCTTATCCTACTTCCAGGTGACACGGAGGAGGTTGGCAAGAGCCAATGCCTCGCCCAAGTTAACTAGTAACATGTAGACTGAGGCTTGATCGACAAAGGATGCGGCGCTCTCGACGTTCTGGAATAGGAAGAGCCAGAAGACTAGTATTGCGAGGTTGAGGACGACGAAGAAGGAGCCGAACAGGAGAAGCCCGAGGGTGAACGAGGAATGGACCCGCTTGTAAGTTGCTACATAGATAGCGAGCAGAGCGAGAGTCATAGCTATGTTGATGAATGCTACGACAGCGCTCGCCCAGAGTGCTATGGCCAAGCTTTGATCACTTAACTTCCTGCCCTGGCGGGCTTATCTTCTTTCTTCCAATTTTGCTCCAGATCTCGTCGAAGGTTGGCATTGCCTCTTCCATTTTCGGGGTGAGCAGGAGGACAGCACCGTACGCCCCAGTCTCCGAGGAGCTGACCAATCCATTTTCCTCTAGGATTCTGACATGATGCTGGATGGTTTTGTAATCCACTTTCAACATGCCCGCGAGTTGGTTCGGGTTGGAAGGACGGTCGAGGAGGGTCTTGATGATCTCGGCCCGTGTCGGACCACCCCGAGTCCCGCCGAGCAGATACCATAACAATCGTCGGAGAATCTTTTCACCGTGTAATATGGGAGGCGGCTGGTCTCGAGCGGAGGCTACACTGAGAAAACCGGGTATTTTCTGGAGATGCTGGGCCAGTTGTGGGAGTAACTGGTTTAGGCCGATTATTGATTATACATCCCTGTTAGCTTATCGGATAAAACCTCCGTCTAAATAGTGGTTTAAGAGGGCTTGGCCGGTTGGGCCTGGTCAGTCAACCTAAGCTGGTCATCCTTCATGTCAAGCTCGTAGTAGAGTCCCACGACGCCCGAACCAAACGTTTTGGTCTTTGAAAGTTTCAGATGAATCTGGATAGTTCAGGCAGTCGATTCAGGGATCAGCCTTCGAGAACAATGGACTATAGAATGTGAAGGAAGCGACTAGTGTTGGATGAGGGGTTCTTCGAGGGTCTATTTCTTCGGGGATTGTCTGGCGTAGTCGACCATGCCTTGGAAATCGACCACGACGACTGGTTCGTTTCCAACGACCCACGCATCATGTCCTGTAGGCACCAACGATATTTCTCCGGGTCCGACATCCTTCTCGGTACCGTCATTCATCACGATGTGGAGGACGCCGGATACGTGATATTGAAAGTGGGGAGCCTCGCAGCTCTCTGTTTTCGCTATCGGTTTCACGTGTTTGGACCATTTCCATCCGGGTTCGAACTTGGCTCGGCCTACAGTTGCTCCGCCTATCTTTACAAGGTCGATCTTGCCTTTCTCGAACTTGCGGACCTCGTCTGGAGAATTGAGATGTTTAACTTCCATCTTGGATGAGGGCATGGTCTCGCCGTCCAGATTCCGGATTATAAGACTTTCAAAGTAGCCGCCTAAAGCTTCTGTTTAGCTAGGCCTCCGGTCGATCTAACACAACTACGCCTCCAACCCGGACGGGCCGGGCTGTGAGGTAATGCTAGACTTCTCGGAAGTAGACTGTTGGCTGCCTTGGCTGATTAGTTCGTCTTTCCAGCGATGAAGATTTGTCCTCGGATCTCCCCGGCCGGATGCTGTGTTGAGTGGACGTTGACGTAGGCGTCTCCGTTCATGATCGCGTTGATGAGTGCGCTGAAGGCTTGGCCCATAAGTGGACCTTTGAAGTCTGACGCTGTGAATGTGCCTTGTGAGAGTATGCCGTCTTGACGTGCTACGGGGGTTTCGGTGTGGAAGAGGAAGACGACAACGGGTCCGTTCGTGGCTGAGTCGCCTATGTGAATGTGGGCCATTGTCACGTTCTCCATGTTTGCCACTATTAGTTTGAAGGTGATGCTTTTACCGTCGGAGCTGAGTGTTGCGATAAAAACGCCGTGGGCATTAGTTTCTACAGGGCGATTCTGGTTCGAGCCTCGGAGAATTGCTCGATAGTTCGTATGCTGTTTAACTGCGACGACCGGAGTTGCTAGGGTAACGGCGAGGAGCAGGAGCGCTAGAATTGTTGTCTTGTTCATTTTCATGATCAGTATGCTGGCTGTTTCCGGTTGAGTTTTTAAGCCTTGGGCTGTTCAATCTTTGTGCATATTTAGATAGCTATGCTAGGACCAACCGATGGGGATGTTACGCTGATGACCTTTAGGGCTTGAGTCTTCTTAGGGTTTGGATTGTGTCCTGCTTGAGTCTTCTTAGGGTTTGGATTGTGTCCTGCATAAGCCGATCTTCCAACATTGGTCCCCTCTCGGAAGCTTGGAAGCAACTGTGTTGTGCTTCAAACCATGAGCTTTGCAAACTCCTGCAAAATTCATAAATGGGGGGGCTCCAAAAGAGCGAAAAAGCGTGCTCAAACTAGGGGAAACTCGTGCAGCAAGTGGAAAAAAGGTCAAAAGACAAGGAAGTCAGTACAATCCGTAAGAGGACTCTCTTGCCGGATAAGCTGAAGGAGGATCAGATGAAGGATCGGTTCTGGGCAGTCAGTCCACTCGATTACAGATACTATGGTGCGGACAAGGAGGTTTTCGACCGACTCAATCCCTACGTATCGGAAACGGCATTCATCAAGTATCAACTAACAGTAGAAGCCGCTTTGGCCAAGCAACTATCTCACAAAGATTGGCGTGTTTGTACGAAGGAGCAGGCTAACGAAATAATTCAGGCATGCAAGCAGGTGACCACGTCAGAGGTGATGGAGGAAGAACGTAGCCTTCATCATGTCGTGAGGGCATTGGTGAATTGTATTCAGAAGAAAGTCAGCCCCTCTGCGAGACCTTACGTTCACTTGTTCGCAACTTCAAACGATATTACAGATACTGCTACTGCCCTCCGACTGAAGGATCTCACGATCAACGTACTTATGCCAGATCTAGTCGAACTTGAGCAACTTCTCATCTCACTCGCCAGAGAATATGCTGATACTCCACAAATCGGCCGCACTCATGGGAAACACGCTGAACCGATAACTTTCGGATTTGCACTGGCCACATACGTTGATCGTATCTTGGGAAGAATCAAACGCTTGGTTGATAGCGCAGATAATCTTCGAGGGAAATTCTCGGGGTCTGTCGGTGCGTACAATGCTCTCAGCCTGCGCTATCCCCAAGATCCCGCTCTCTTTGAAAAGCAATTGTTAGAGAGTTTAGGACTGAAACCCAGCGAGGGCGGTATATCCACTCAGATCGTCGAACCGGAATACGTAACGGATCTAGCATACGCTGTTGTTTCATCCTTTTCTGTGCTTGCAAATTTGGCAGATGATATTCGCAATCTACATCGGACGGAGATTGGAGAGGTACAGGAATTCTATGAAGACGAGGAAGTGGGTTCATCGACCATGCCTCACAAAGCAAACCCGAAGAACTTTGAACACGTCAAGAGCATGTGGAAAGCGACAATGCCGAGAATCGTAACTGTGTTCATGGATCAGATTTCTGAGCATCAACGTGACCTGACCAATTCCGCTTCTGAGAGATTCCTGATCGAGCTCTTCGTAGC
>Ga0209802_1002115_pt1 | contig 14080 bp, 10 predicted proteins | sample GraSoiAngelo_129_FD_185886 | JGI IMG/M metagenome (GOLD analysis project Ga0209802, IMG submission 185886) | Grasslands soil microbial communities from the Angelo Coastal Reserve, California, USA - 14_0927_12_40cm (SPAdes) (version 2) | ecosystem: Environmental > Terrestrial > Soil > Grasslands ... | reverse complement strand
AGTCGCGATTGTCGCGGGTATCGTTGGATATTTTGTAGTGTTGCGCCGATCGTCGTTTGCCGCGCATTCTCTATCTCACATTGGCTTCGCCGGCGCGGCAGGCGCAGCACTATTCGGAATTAGCCCTGTTTACGGGCTCTTGTTGTTTACAAGTGTGGGAGGATCATCAATGGCTGTACTTAGCCCTAAGGCATCATATCGGGACATTAGCATCGGCACTGTACTCGCATTCATGCTCGGCTTGGGCGTCTTATTCATCAGCCTTTACACAGGCTATGCAACCGCTGCCTACTCTATTCTGTTCGGAGAAATACTTGGCATTAGCAGTGGGGATGTTCTTCTGACTCTCGTCGCTGGGTTAGTAATCCTAGGTGCGGTCGCTATTGTATATCGGCCACTTCTATTCGCTTCGCTCGACGAGGACGTTGCCGAAGCCAAAGGAGTGCCTACGTTTGTACTCGGAATCGTGTTCATGCTACTAGTTGCTGTTGCGACTTCTATCGCCGTCCAAGTAGTTGGGGTTCTATTGATCTTCTCGCTAATGGTAACTCCCGCTGCGATTGCCCAGCAACTGGCTAAACGTCCCCGGCGAGTCATGATGATCTCTGTGGCGGTCGCGCTAATGACAACATGGTTGGGGCTCTTCGTGGCGTTCTACGAACCGTACCCAGTGAGCTTCTTCATAACTAGTATCGTCTTCGTCTTCTACCTGCTGGCAAGATTGGCCAACCGGGTCACGAAGGGCGAGACCGCCTATCCAACGATTGCCGAGGCCTAGCCACAAATGGCGTCGAAGGCCAGCCTGTACGGATTCTTCCAGAAATGTCTGAGAAATTTCGTTAATCACAATCCTTTCAACTTCAATATCCGAGCTACTAACAGAGTATCAGAGGCGTGTCCTGAATGACTATAGTAAGCTTGTCATTTCCTGATCAGATAATCAAGGAGCTCGACAGGATCCAAGACATAGGCGGCTTCACGGGAAGATCAGAGCTGGTTAGAGCCGCGATCCGGCTGTTGATTGATGATCGGAAAGAGAAGGACTCTCTGCTGGGCCACGTGAACGCTGTCGTCGTCGTCACCCATGATGAGTCGAACGAGGCGCCGATTACAAAATTGAAGCATGAATTTGAAGATATTGTGAAGACGCACATCCATAACAAGATCACCCATGGAAACTGCGTTGAGCTGTTCCTAGTCGAAGGTGAGGGAAAGAAAGTCGCGAGCATGACCAAAGCGTTTCAGAGAGAGGAGAAGATGAAAAGCGTGAAGCTCATCGTGATATAGCGAGAGTTGCCTTTTCAAAAGAGTTATGTTCGCTACTCGTTTCCAGCGTCGTGTTGATGAGTTTGCTGAAGACAGAAGCCGCTCTTTAGGATGGTAAGTCGCAAAGCCGCGTGGACCCTTCCAAATGGAAGATTCTCAGCAGACTAGACAAGCCAAATATTGAATGCTGGACAAGACTGATTCTCAGCGTCGCGTGATGGGTCTAGGACCCGTACAGTCTGCTTCGTCCCACCAAGTCGGTCAGGATGGGCATGAGGTCCAAACCATGTAGCCGTCCGAGGTTTCCGCGACTGGCGCTGGCTTCGCTAAGTTTGAGAACTCTGCTTGCCGGAACGTCTGGTCCTGCGATTACTACCGGGACGGGGTCGCCGGTGTGGAATCCGTATCCAACGGGCGTCGCGTGGTCGGAGGTGAGCGCGACATAGTTGGCTCCAATATCTACCTCGTCGATAACGTGTCCCACTAGCGTATCGACCTCTTCGAGCGCTCGGACTTTGCCCTTGAAGTCCGCGTCGTGGCCCGCGATGTCTGGAGCTTTGACGTGTACGACGACGAAGTTCTTGTCCTTTGCTCCCTCGATTACGGCCTTCGCCTTAGCCTCATAGTCCGTCTTAATGCTCCCTGTCGCTCCTCTAACGTCGATAACATCAATGCCCGCGGCGCTTGCGATACCCTTGACCAGGGCTGTTCCGGAGATACAGGCGCCTCGAAGATCAAACATCGACTTGAAGCTCGGCAGCGAGGGACGCGTCCCTGCGCCTCTTGTCAATATGATATTTGCAGGTTTCTCGCCGTCGTTTGCGCGTTCCTGATTAAGCGGATGCTCTCTCAGAGCCTCGTGTGATCTCTTTACAAACTCGTTGACTGCGGCAGACGTCCTCTTCGCCTCCTCTGAACCGTCGGTAGCTCTGGATATCACGAGTTTCAACCCTTCTTCCTGAGGATCAGTATCGGTAACATTCTTCGACAGTTTCTCTCCCCTGAGAACTAGTACCGCTCTGTGGTCAACGGTTGTTTTGAAGATCGTCTTGATTCCAGGCACACTTTCGACTTTGATCTCGCTGACAGATTTTGCAAGCTTCGATGCGCCTTTGCGGATTCTTCCCGCGCGTCTATCTTCAACGCGGAAGTCATCGTCTACAGTTGCAAAATTGACCCTGAACGCAATGTCGTTGGGTCCCAAGTCTATGCCTGCGCCCAGCGCCTCTAGTGGTCCTCGTCCGGTGTAGTATTTGGCGGGGTCGTAGCCAAAGAGTGCTAGGTTTGCGACGTCGCTACCGGGTCTTACGCCTGGAGAAATGGGATCTAGTAGTCCGACTAGTCCGCCTTTAGCGAGCCGGTCCATGTTAGGTGTGTTTGCATATTCCAGGGGGGTCTTGTAGTCGTGATCAATGAGTGGCCGATCGCCCATTCCATCAACAATGATCAATACTGCTCTCTTGTCAGCCATTTCTGAAACCGTGTAGCTGACATTTTTACGGTAATAGGGTTAAAACGCTTTCCCATGAATCCCGCAAGCGTGAAGAAATTGATTTCTGCGGCGTTGATTAATTGCGCTAGAATTTCCGGAATGGCCCGACGTGTCAATCTGTTTTTCGCGAGGGAAAGAAGATGTCAATCCAAGTACTCGATCGCAACTAAGAATGCTTGGAATTGATCAAAACGAGCAGCGAAGTCAGCCTCTCGCAGAAATTCGTCAAATCTGTGTTTGTAAGCTTCCATTAATCGTTCTGACCTGATGTCGAAGTAATGGGCTTAGGCGACGATTGAAATCTCTACACAAAGATAGTTGATGGATCGACTTTCTGACTTTCTGGGCCGTGGCGACCAAACTACAAGAGGGGACCTAGAGTCACCTTGAAGTCCTCAAGGCTCCCAGTGTCAGCGAAGATTTTCACTCTAACATAGCTCGGTCTAAAGTATGAAATGTCCAGATCGACCACCCAGCTAGAAGTCACCTTTCTAGCAGCGATAGGGTAGACGAACGAATAGTACTTTCTCACAAAATCTACGGCTACCTCAGTAGCCTGTTCGACGGTTTGAACTGCGACCAATTCCGGAGACCATCATTGGATGGTGCGCTTGTCATTCATAAGAGTGCCCCCGTTGAGCACCCGAACGGGACAAGAGGCAGAAGAGAGCCGGGGAAGATACTAGTCCCGTGATCAACTGCTAGAGACTGTAATGCTGATCAGGTACACTGGGTTGATGGGCTGATCATAAAGTGGGCTGGTCTGGTCTGTGTATACCTGAGTCTTCGCGATCGCGTCAGCCGCATCCATTCCAGTAATGACCTTTCCAAACACAGTGTAGTTTCCATTGAGGGAGTTGTTGTTGGCGAGGTTGATGTAGAACTGTGAACTCCCACTATTAATATCACTACCGCGAGCCATCCCAAGGTAGCCGAGATTGTTGCGGAGAGAAGGGTCGATCTCGAGGGGAACTGTTTGCCCTGACCCTCCTTGCCCCCACGTATTCCTGTTACCTCCACCATTCAGGGTGGTCGGATCACCGGTCTGGATTACGAATCCTTGGACGATCCTGTGCCAGACAAGGTTGCTGTAGAACCCTGATTGAGCTAGACTCACGAAGTTGTTGACTGTCTTGGGAGCCTGCGCTCTGTAAAGCTCGACCACTATCGTTCCATTTGTTGTTTCTAGTGTAGCGTAGAGAGGCGTAGCTACCACCGGCGTAACGGAGTGCTTCAGACTACCACTCGTCCCGATAACTGTCACGGTATAAGTACCGTTGTTCTTTGCGGACATCGTCAGAGTAGCAATTCCTGAACCTGTGACGTTTGTTGGGCTTATAGTTGCATTCAGACCAGCCGATGAGGTGGTGGACAATTGCACGGTACCGCCAAAGTTGTTAACAGCAGTGACGTTAACCCTTGAAGTCACCGGATTTCCCGCGTGAATAGTTACGCCGGTTGGAGCAGCGATTGCGAAGTCGGGTGGTCCCTGGGCTGACGAGTATACGTACCAGCCGACCCCGATCGCTACGATAACGATGACGACAATTGCGAGGTAGATTCTTCCTCGGCTCTCCCGCTTGCGTGCAGTCTGGATAGCCCGCTTCTTTGGGTTAATCGGTTTCTGACTATTGGGGCTTTTTGGATGTCGTGGCATTCCGAGCGCCGGTCAATACTCCTCATCGTTTTACCCGTAGAAATATCATTCGGTTTGTCTGAAGAAATACGCTGTTCCAAGGGATCTATTTCGAGTTTTTCGCCGCAACATGTTCGCGACAATTTGCGCCTCTACTTGTGCATGATCCAGATCATGTTTCTTCCGTAGTTGGTGACCAATCACGAGCTGGATACTGAGACGCTCAGTATCCTGTCCGCAGCCTTCTCAAATCAAATGTGGGCGCACTCTCCAGGCAGGTGCTCCTACTGCGGCGACGGGATGGGTATTCCGTCGGTTCAAGTCTGGCGTAGTACACTGCTAGTGCGAAGGCCCAGAGGCGATCATCATGGGTCCCCGGTGGATGCGAGAACTTTAGTCTCCCGGTAATCTCCAGCCCAAAGCGCTCTACGTTGAGCTCGTTCATGAACTCCGTGTCGTAGGGTATGTGGACTAGTCCATCCTCCATACGGTGCTTGAGGAAAGTCATAACATCCTGTTTCTTCGGCTGGGACAGTACGATGCCTCTTGCATTCTCTAATCCGGAATTGATGGTCATTGACATGAACGTCTCTCCCACGCCTGTCTGGTCGATCATTATCCGACGAAGATCGTGAAGATTTTCGTTGAGGGTTTTGAGATATCCGAGTACGGACCCATACTCTGTTTCCCAGCTCGAACTGTTTGAGTAGAACAAGATCGAATTCCTTGTCGCGCTTGTCCACAACAGCCACGGCTGAATGGTCCAGTTTTTTGTCCCAGGTCCACGCCTGCGACAAAAAACTTAGGAACCGGCGAGGATGGTGCCTTCTCTGATGTACTCAAGGTTCTGATCCACGCATCTAGTGATTAAAGCCATACTGAACCAGCTATCTTCGTCGTCGGCGAACTCTGCTTCCATCTCTCTCCTCCACCTCCATGGATCGGTGGCGAACTGTCGCCTGAGCTTCTCAAGAATCTCGAGCTTAAGGGGCCCGTTTGGTTCGAGCGCGTCTAGGTAACCTGGTGTCGTGAGAAGTCGAAGAAGTTTACGTCGTCTGTGCACATGGCGTAGAACATGCTTTCGCGCGAGCCAGGAGTGCTCGTTGCGAGAAACCTGCCGTTTGTAGTAGCCACAGAGAAGATCGCAGCCTCATAGAGTTCCTTGTCATCTTTGATGTACGAGAACTCGTCCGCGTAGAGTAGATTAACGCCGGGTTCGCCATCGAACTTACCAAAGGCAAGATTACAGGTACAAAGTCCCTCGTTTCATGTTTGTTTCTCTCGTGTTCACGAGAGCTTTCGATGATAAGTTCTCTTGCACGAATTCCGACAAATTAGTAAGCATAATGTCGATTGCCGCAGCCACTCACCCCATTGCACACGACAATGGCTTAGAAGGGGTCCCGACGGACTATGGCACGCAAAGCCGGACTTGATTCTAAGTACGTTTCGGCAATCATTGGACACGTTAACAAGCTACAATCCGAGGCGAGCTATCTTGATTGGATGCTTCCGAAGAATTGATTCTATCGGTTGCGAGGAGAGTATAAGGAAAGAAGGTTTCACTTTCAGTCATAGATGCCCAACACAGAAAATTATCTTTGAAAGTCTCTTGGAAAAGCATGGAATCAAGTTTCGGTCTGGTGAGAGCGATAGGTTCCACCAACGTGGAGAATTCATGGCTTTTCTGCCCGACTTAGGGGTCTTCGCTTCCGACTCTGTACACGGACTATCCGAAACAGTAGAAGCTCTAAGCCTCGACTCACTCTTGGCGTTCTCGAAGAAGCCTCGATAAGCTAGAGGCAACTCCGGATAGCCCTGGTGGACCGTCGTGAAACCGTTGTCCAATAGTGATATATGTTCTTGACGATGGCTGGTTGTTGAAAACACATTGTTGAACAAAATACGACTCATTATGTTGAGCGCAATAATGATCACTGTAGTTCTTGCATCACCAGTGGTAACTGTCAGGGCAGATGGAAACCTGCTGCGAGGCTTCGACGTGCCTGCTACCACACCATTCAGTCATGATGTTAACCCCTCGCTCTACTGGCCTATCGGGGTCGCGTTTGATGGCCACAACCTCTGGTATTCCGAACCTTGCAGCTGCACATCCGATATCTTCCTCACCTCAACCACCGGGACGCTTCTCAACACACTCCATGAGGTCAACCAGGCTGGCGGGCTCGCTTGGGACGGAAGCCATCTCTGGGTCGGCAGCTTCCTAAACAACGCCTTCACATGCACGACGGGAAGCACTCAATGCGCCTTCCTCACAGAGGTAGATGTTTCTACAGGCAATCCGATCAAGGTCGTGGACCTATCGAATATCTTCGCAGCAGACCAGGAATGCGGCATCATAAGCGGCCTAGAATATGACGCCGCCACCGGGTCTCTCTGGGTCACACCGAACCCGGGATGCCTCAACGGCATAGTACCCAATGTTTGTGCCGTGGGATTCCTCTACAACGTGGACACGTCAGGAAACCTGATACGGAGAGTCCCATTGAACCAGGCGGCCTTCGGTGTGGCCAAGGTGGGAAGTAATCTCTACGTCTCATCGTGTGAGTCAGAAGGCACCACGCGCCCGATCTACAAGCTCGCTCTTGACGGAACTCCACTGTCCTTCTTCTACACTGTCAGTGTCAGCGGGAACAGGGAACGCGCCGAGGACATATCCTTCGATCCCGTGACCTTCGCCCCCAACTGCGCCCTGTGGGTCGACCAGTTCTACGGTTTCCCATTCGACGCCTCCCTCGCCGGCTACCAGATACCCTGCCCATAAAGCAGAATCGATAACCGCTTCAATCACCCTTCTTTTTGTTTGGGTCTTTACGGCGCTAGCTCTGAGCTTGAAAGGGGGTTGGTTGTGGAGAAAAAAACTCAGGGATTCCCTATAGAAGCGACAAATAGCTTTCCTATGGCTGAAACTCTTTTTCCAATCTTGATGGCAGAGGTCACGCGTTCTCCCAGTGTGCCGTCGGGATTGAAGAAGCAGCAGTGTTCTCCAAGCATACTTCCAACCGGCAACTTGGACACTCTGTCGCCGATTTTGATCCTCGACACTCTTCAGAGGAACAATCGCAGTCAGCACAAATAATTCTCAAAAAGAGCCCCCAACACATTCAACACGTTGTGAGGTATATCAGCGAATGGGCGGGGGTCCGGCCGGGCTCCTTGGAAGCTAGAACAGTCCATGGAGGAAGGAAGATAGAGATGTGGTTGGTGAGCGTGGGATTCTCGCGTTTTCACGAAGGAAGCGGCGCGGGAAAAAACAGACCCCCAGGGGGTCATAGATTAGTTAACAGAAAAAAAATAGCTACAAGAAAAACAAAAGTTAGGGAAAAGGAATAGTTATGAAAGAGAGCATCACCGAGGAGGGAACAAGGGGAGGTTTTGCCTAAAACCAACTTGGGACTGGGGCCCGGTGAAAATATTCGAGGCTGGGACGGGACACTCCTTTCGACAACGGTTGGTTTCCGAGGCGGCTCAGACCTAGTGAGAAATGCGTGGAGGACACCACTGTTCCGTGAAACATTCCTAAGCGTTTCAAGATTCAAGCATGTCCACTCGCGATAGGCTCAGGTTCGGTCTTCTGAACGACAGAGGAAGGGTCCGCTTGTTTAAATTGCGGTCCCTCATGCTGAACGAATGACCAACTCTAAACATGACAACAAAGACCATGTTTCCGTCTCCGTTTCCAAAAATGAGGGTGATTGAAAGTCATTCACCGGGCGTTTGGTGGGTAAAATGAGCGATTCTGACTACAAAGTAGACCTGTCCGTTGATATTGCAGGTTCAAATCCGCCCTTGGGTTAGGGACGAGCGTCTGCTAATTGCTCGTTATCCTTGCGGCTCCTGCTCGTTCCCGGAACCTGAAAATGCTCCTTTTAGATTCAAAATAGCCCTAAAACTCTAAACAAAGCCTGAATCAGAATAATCCCCTCTCCGACCCCCCTCCCTAGGGGGGACCTCTTGAAATCAGAGCGGACACATTCTTACGTAGACTGTCTGCACTCGCTGACGGAGGCTCATGATCTGCGATCTTGGCAACATTCGCAAGGTTCCTTAAACCAAACTTCCTCAGATCTGGCAACAACTCTCTGAGAGATAAAGGGTCACTGGCTCTCGTGATTATTTCACCAAGCGATTCCCGCTACCTAGTAGCCCGGGTTTTGGTGACGGTATGCTTTGGTACGCGTTTCCAGCCGAGTCTGTGAGAGCCGAAACTTTCAGGGATGCGAGGAAGCTCGGGATCAAAAGCAGCACTGATCACACTCCTAGCACTCGCCATAGTCCTGGTCCCGAACCACCTCCCCAACGCGGTAGCCTCCGGCAGCCTACAGCCCTCCACTTTCTACTTTCACAACCAGGCTACTAAGACTCTGAACACGATTTCGACATATCTCTGGGCGAATACAAGCCAAACTTGGTCGAGCGGGGCACAGTTTGAATCACGAAATGTGGTCAGCGGTACCCCTGGAGTCTGGAACTACTACTCCCAGCCAGCAATGGCTGGCAACGTAACCTTCACTGGACCCGTGACCTTCGTTCTGTACCTAATCTCCTCTTCGGGCACGGGAGGAGGCACCGTGATAACCGGAAACGTCAACAAGATCACCTCTGCTGGTACAGTCGTCCCTCTGGCTGTCGGCAGCCTGTCAGGAACATCAATTTCCACGACTCTCACAGCATACACGATTAGCCTAACGAGCAGCAGCTACCAGATCGAACAGGGTGCAATCCTCAACTTCCAGATCACCATCACCATCACCGGAACAACAACCCGAACCATCAGTCTTCTATATGACGGGGCCGCGTGGCCCAGCCAAGTTATTGCTACATTCCAGCAGAGAATTGGGATCAACTTCTACTCAAGCTTCAACCAGACAGGACTTCAGACGAACTTCTTCAGCAGAAACTGGACCGGCCCGGGACGGCAGGTCACCCTCAGAGCCTCAATATTCGACGCTCTGGGCCTCTACGACATAGCCTCCGCACGGTCAAACCTCACCTCGCCGAGCGGGTCTCCGGTTCTATCCAACTCTCCCCTTACGCGTGTACAAGGTACCGGGCAAAACTTTAGCGGGACATGGGCTATCAACTGGACATATACAACAAACACTCTCAGTGGAAGCTACAGCTCGAAATTAGCGGTTACAGACAATAACGGAATCTCATTGACCCCGACCCTAACCTTCAAAGTCATCGCGTCATGGCTTCTCAACCTTCATGCCGTCAGTCTCGATCCAACACCCGTCTCGGTCCCCGGAGCCTCAATCACATTATTCAACGGAGCCGTCGCGATCTACAACGGGGTCTCCAACAGTTCAGGCTGGGTCGCACCCCAGAACATTATGCTACTTGACAACGCTTCATACAGCATCAAAGCCTACCTGCAGGGAGCCATCGTCAACCAGACAGCCCCCTACACGCCGAGCTCCTCTCTGACATTTCCACTCTACCTCTCAGTCTATCAGCTAGACTTTAGCAACAAGTTCATGGATGGTAACGCCAACCAGTTGCCCCAGCCGCCTTCAACCATCCAACTCTCCTATCCAAACGGCACTATCGGAAACCTCAACCCAGGGGGCACCTACCTACTTCCTGCCGGAACATACTCAATATCTACCGTTACGTGGAGAGGAGTCAACGTAGCGGCGTCGTCGATCCCCTTCAACCCGAGGAATGGACTCGCACCCGTCAAGCTTCAGATATACGACCTCACGGTTACGGTCGAGGACCAGAACGGCCAACCAGTCTCCGGAGCAACAGTCACCCTAACGCTAGCAGGCCAAACATTCACTCAGAACACAACCGGGAACAGCGGAGTCCTAGTCTTCCGCTCGCTCCCCAAGGGTCAGTATATCGTGATTGTCAATAGCGAATCACAGACGATCAGGAGCACTCTCGACCTGTCCCAGAACTCCAGCAACAACATCCAGCTCAACCCTGCACCCGCGTCATGGGTCACTCAGTCTCTCGGCTGGATCCTCCTCGGTGTAGCCGTTGGAGGAGCATTGGGGTATGGAGAGTTCTACAGGATCAAGCATCCGTTCCGCGAGGAACCCTTCGAGTACTTGGACAAACTAGCTTCAGGAGGTTTCAGGGACGGCGACAGCGTTCTCATCGAAGGCGATACTGGATCAGGCAAGACGACGTTCTGCGAAGAGGTAGCCTACAAGTCCCTCCAGTCAGCCCGTCCGGTTGTATTCTTGACTTATGACAACCCAGACTCCGTCAAGCAAGCAATGAACAGCATGCACTTTGACACCTCAAAGGACGAAGCGCAGGGATTCTTCCAGCTCATCGGTTGCGAGATAACGAAGACGCCAAGAATGGACAACAGCCACGGGGTCCTAGAAAACTTCTACGACACGACCGTACTGGATATGGCAATATCCTCTGGGCTTGCAGAGGTGACCGTTGGCAAACCCACGCTTATTGTCGATTCCTCTCACCAACTTGTCGAGAGAGCCAGCACACGCGGCCTAACGAATCTGATTCAAGAAACCGCCGCGAACCTGAGAGAGGAGAAAGGCAGATTCTTCCTTGCGGTTAACAGAGGTGCACCGAAACAAGTGTTGGCAGAACTTGAGGGAGCAGTAGACTGTGTCCTGGAGCTTTCTACAGCACTCCAATCTGGACGACCGTTCACCCAGCTCACAATCAAGAAGATGCGCGGACGCAAGTTTGATAATCGGCCGGTAAAAACCCGAATCCATCCAAGCAAAGGCATAGTGTTCGAAGTCCCGAAGACCCACAAGGGAAAACAGAATAGCACAAATTGAGACCGTGAACCCAGAGCGAAAGCGTGAAACATAGCGGATTGTCATCAAGAAACACGCATCACCTTTGGGTTGTTCCGTATGTGGTCAGGCGACCGAACAGGCCAGTGCCGATCTTTGTTTAACACATGCTCAAGCGCTCGACAGCGTAAGGCAGGCCTACGAAGCTTGGGCCAAGGCGTTCGGCAGTATCGCCCGAGCTGACTTTCTCAGGCGCGTTGCCAAGCAGCAAGGAACAGGCAAGAATGCTAGGGAAATCGTTGAGTTCCTTCAGCAGCGTCCCGAGACGTGGAAGTGATGCAGACACTTATCGTATGCGAGAAGCCGGATGCGGCCGTGCGTGTTGCACGAGCGCTCGACGAGGACGGAGATCCGCGGAGAACAGAGACTCAAGGCGTCCCCATCTATGAGTCTAGGAACCGAAAGGAAACAATCCTCGTATGTTCAGCCCTCGGCCATCTCTACGCGGTCGACTCAAAGACTCTCACCAGCCGACGCTACTATCCTGTCTGGGATTTCGACTGGAAGCCCAAGCACCTCATCGACAAGAAATCCGCCCGACTGGCCCGATGGATCCAAGTCATCAGCTCACTCGCCAGCAAAGCTGACCGTTACATCAACGCCTGCGACTATGATGTCGAAGGCTCGCTGATCGGATACACTATTCTACGATACGCATGTCACGGTGCAGACTCGAAAGCTCAGCGGATGAAGTTCAGCACCATGACCGAGAAAGAACTCCAATCCGCCTACAAGACCCTCGCACCCCAACTCGATATACCACTAGTCGAGGCCGGCCGCGCTCGACACGAACTCGACTGGCTCTATGGAATCAATCTCTCCCGGCTCCTAACAGAATCAGCCCTTAAACAGAACCGCGGCTACTCAACCCTCTCCACCGGCAGAGTCCAAGGTCCGACACTGAAGTTCGTCGTTGACAGAGAAGAAGAGATCCAATCTTTTACCCCGACACCGTTCTGGACAGTTGACGCAACGGTTGCGCAAGACGGACAAACCTACACACTCGAATACGAGAAGGAAAAAATCCCCACCATAACCGAAGCGGAGCAAGTCGTAAGAGACTGCAAGAATGCAGTTCTCGAAGTTGAGAGTGCGGACTCTCGAAACATACAACAGAGCCCGCCCTATCCGTTCGATCTCTCCAATCTCCAGTCGGAAGCATTCAGGCACTTCGGATACACCCCATCCAGAACCGTCGCAATCGCGGAGAAGCTGTACCTTGGGGCGTTGATCTCCTATCCACGTACTTCGAGCCAGAAGCTGCCTCCCGACATCGGATATTCAGAGATTCTCCGCGGCATCGCGAACATGCCTCAGTACAGACATCTCGCCTCAAAGCTGACCCGCAACAATTCACTCCGCCCCAATCAAGGTCCCAAGGAAGATCCCGCACACCCAGCAGTCTATCCGACCGGAGAACCGCCCAACCAAGTCCTCATCCAGCCCCAAGCAAATCTCCTCGACCTAATCATCAGACGGTTCATGTCATCCTTCGCCGAGCCCAGCCTCCGAGAAAGTTCAAAGCTAACTCTCAAGAAAGAGCCACACCGATTCTTCCTCCGAGGAACCCATCTTCTCCGTCAGGACTGGATCCAATTCTACAAGCCCTACGCTTCAGACGAGTCCCAAAAACTCCCGAACCTCAGAGTCGGCGACAAGACACCGATCACAAATATCCAAGCCACGCAGAAGTTCACCGAGCCTCCGCCACGATACAATCCTAGCAGTCTCCTCGGAAGAATGGAGGAGGAAAACATTGGCACTAAGGCAACAAGGGCTGAGATCATCGAGATTCTATATCGACGAGGCTATATCAAGAACATCCGGATCGAAGCAACTCCCCTCGCGCTGAAGATCATCAACCTCCTCAACAAGTACTGTCCGCTCATTATCGACCCAAAATTCACAGCAAGACTTGAAACCTCGATGGACAACATACAGACACTCCAGACAAGTAGAAGCCACGTCATAGCCGAGACTCTGGACCATCTCCGACCAATAATGCTCGGTCTGATCGCCAGAGAGGACGAGATAGGGTCCCAGCTAGCAGAAGTTGTTGTGTCTCAGAGAATCGCCAGCCTCACCTTCGACTATCCATGTCCCCAATGCGGATCACAACTGAAGATTATTCGAAGCCGAACCTCCGGCAAAAGATTCATCGGCTGCACAGGATACGAGAAAGGATGCAGGTTCACTTTGCCGCTTCCTCAATTCGGAAACCTCTCCATAACCCAGACCAATTGCAAGATCTGCGGATTCCAACTCGTCCAAGCAAGAACCAAGGGCCGAAGACCAATGAACTCATGCGCGCGATGCTACTCTAACAAGACAAGGGCAAACGCGTCCCCTACCACAGCCCCACCTTCGACGGCTCAGCAGGCCACGGATAACCTAGTTGAAGCTAAGTCGCTTGTCAAGGACCAGTAGAAATGTCAGAGAGGCGAAGAACATCAGCACGAACAGGGACGCTACGAAGGCGATAGCGATCGGCTGCTGCCAGACCCCCGGGTAAGATATCACTGTCAACAGCGTAGAAGAAGGAGCGACGATCTGGAGAGGAAATAGAAGCAGCCCAAACCAGAGACCCCATCTTGCCATCCTGAATATTCCAAAACTTCCCAGCAGGGATGCGGCGCCGATCGCATACAAGTGCCATGCGCCAGTGTCCTGTGCCACAATCGGAAAGGCCAAGTAATAGATTCCCGATAGAGCATAGAAGAAGGACGAGATCGAGAGCCCAACCGGCCTATAACTCGTCGCCCCCGCGGTCTCCTCCTTTGCCTCTTGCTTGGGCGTCTGCTTGGACATCTCTCGAATCAGGCGCAAGCCCCGCAACCTCCCAAAATAAGCCTTACATTCGATACCATTAGGGACTCG
>Ga0209802_1002112_pt1 | contig 14093 bp, 11 predicted proteins | sample GraSoiAngelo_129_FD_185886 | JGI IMG/M metagenome (GOLD analysis project Ga0209802, IMG submission 185886) | Grasslands soil microbial communities from the Angelo Coastal Reserve, California, USA - 14_0927_12_40cm (SPAdes) (version 2) | ecosystem: Environmental > Terrestrial > Soil > Grasslands ... | reverse complement strand
TGTCCAGCACGTAGTACGGCTGCAGCGCCGCGAGCTGGTCCGCGGTGTAGCTCAGGACCGGCGTCGTCGGCTTGGACCACGCGCGGCCGCGGTAGAACGCCGGGGCCCGCGTGGAGTCGAACTCGAACACCGGGCGCCGCTGCAGCTGCCGCAGGTACCAGTCGGTGTTTGCGAGCGACAGGTTCACCACCGTGACGTCCTTGCGGATGCTCTCCACCTCCTGGGCGTACCACAGGGGGAAGGTGTCGTTGTCGCCCGCGGTCACGAGCACGCCGTAGGGCTCGACCGACTGCAGCAGGTCGTAGGCGAAGTCGCGCGCCATCGTCTCGTGGGCGCGCGAGGCGGTGAGCCGGTTGCCGAACAGCGGGATCAGGGCGACGACGAGCAGCGGCGTCGCGAGCAGCCACCGCCGCGTCTCGTCCGCTTCGCGCTCCTCGAGGAAGTCGCGGCCCCACTCCATCAGGGCCGCCAGGCCCATCCCGACCCAGATGCCCCACAGAGCGAACGAGGCGATGTAGAAGTAGTCGCGCTCGCGCACCTCGCGCCCGAGCTGCGGCTTGTCGAGGTACTGCGAGAAGCCGTACTTGAAGTTCAGATAAAAGATGAGGACCAGCGTCAACGTGAACATGAGCGACGTCATCGCGAGGGCCGAGCGCTTGTCCGCTTTCCAGTGGCGCCAGGCGCCGAGCAGCCCGAGCGAGCCGAACACCACGGCGAGGCTGCGCCGCACTCCTTCGCTCCAGTCGTGCCCCCACTGCCAGGTGAAGTACTGCCACCACATCATGATCTGGGCCCAGTAGAGCGAGACCGTGTGCCCCGGGTTGCCGGCACCCGGCGCGTAGGTGGGGTTGTCGAACACGGACGGCTTGCCGTACTGCTCGCGGTTCAACACCGCCTTGAGCGCCGCCCAGCTCGTCGGCTCGCCCTCGTTGATGGGAGGGAAGAAGCCGGCGCGGATCGGCAGGAACAGCCACACGCTGATCCCTACCGCCGCGACCACCACGGCCGCGACGAGGAACCGCGGGTTGACGAGGATCTTGGGGTCGGTGTAGAGCACGTACACGAGCACGGCGGGCACGACGAGCAGGCCCATCAGGTGGTTCGTCGCGGTGAGGCCGAGCAGGTACACGATGACGAGCAGGTGGTGGTCGCGCCGGTCCTCGCTCGCTTGATCGCCCCAGCGCACCGCGAGCCACAGGACGAGCGCGATCGAGAGCAGGCTCAGCGTGTACACCTTCTCGTTGACGACCGACTGGTTCCACACGGTGAACGTGGTCGCGGACGCTGCCGCGCCCGCGAGCGCGGCGAGCCGCCGGGGCCACACCGCGGGGACGATGGGCCGCAGCCAGCGCTCGCCCACCAGGAACCAGAACCCGGCGGCGAGCGCGCTCGTGACCGCCGCCAGCAGGTTGATCCGCTGGGCGTAGCCCGCCGCGAGCGGCAGCAGCCCCCACGCATGGGCGACGAGGACGAACAGCGGATTTCCGGGAGGATGGGGAACGCCCAGCACGTAGGCGGCGGCGATGTACTCGGACGTGTCCCAGAACTGCGTCGTGGGCGCGAGCGTCGCCACGTAGAGAACGAGCGCGGCGAGCGAGACGAGGGCCGCGATGCCGTAGGGCGGACGCGTGCCGTCGTCCGGGCCGCGCAACCAGTCGCCAAGCCTGCCAAAGGGACCCGGCGCCGGTTCGAGCCGCGATTCCATCCGAGTCGGGGCGAGCAGATCGGTCATGTCGGTGCGCGGTTCAGTGACGGAATTGCCGGACGCCGGTGAACACCATCGCGAGGCCCAGCCGATCGGCGGCGGCCGTGACCTCGTCGTCCTTGACGGAGCCGCCCGGCTGAATGATCGCCCGCACCCCGGCCGCTCCGGCCTCTTCTACCCCGTCGGGGAACGGAAAGAACGCGTCGGAAGCTAACACGGCACCCGCCGGATCGTGGCCCTGCTGGCGGGCCTTGTGCACGGCCAGGAAGGAGGCGTCCACCCGGCTCATCTGCCCGGCGCCGATCCCGATCGCGGCTTCGTCCCGCGCGAGCAGCACGGCGTTGGACTTGACGCTCCCCACCGCCGCCCAGGCGAAGCGCAGGTCGCGCCACTCGTCCGCCGTCGGCGGACGCCGCGTCACCACCTTCCACCCCGCTTCGTCGGCCGCGCGGCTCGGCTGGAAGCGGTCCTGGACGAGGAACCCGCCGCGCAGGCGCTTGAAGTCCCAGCTCGGCCGGTCCGCGAGCCGGGGCAGCGCGATCACCCGCAGGTTCTTCTTCTCCCGCAGCACCGCGAGGCCGTCGTCCGTGAACTCGGGCGCGACCACCACCTCGACGAACAGCTCGCGCATGGCGTCCGCGGCCGCGCGGTCCGCGGCCTGGTTGAACGCGATCACCGAGCCGAACGCCGAAATGCGGTCGGTCGCGAGCGCGCCCTGGTACGCCTGTGCGGGCGAGCGCCCGAGCGCGATGCCGCACGGCGTGGTGTGCTTGATGATGGCGCAGGCGATGCGGTCGGGCCACGCGGCGACCGCGGCGACGGCGGCGTCCACGTCGAGCAGATTGTTGAACGACAGCTCCTTGCCGTGCAACTGCCGCAGGTCGCGGATGCCGGGCTCGTCCGTGGCGTAGAGCGCGGCCCCCTGGTGCGGGTTCTCCCCGTAACGCAGCGTCTGGCGCCGCTCCAGCGCCAGCGTGAGCCGCTCGGGCCAGGCGGCGCCGTCCTGCGCCAGGTACGTGTGGATCGTGGCGTCGTAGGCTGCGGTGTGCGCGAACACCTTGGCGGCGAGGCCACGGCGGAACCCCGGGGTGAGTTGACCCGCCTTGAGCGCTGCAATCACCGCGGGGTAGTCATCGGGGTCCACGACGACGATCACGTCTTGGTGGTTCTTCGCGGCCGAGCGGAGCATCGAGGGCCCACCGATGTCGATCTGCTCGATCGCCTGGTCGAATCGGACGTCGGGCTGCGCGATCGTGTCGCGAAACGGGTAGAGGTTGACCGCCACGAGATCGATCAGCGTGATGCCGTGCTCCTGGAGCGCCGCGGCGTCGCCCGGATGGTGCCGCCGGGCGAGCAGGCCGCCGTGCACCTTGGGGTGCAGCGTCTTCACCCGGCCGTCCATGATCTCGGGGAACCCGGTGACCTGCTCGATCGGGAGCACGGGCACGCCCGCGTCCTTGAGCGCGGCCGCGGTGCCGCCGGTCGAGACGATCTCCCAGCCGAGCGCGGCCAGCGCCCGAGCGAATTCCACGATGCCGCGCTTGTCCGAGACCGACAGCAGCGCTCTCACCAGGACTCGGCGACGGCCTGGACCAGGTCGGCGAGGCTCGCCACGTCGCCGAGGTCCACCAGCTCGGCGGGAGAGTGGGCGTAGCGCAGCGGCCAGCCGAGCGCCACGTCCACGACGCCGTAGCGCGTGAACGCGGAGCCGTCGTTGCCGCCCATCGTGGTGCCGACCTGGAGCTTCACGCCGCGCGCCTTCGCCACGGCCGCGAGCGAGTCCACGTACGCGGGAGGCGTGATGGAGGACTGGTCGAGCGCCCGCGCCGCGGCCCCCTGCCCGAGGGGGGCGACGGCGAAGTTCGCGAGCTCGAGCGGCGAGTCGGCGGAGACGAAGGTGTCCACCGCGTGCACGCGCCGCGGCGTGGTGCCGAGGATCGCGGCGGCGCCCTGCGCGCCCTCGAGTCCGATTTCCTCACGCGTGCTCCAGATGAAGATCACCTGATGCTTCACGGCGGCGCGGTCCAGGTGGCGCAGCGCGAGCAGCAGCGCCGCATCGCCGACGCGATCATCGAACGACCGCCCCGTGGCGCGCGTCCCGGCGAGCCGCACGAACCGCTTCGGCATCGTGACCGTGTGACCGGGCTTGATCCCGAGCGCCTCCGTCGCCTGGCGCGACGTCGTGCCCACGTCCACGCGCAGGGGCGGTGGCGTGTGCCGGGAGAACCCGGTGTCCCGGGGGACGAACACGCCGGGCACCGGGCCGCGCTCCGTGTGCACCAGCGCGGGCTTCGCCTCGTACAGGGAGGCGAAGAAGCCGCCGCGCGGCTGCAGCTCGAGCGCGCCGTCGTCGCGGATCGCCGTCACCCGGAAGCCGATCTCGTCCAGGTGGGCGATCACCACGACCACGGGATCACCCTGGCCCACCCGCACCCACAGGTTGCCGGCCGAATCGGTCTCGCTCTTCGCCCACGGCGGCAAGAGACGCTTCACGGCTTCCCGCACCGGCCCCTCGGCCTCGGAGACGCCGTAGGTCTCGACGAGCTGGGAGAGGACGGTCTGCGTTTCGGCAATGCGGTCCTGGGCGGACACGCGGACTGTCGGACTGACGGACAGTAAGACCAACGCCGCGAGCGTCCGTTTCATCGACCCTCCATCCATTTGACCAGCTCCCGCTCCAGCTCCTCGGCATCCTTGAGCGACACCGTCTCCACGGCGGTGTCGGTGTAGCGGGTCGCGAGCGCCGCCTGCTTGGTCTCGTCGAACGGCCCCCGCAGCGCCTGCACCGTACCCAGTCCGGCGTTCGTGGCGTAGAGGCTCTGCACCGTGAACGCGACGACGACCGTCCCTTTCACCCTGGGTTTCGCGCGTGCGGCGGCGACGAGCGCCGCGCAGGCGGCGCGGCGTCCCGCCGCGGGCGCGGCGAGGAGGCGGTCGCCGTAGCGGTGCGGGCGCTTGGTCAGCGCGACGGGCGCGAGCAGCGCGATCCCGAGCGCGCGCACCTCGTCGCGCGACGTGGCGCCCACGTCCACGTAGGCGTTGTCCGCGGTGAACACGGGATCGGAGCCCGTCGGCCGGCCCCGCGTCAGGTGGGTCGACTTGACCGCGACCACGCCCGGCACCGACCCCCCCGCCCCGAACACGGTGACGGGCTGGCCCTCGAGCTGCTGGTCGAACAGCGGGTAGGCGGCTCGTGTCCCCACGCGCCGCAGCGTGAGGTAGCCGTCGTCCGTGAGGTTGCCCACCACATAGCCCACCTCGTCGAGTGGGCAGGCGACGAGTCGCTTGGGTCCCCCCGCGTTCCCCCCGCCCAGGGTGAGGGTGACGTTGCCAGCGCGATCGCGGGCGCTGCCCGGTACGAGCGCGAGCAGCGAGTCGGCCATCGCCTGCTCGAGGCCCGTGACCGCCGTCATGCTGGCGAGCCGCACCGCCAGCGCCTCCACCCCGCTCCCCTGGGCGCACAGGCGGACTGGCGGGCGCGCGGTCAGGAACAGCGCGCCGAGGACGAGCGCTCCGACCGCCTTATTCGAACTGCAGCGCAATTCCGTCTCCTGTGACGAAAGCCGATCCATCAGCGAAGAGCCGCAAGGGCACCCCCGACGGCCCCCGGTGTGCCAGCTCCAGTACCACGCGCGGCAGCAAGCGATGCTCGACCTCGAGCACGCGCACCGCCAGCGATTCGGGGGTGTCTCCCGCGCGCACCGGGACCGGCCATTGGGCGATGATCGGTCCGCGATCGTACTCCTCGTCCACGTAGTGGACGGTGGCTCCCGAGATCGGAGCCCCGCTCGCGAGCACGGCCTCGTGCACGCGGCGGCCGTACATGCCGGGGCCGCCGAACGCCGGGAGCAAGGCCGGGTGGATATTAATCAGCCGCAGGCGAAACCGCGCGACCACCGCCGGCGGGATCCGCTGCAGGTAACCCGCGAGCACGGCCAGGTCCGTGTCCCGCAGGGCGGCGAGCAGCTCGCCCGCGTCCTGCGTGTCCGCCAGGACCGTGGTCGGGACGCCGGCTTTTCGGGCGCGCTCGAGCGCGCCCGCGCCCGGCCGGCTCGAAATGACGTGCACCACGTGGGCCGGGCCCCCGGGCCGGAGCGCGTCGAGCAGTGCCTGCAGGTTCGAGCCGCTCCCCGAGACGAGCACGGCGACGCGCACCGGGGCTCAGCCTGTGCGGTCGCAGCGGGTGAGGGACTTCGCCTTTGCCCCCTTCGTGACGCTGAGCGTGAAAGGGCCCGTCCGGCGCTTGGTGGCGCTGTTCACCACGATGACGTAGTCGCCCGTTTGCGGGAACGTCAGTGTGAGGCGGGCGTTGCAATTCCCGCCCGAGTCGTCGTCCTGGAGGCTCGCGCCGATCCCCGGTCCCGCGACGAACAGGTACGGATCGAACGCCGTAGATTCGAGGTCCACTGTGACCACCTGTCCCGCGGTCCCGGCGAGGTTCCAGCTCTGGGAGTAGGTGCTGTCGCGCGGGCGGAAGTGATCCGCCGTGGTGAGCTCGCCATCGAGGGCCTGTCCCACAGCGATCGTGTGCGCCGTCTGAGCGTCAGCCGACCCCGCCACGGGCGGGGGCCGGGAGGGCTGGTGGGGCCGGGGGGGCCGGGGGGGCCGGCACTCGTCCGACACCTGGTCCTTGAGTCCCTCGGTGAGCGACAGCGTGAAGCGGCCCGTCTGGCGCGGCGGGTCGCTCGTGGTGTTGACGAGGATCGTGTAGGGGCCCGTCTCGGGGAAGGTGAGCGACACGCGCGCGTCGCAGCCTGGGCCCCCGTTGTTGTTCACCACCGTGGTATCGAGCCCGCGCAGGATCAGCACGGGATCGAACTCGTCCGAGGAGAGGTCGATCGTGACCTCTTGCCGGGGCCGCGGCGAGAACTGCCAGAACTGATAGTAGGTGGTGTCGGGGTAGACCGAATCCTTCGCGGTGAGCTCTCCCGGCAACGTCTGGCCGACACGGATCTGGCGGGCCCCGGCGGCCGTGACGGCCCGCGCTTCCGCCTGCTGCCGCAGCGTGCGGAAGCGGCAGATCCCCTTCGGCTCGACCGGCCGGGCGCCGTCTGTGACGCCTAGCGTGAAGCGGCCGGTCTGCCGCTTGCCGGCGCTGTTCACGACGAGGCGCACCGGATGGTCGTCCGTCGCGGTGTAGACGACACGCGCGTTGCAGCCCCCGCCGCCGTCGTCGTTCTCGACGAGCTTCTGGCCCCGGCCACGGGTGACCAGCAGATAGGAGTCGAAGTCGTCCGACACGAGATCGACGGTGACCGTGCGGCCTGCCTCGAGCGGCAGGACCCAGCGCTGGTAGTAGCTCGAGTCGGTCCGCAACAGCGGGTCGCCGGCGGTGAGCTGGCCTTTGACCGTCTGACCGACCTGGATCACGCCCTTCACCCGCCCAAACCCGCGGCAGGTCGTATCGCGCGCTGCAGCCGTCACCCCCTGCACCAGCGAGATGGTGAACTCGCCCAGCTCGCCCGGCGAGCTGGAGTTCGCGAACAGGTCGTAGCTTCCGGCGGCGGGCACGACGAAGCTCAGGTGCGCGTTGCAGCCGCCGCCCGCGTCGTCGTTGCGCCCCAGCGGGTTCGCTGCAGCATCGGCGACGATGAGGTTGGCGTCGAGGTCATCCGACAACATGTCGGCGCTCACGGTGTCGCCCAGGCGGGCCTCGAACGTGTACAGCCTGTAGCGGGAGCTGTCCGCGAGCTGCCGGTCCGCGAGGGTGAGGCGCCCCGTGACGCTCTGACCGACCCGGAGCGGCGTCTGCGCGGCGAGCCCGCGCGTGCCGAGCGCGACCGCGATGAGGAGCAGGGAACGGTGGCGGGCGGCGGTCACAAAGCGAAATCTGCGGCCGCTAGGCCGCCCGCACAATCTCGTCCACGGCGGCGGCGAGGTCGGGCACGACGGTCGCGCTGAGGACGCGCGCCTGCGCGACGTGCGCGCCCCCCGCGCCCGTCTCCACCAGGATGCCGCGTCCCCCGAGGGCACGCGCCGGCTCGACGTCGCTTGGGCGGTCGCCCACGAACGCAGAGCGCCCGAAGTCGATCCCCAGCGCGTCCTGCGCCTCGCGAAACAGCTGCGTCCCCGGCTTGCGGCACTCACAGGGCCCGGTGATCTCGGGGTGGTGCGGGCAGAAGTATGCGGCGTCGATCCGCGCGCCGTGCGCGGCGAGCAGCTCGCTGAGGCGCTGCTGCACGGCGTGGTAAGCCGCCACATCGTACAACCCGCGCGCGATCCCCGACTGGTTGCTCACCGTGACGACGAGGAAGCCCGCGGCGTTGAGCCGCCGGATCGCCTCGCCCGCCCCGGGAAGCAGCCGGGCGCGCCCGGGCTGGTGCAGGAAGCCGGGGTCCTCGAGAATCGTGCCGTCCCGGTCGAGGAAGACCGCCCTAGCCATCGAGCGCGGCCCGCACGGCTCCGCCGAGAACCTCGAACTGCCCGGGAAGGATCGTGCGGGGGTCGAGCACCACGCGGTCGTCCTGGATGCGGGCGACGACGGGCGGGTCCCGTCCCCGGAGCCGGGCCGCCAGGTCGTCAGCCGTTAGCCGGTTAGCCGCCAGCTGAACCAACCACGTCTGGAGCTTCGCACCGGGGAACGAGCCGCCGCCGACCTCGGACTCGCCGGCGATCACCTCGCTGCCATGCCCCACGCCCCTGGCCAGCGCCTCCGCGGCCTGCCGCAGCTCGGCCGGGTCCGTGGTGAGCATCCGCAGCACGGGGATCTCGCGGCGCGCCGCCTCCGGATCGCGATACAGCGCGAGCGTCGCTTCCAGCGCCGCGAGCGTCAGCTTGTCGGCGCGCACGGCCCGGGCGATGGGGTCGTTCTTGCAGGCGATGAGGGCGGTGGCCGTGCCGACGAGGATGCCCGCCTGCGGGCCGCCGAGCAGCTTGTCGCCGCTGAACGCGACGAGGTCGACCCCGCTCGCGAGCGCGTCGCGCACGCCCGGCTCGCCGGCGAGGCCCCAGGGCGACAGGTCGACCAGCAGGCCGCTGCCGAGGTCGTAGAGGCTCGCCAGGCGACGCTCGCGCGCGAGCGCCGCGATCTCCCGCGCCGGCACCTCCGCCGTGAACCCGGTCACCTGGAAGTTCGAGCGGTGGACCTTGAGGAGCAGCCGCGTGCCCGGCGTCAGGGCGGCTTCGTAATCCGCCCGGTGGGTGCGGTTCGTCGCCCCGACCTCCACCAGCTCGGCGCCCGAGCGCGCCAGAATGTCCGGGATCCGGAACGACCCGCCGATCTCGACCAGCTCGCCGCGGGACACGACCGCCTCGCCGCCGCGCGCCAGGGCGCTCAGGGCGACGAGCAGCGCTCCCGCCGCGTTGTTCACGACCAGCGCGTCCTCCGCCCCGGTCAGCTCGACCAGCAGGTCGCGGCAGTGACGCTGGCGCGAGCCGCGGCTGCCGCGCCCGACGTCGTACTCGAGCGACGCGTAGCCTGCCCCGATGCGGTGCATCGCGGCGAGCGCCGTCGCGGCGAGCGGCGCGCGGCCGAGATTCGTGTGCAGCACCACGCCGGTGGCGTTGATCACGGGAACGAACGACGGTGCCGCGAGCCGCTCGAGACACGCCCGGACGGCTGGCCCCCAGCCCTCCGCGGGCGTCGCCCCACTGTTGGCGCGCGCCGCCTCCAGGGTCTCGCGCACCGCGCGCACGACGAGGCTGCGCGGGTGCACGCGCGCGAGCGCCGCCACGTCGGGCGCGGCGAGCAGGGCGTCGACCGCCGGCAGCAAACGACGCGGGTCGGTCATGGGGGCTTCGGGGGCCGGCGGGTGGGGGCGGGGGCGGGGACCGTATCTCGCGCCGGCTTCGGGACGGGGACGGCCAGCACGGCCTGCCCGTCGGTCGAGGCGCCGTTCAGGTTCGTCGCGCCCCGCGCCCGAATCAGGTACTTCGAGCCGGGGACGAGCTTCTCCCGTACCTGCACGACGAGGTGGTCGAACGGCGTGGGACGCTGCCGCAGCAGCTTGCGGATGCGTGACGTATCCGCGGCGGACCCGGCGGGGGCAGCGGGCGGGGCCGCCGCAGGGGCCTGACGGGCGGCGACGGCCTGGGCGAGGTTCGGCGCCCGCGCCGTCGTGTCCCGCTTCGCGGTCGTGTCGGCGGCGCGGCGCAGCGAGTCGGCGCGCGCGCGCTCGCGGGCCGTGAGCGAGTCGTAGACCGCGGGCGACAGCACGGCGGTCACGGCGACGGGCGTCGAGTCGGGGAGCGCGAACACGCGGACGCGCGCGGTATCGAGTGGCGTCGCCGGGTCGAGCGGCTGCGAGAAGCTCAGCCGCAGGCTCGTCGAGTCGAGCAGGTCCACGGTGCGGAGCCTCGGGCCTGCGGAGTCATGCACGAACGTCCACAGCACGACGTGCGCCGCCGTGTCGAGCGTGACCGTGGCCGTATCGAACGCTTCCCGGCGGTCGAGCGCGCGGTTGCCGTTCTGATCCTGGATCGCAATGACGCGGTAGCGGCCCGGCTCGAGCTCAGGAAGCCGGAAGTCGCCAACCGAGTCGGCCACAGTGACGTAGGCGACCGTGTCGGGGAGCCGCGCGGCGCGGATCACGCCCCCGACGAGCGCCCGCTGCTCGACCCATTGCAGCGCGGTCCCGGTGAGCGCGGCGTGTCCGATGGGCGGGCCCGTGGAAAAGATCACCGTCTTGCTCTGCTTGATCGCGTTGCGGCGCAGGTCCTGGATCCCGGGGAGCAGCTCGAGGCGATACACTCGACCTGGCCGCCACCCTTCGACGGGCCGCACGTGGATGTTCGTGCGGTGCCACGAGACCTTCACGTCGCCCGCGACAGGGGACAGCACGACCTGGCGGCCGAGGCCGCCGCCGCCCCCGCCGGCCGTTGCACCGGCGCCGCCAACCCCGCCCCCCCCCCCCCCCCCCCCCCCCCCCCCCCCCCCCCCCCCCCGCCCCCCCCCCCCCCCCCGCCCCCCCCCCCTCCCCCTGCCATCTCGTCGATCACCTCGTCGAATTGAACGACCGCGTCTCCATGAAAGTCCGGGACCACGGCCCCCGACTCGGGCCGTACCGCGACCACCGTGGGTGGCGTGGTATCGGGCGGGCCGCCCGGTGGGTCGCCGAGCTTGGCGCAGGCGGCGAGCGCCAGGGCTACGAGCAGCCCAGGACCTTGAGCTTGTCGGCGAGTGCCCGGCGCTGGTCCTGCCACGCTCGCTCCTTCTCGCGTTCTCTTGCGACCACGTCGGCGGGCGCCCGCGCGACGAAGTCCTGGTTCGTGAGCTTGGCCGCGAGCGCGGCCAGCTGGCGGTCGAGCCGCGTGACGTCGCCCGACAGGCGCCGGCATTCCTGGCGCACGTCGATCGCGCCCTCCAGGGCGACGAACACCTCGCTGCCGTCGCCGAAGACTGCGTATGCGACGGGGCCCTTCATGCCGCCGTCGAACGTGAGCTCCTCGACCTGGGCGAGGCGCTTGATCGTCTCGCTCTCCGCTTCGAACACGCTCCGGCGATCGCGCCCGCGCGGCTTGATGCTCGCCCGGAGCCGCGTCCTCGGGGGCACCTTGTACTCGGCTCGAATGATCCGGATTTTCTCGACGGCCTGCTTGACGCGCAGGAACGCGGCGTCGAGGTCGGGGTCGACGAGTTCCGGTCGGAACGTCGGCCAGCTCGCCGTCGCCAGCAGTTCGTCCGCCTTCCGTCCCGGGAGCTTCTGCCACAGCTCCTCGGTTATGAACGGCACGACGGGATGGAGCAGCCGCAGGACCGTGTCGAAGCAATGCGCGAGCACGGCTTGCGCGGCGTCCCCCGACGCCGTTGCAAGTCGTGGCTTCACGGCCTCCACGTACCAGTCCGCGAGCTCGCCCCAGACGAACTCGTAGCACCGCTTTGCCGCCTCGTCGAGCTTGAACTGCTCCAGGTATGACGTCGCGGCGTGGACGGCCTCGTTCGCCCGCATCAGGATCCAGCGGTCGGCCAGGTGAAGCGCCGGCCGGTCGAATTGGTCGATCGGCTGCACCCGCTGCGGCAGCTGCGCCAGGATGAAGCGCCCGATGTTCCACAGCTTGTTCGCGAAGTTGCGGCCGGGCGCGAAGGTGGTGTCCAGGTCGTTCGGGTCGAGAATGACGTCGGCGCCAAGCGAGCCGCCGCCGATCACCGTCCAGCGCAGCGCGTCCGCACCGTAGAGCTTCACCACGTCGATCGGGTCGATGCCGTTGCCCAGCGATTTGGACATCTTGCGGTGCTGCGCATCGCGCACGGTGCCGTGGAGGTAGACGGTCGCGAACGGCTTCGCCTTCATGAAGTGGTAGCCAGCCATGATCATCCGCGCCACCCAGAAGAACAGAATCTCGGGAGCGGTGACGAGCGTGTGCCCCGGGTAGAAGCGCGCCAGGTCCCGCGTCCGCTCGGGCCAGCCGAACGTGGCGAATGGCCACAGCCACGCGGAGAACCACGTGTCCAGCACGTCGGGATCCTGCGTCACGGGCCCGCCGCACTTGGGGCAGCGGGTCGGGTCCTCGCGGTCGGCCCACTGATGCTGGCATGTCGTGCAGTTGAACACCGGAATGCGGTGCCCCCACCAGAGCTGGCGCGAGATGTTCCAGTCCCGGATGTTCTCCATCCAGTGCTCGTAGGTCGCGCCCCAGCGCTCCGGGACGAGCCGGATCTCTCCGCTGCGGTAGGCGGCGAGCGCGGGCTCGGCGAGCGGCCGCATCTTCACGAACCACTGGTCGCTGAGCCGCGGCTCCACCACGGTGTCGCAGCGGTAGCAGTGGCGCACCGCGTGCTGGTGCGGCTCCGTCTTCTCGAGTAGCCCCTCGGCCTTCAGCAGCTGCACGATTTTCTCGCGGGCCTCGAAGCGATCGAGCCCGCGGAGTGGTGGGGGGACCCTTCCCCCTTCCCCTCGACCGTCAGGGAGTCCTTTAGGGTTCCCCGGCTCTTCACCCATTGATCCATCTTCCCGGATCACCAGCGGCATGTCGAGCTTGTGCCGGAGCCCGATCTCGAAATCGTTCGCGTCATGGGCCGGCGTGACTTTCACGAACCCGGTCCCGAACTTGGGATCGACCGCCTCGTCCGCAATGATGGGGATGGAGATGTTCGCGATCGGGAGGCGTGCCGTCTTGCCGACGAAGCCGGCGTGCCGCTGGTCGCGTGGATGCACGGCGACCGCCGTGTCGCCCAGCATCGTCTCGGGGCGCGTGGTCGCGACCGTGAGGAACGGCTTCGGTCCTCCCTCCACGGGGTAGCGGATGTAGTAGAGCGTCCCCATCTCTTCGGCGAACTCGGCCTCCTCGTCCGACAGGGCGGTGCGGCAGTGCGGGCACCAGTGGATCACGCGGTGGCCGCGGTAGATCAGTCCCTCCTCCCACAGGCGCACGAACACCTCGCGCACCGCCCGGGAGTATGCGGGGTCGAAGGTGAAGCGGGTGCGGCTCCAGTCGCAGGAGCAGCCGATCACCTTGAGCTGCTCCAGGATCGCGTTGCCCGTCTCGCGCACGAACGCCCACACCCGTGCGACGAACGCCTCGCGCCCCACGTCGGCGCGGCTCTTCCCCTCCTCGGCCAGCAACCGCTCGACGACGTTCTGCGTGGCGATTCCGGCATGGTCCGTGCCGGGCAGCCACTCCGCCTCCCGGCCGCGCATCCGCTCGAAGCGAATCAGCACGTCCTGGATGACGTTGTTGAGCCCGTGTCCCATGTGCAGCACCGCCGTGACGTTGGGCGGCGGGATCACGATCACGTACGGCTCCTTGGGCGAATCGGCGTGGCCCGTGAACACGCCGCTGTCGAGCCAGCGCTGGTAGAGCCGGCGCTCGACGTCGTGAGGGCTGTACTGGGGCGGGAGCTCGAACCTGGGCTTGCTCGCCATTCCTTATTATAGGCAGGACAGCGGCGTGCGTCTCTGTCCGCCGCGGTCCGCCTCCGTTAGAATTCGGCTCCATGCCCGACGAAGCAGACGCACTGCCCACCAGTCGCATCGTCCGCTGGGTCGCGCTCGCGGTGGTGATCGCGTTCGCCGTCGCGCTCTATTTCCGCGCCGGCGTGCGGCTCGCGCCGCTCACGACGCCCCCCCCGGCCCCCCCGGCCCCCCCGTCCCGCCCGCCGGCGACCGCGCAGCCGGCGAACTGAAGCCGATGTCCGCACCCGCGATCCGCGTCACGCTCCCCGACGGGAGCGAGCGGCGACTGCCCGCCGGGTCCACGGGGGCCGACCTCGCCAAGGCCATCGGTCCCGGCCTCGCCAAGGCCGCCCTGGCCGTGCGCGTGGACGGGCAGGTGTGGGACCTGTCGCGCCCGCTTCCGGACCGGATGAAGGTCGCGCTCCTCACGGACAAGGACGCGCAGGCGCTCGACGTGTTGCGCCACTCGTGCGCCCACGTGCTCGCCACGGCGGTGCGCCAGCTGTTCCCGCACGCCCGGATCGGCTTCGGTCCCCCGATCGAGGACGGCTTCTACT
>Ga0209802_1002107_pt1 | contig 14129 bp, 15 predicted proteins | sample GraSoiAngelo_129_FD_185886 | JGI IMG/M metagenome (GOLD analysis project Ga0209802, IMG submission 185886) | Grasslands soil microbial communities from the Angelo Coastal Reserve, California, USA - 14_0927_12_40cm (SPAdes) (version 2) | ecosystem: Environmental > Terrestrial > Soil > Grasslands ... | reverse complement strand
TGATGAGCAGTCGGAAGACCAGACCCCGAGACGAAGTCGGCCACTATGTCTGCCCAAATTGTGGAAGCCCCAGCCTTGTAAGAGACGCAGAGACTGGCGAGGTCATCTGCACCAACTGTGGCTTTGTATTGTCAGACCCATCAGAGAATTATGCGGCTCCAGTTCCACGACGCACCGAGGAAGGACTACTTGAAAGCCAGTCAGGACCGCCTGGAAGATTCTCCGCATTCGACAAGAACCTATCCACAATAATTTCCAGAGCCCAAGCGTCAAACCGGAACCTCAATGCTGACGAAAGACTCCAACTCTGGCGGCTCAGACGGACCCAGCTGCGCGCCTCCGCCGGATCGTCCATGGCTAGAAACCTATCTCGTGCCATGAGCCAGCTAAGAGGACTATCTGGTCGTCTAAACCTTCCTGAAGTAGTGACTGAACGAGCGGCTCTGATGTACCGGCGAGCCCTCAACAAGGGCTTGGTCAGAGGACGCCCAATCAATGGAATGGTGGCAGCATCAACTTATGCCGCGTGCAGACTTACAGACGTTCCACGGTCTCTGAGCGAGATCGCAAAGGCTTCTGGCATGAGCCGGAAACTCCTCGCTCACTACTACAGAGCCCTCGTCCGGTCTTTGGACGTGACCATGGCGATTGAAGACCCCCTTAAGAGAGTCTCAAAGATCGCCTCTCGAGCGGGTGCAGATTCGCAGACCGAGATGCTTGCCGGAAAGATTCTGCGAGAAGCAATCAGGCTACGGGTCAATGTAGGAAAAGACCCTGACGGGCTCGCAGCTGCGGCACTCGACCTTGCAGCCAGAATACGAGGCTCCATGGTCATGCAACGCGACCTAGCAAAGGCGGCCGGGGTCTCTGAAGTCACTATTCGAAGCCGCATGAGAGACCTCAAAACAGCTTCCAAGTCCCTGGGGCTCCCCGACGTAGCGTAGAACTGTCACTTACTAGTCCTTCCGCAAGTAACGTCATTCAAACCAGTTTCCACTAGTGTTGCCTCCGCAAGGAGGGTATCACGCCAGCTGCTGTAGACGCTGGGATACGTCTTGCCTAGAGGCCAGGGAACACGCTACCATACGTAGACGCTACTCTAGACGCCGTCACGATACTAGCGGACGCCATAATGATACTCTCGCTAGTCAGAGACCCTCTGTCATATTTTCAATCTTACAAGAACTATTTCGTGGCCATTTACCTTGCGTTCCTATCGTTTCCCGCGTCAGACCTAGTCTTCATATTTTCTCCGGATCTCTCCTTGATGAGATTCGCGACTCTAGCCTTTGTGACATCCGGAGCGTCGATAGCGATGGTATGGGGATTTGTCTCTACCAGGCTGTACTTGTATCCGGAACCGTTCACTTTGAGGAGAATCATCTCCAGCCCGTTTCGACCAATATTTCTCATCTATGGATTATACCTAGTGCCTATGATCCTCGGTATCGTTGTTGCATGGGTCGTCCCTTCAGCAATCCTCACCGATCCCTCCAACCAGGTTACCTACGTGTTGGAAGGTGTCATGCTTCCTTCAGCAGAGATTGGGCCGATATTGTTGGGTATAGGAGGTGTGCTAGTGACGACTTTCACACTCTATCCCCTAGCAGTGCTTTCTCGACTTCGATCTCAGCTGAAGGACAAAGAAGTTCGGCAGGCTCTAAGAATCATCGCCTCTGCCTTTGGTGTAATCAGTACAGCTTTGCTCCTTGCCATGGCCTTATCGTCTATCGGGTACAGTATTCGAGGATCTGCGAATCTAATTTCAGTCGTGCTGATAGTAGTTGCAGTTAGAGCCTTTCGGAAGCCTACCTTCCTGAAGGCGTTTCTTGGCGTTGTCCCTTCGCTTGAGTCTTCACCAACAGCTTCTCATTACGATCAGATGATACTGATTCACACCGCCGGTGACGAAAAGTTCGGTCCATTCTCCAAGTACATCATGGATGGAGTGAGTCAACGGAATCGCGTGATCTACTTCCATCACGATGATGAAGCGGTAATTAGAGAAGGTCTTTCCCGGCAAGGGATCGACGTCACGAGACATACGCTGAAAGGGGCTCTCCGACTCCTTTCCTTAGGAAGTATCTATCCAAGAAAAGGGATTATCGACGAAACTCCTCTTGAACTGGTCAGGGAACTTCTTCTCGAGGCAAAAACCCTCGGCAATGAGGGTCTCAATGTCATTCTCGACTATGACGAGTTCGCAGTTCGCCCTCTCCAAAAATTTGTCCAGCACCTGACCGACCCGAAGTGGACGAGCCCAGATCATTCTCTGCACGTGCTTATGGCGTTTGATTCTACCGTATTCCGGGGAGAGGAGGCATCTCTCGCTCAACTGGAGAGCAAGATCCGTACCCTTGACCTTTCAGAATCCACGGACATGTTCTCGAGAACAGTCGGATTGTCACACGAAGAGATCAGCGGAAGGAAGCTACTCCTCGAATTCGACCCACAAGCCGAGAACGATCAGATTCTCAAGTCGATTCTTGCCGAGTCCGCCTCTCACTTCGAAAGGACAGTAGTTTTTACACGTAAGGGGCGTCCTGTCTACTTCCTGGCGCAAAGACAACCCGCAGCAAAACTCTTCGTGCTGACGTCCAGAGTCTCATATCCTAAGGTTGAGAATGAGAATCTGGTTTTGCTCCCGTCATATGATACATCTCTAATCCTCGATGCACTCAATAAGACCATCGAGGCTTACGCCGGATCCCCTTTTACGATCATATTCGATAGTATCACTCACTTCGTCTTCACGCTGGGACCCGAGAGGACATATTCGCTGGTCCGTCAGGCTCTTGAGCTTATGATCTCCGATAAGATCACAGCGATATTCGCAATGAATTCCAAGGCTCACGATCAGAAGACAATGTCGACTTTTGAGAACATGTTCGACCTCGAGATTCTCGATAAGCTGGGAAAAGGTGTTCCGGAAATTAGAAAGAAAATAGCGACAGCGAACTAGTCGCGTCGAGCTGAACTATACAAAACAACATAGTCGGATCTGATCCTCGTTCAATCTTATGAACCGGAAGTGTTTAGGCAACTAGCTCTGGTGCTTTCATAGTCTGCAAGTATTTTGCTCGAAGAATAATCTCGTAGTATTTCGTGGCAAACTCGACTCCTGTTTCGAGACCAATCACGTCGTGCTTATCGTGGCACTCTGTAAGAATTAGGAGCAATGAGCCGAGAATTCTTGACCAGTAGGCATCACCAATGACGCGGATGTTGAAAATCCGATCGGACTCAAGAAGGTAATTCACGTAACGACCATCTCGAACGCCATGGTACCTGAAATAATTCATTGTATTGTAAGCGTAAGAGTCTGGCACGTCAAGAGTTCTAGAAAACTCGGTTAGGAGGATTTTCACTTCTTCCCACCGTGGATCATTTACGACCTGTGTTGAATCGTGGCCAGGGTGGTTCTCGATTTCGTCCTGTTTCAAACAGACCTGGACGTAGATTTCAGCCGCTCGCCAAGACTTGATGGGGCTAAGCTCAGGAAACAGGCTGGAGAAGACTTGAAAGAAAGCTTCAGTAGCCTTGTCAAGGCGTCCCATGTCGTGTTCGACATATCCAGCTATCACGTTATGAGCGAGCCGTTTTGCCATTTCACTTATTTCATCCCGCGATTTCGGAGATTGGTGGATCCTGGAGAGGAGCGCCGTGCTAGATACACCAGCCCCCTCAGTGGTTTTCCCACCTTGCCCGACCAGTTCTTGGACAGTCGCCGACGTAATCCTCTCTAAAACTAAGTCTCTGTTTAGTTTCAGCTATGTCTCGGGGATATAATCGTGGCCTACTATTCTAACGAAAAAGATTCTACTCGCCTTATATTCTGCCCGCGACGGGCAAAAGGTTGTTCCGTTAGCCCTTTCTGAATATGGAATAATCTGTCCATTAGAACATGTCAAGAAATTTTCTGGGAGAATGATGCTTAGTTCGCTTAGCAGCGACAATTCTTCCTCAATTCTGGGAATAGGAAGATCATAACTGGGATTCGCATAATTTTTGCCGTAGCCACCAATCTCAACTGTGCACATATACATCCACTTGGAACACAACGGCTCTAAATCCGAAGAATGCGCTACTTTCTGAGACTTATGTCAGCTACAGCCTGAAAAAAGGTAGAGTCTGACAAACCTGCACGGAATTTGGAACCGGAGAAGTGTTGCGGAGGAGTCACTTCGTTTAAACTGGAAGAACCAAGGGTTCAAGATCAACTCGGTCCCCGTAAACGGGTTGTTCTTTGGCTGCGACTCCTGAATTCTCTCTCCTTCTGAACCTCGGACTAGCAATCTCCGCGGCATTCGGCTTCAGCTTCCTCTTCTCAAAGATCAAACAGCCCGTTGTGCTAGGTCAACTCATCGCTGGAATAATCATAGGACCATTCGGTCTCGGGTTGATTCAGGACCTCGGAACAATAAATCTGCTCGCTTCTCTAGGAATCGTACTTCTCCTCTTTACCGTCGGATTAGAGCTTGACCCGTTAGAGATCCGTAGAATTGGGACCAACAGTTTCATTCTTGCCGCCGTGGAACTCACGATTAGTTTCGTCTCAGTCTTCGGCGTTGCACTGCTAGTTGGTCTCAGCACTATAGAGGCTGTATTCGTCGCGGCTGTCGTGGCGACGACGAGCACCGCGATTATGAGCAAGATACTGCTCGAGTCCAAAAGTTTCCATGCCAAAGAGTCTCAGATGGTCATAACAGCGTCAGTCATCGAAGACTTCGCCACCGTCTTCATTCTGTTACTACTCCCTGGCCTCGCAGCTGCTAGCAATCAGGTGGCATCCTCAGACCTCGCGTTGCTGGTCGCTAAAGGAATTCTCCTTGTCGCGGTCATCTTCGTCTTCGGGTGGAGGATAGCACCGCGGATCATTGATCGTGTGACTCAGAGTGATCAGGAGTACAAGGAGACGGCGTTCCTTCTCGCTCTGTCCTTCGGGTTCACCTTTGCCTTGCTTTCATCCTTCCTTGGATTTTCTCCAGCGGTTGGCGCTTTCCTGATGGGTCTAATGATAAGAGGAAAACAGGCTACGTTCGTACTGGACAAAGTTGGACCAGTAAAGGACCTCTTCATTGTTCTCTTCTTCGTCTCGATGGGAACGCTCATCAACATGGGAGCCGTCCTTACTCTTACTCTCCCGATCCTCGCGGTCATTGCAACAGCGATTCTTGGAAAATACTGGGGGTGCTGGACTGGGGCGAAGTTCTCCGCGGCAAAAGGCCAGGCTAGCAAGGTTGGATTATCAATGCTTCCCCGGGGAGAATTTTCCTTCATTGTCGCCAGTGAGGGAGCGGGGCTTGGAGTGGCTTCGCAGATACTCTATCCTGTTGCAGGGCTTACGACTCTCGTCAGCTCCTTTCTATCATCAATCGGAATGCGCCTGCTCAAAGCGCGAGCGACCAAGGCTGCAGAGATCTCGGTCGCAGTGAAAACGAGGAGAGCCGAAAAGACTGCGTAAGGTGTGATGATGGCAGAATCGAGAATCCCTCCCGGAGCGAGCCTTCTCTTGATAGGGTCCGGGCTGTACTGGATTCTCTCGAGCCAACTGATATCATCTTTCACAGTTCTCACCCCAGGGCTTTTTCAGGGCAATGAATTAGGCGCGTCATTGATCGCGATTGTTGGGATCGTATCGGCGACTCTCGGTCTATGGATCGTAAACGTTGACTTCGACGAACTCCGTAGCCTATTCTCTCGATGTGATGGTTGGATATTCACCGTTCCACTCGCCCTTGTCGCCGCAGATGTGTATCTTACCCTAATTGTTCTCTCGACAAATCCGCAGATCGTGGAGTTGAATCCATTCGTATCTTCTGCCATCGGGATAGGAGCCTCTGCTTTGATCCCTTTCATCATCTCATATCTCGCGTTATCACAAGGACTCGGTCTCTTCATGCTTAGGGTAGGATCATACCTTTTCGGTCCACTGAAATCTTACAGGTACCTTCCATTCGTCCTAATTTGCGGAGCAGCCGGTTTTGGACCAGCCAGCAACCTAGTCTTGTTTCTTGACCCCGACGTAGGGGTTGCGGCCTACGTTATCGGAGCTCTCGGTTGTGCGATGCTATCAACGATCTTGTTCACTCGAGTTGAGAAGCTAGCGGAATGATCTAGGTAAGCCTAAGTTCCAGCAACCATAAGACAAAACAGTCTCACCTTGGCACGAAGCCATCGCTTCATGGTTCAAGAGCACGATGCCAGTCGACTGCACTGGGATTTCCGGCTGGAGCTGGATGGGGTCTTGAAGAGCTGGGCAGTGCCAAAGGGTCCGCCCACTGAGCCAGGCATCAAGCGACTAGCGGTACAGGTACCCGATCATCCGCTGAGCTATTTTGATTTCGAAGGGACGATTCCAGAAGGAGAATATGGGGCTGGTACGGTCAAGGTCTGGGACAAAGGCACGTATGTCCTTGAGCTCAGAGAACCACGAAAGTACCACGTGCTACTCAAAGGTAGGAAACTGAAGGGCGACTATCGGCTAATCAACTTCAAAGATCGCAACTGGCTCATCTACAAAGTACTCTGAAGTAGGATCATTATTCCTACGTCCCCGACTAGACCGAAGTGAGTATAGCGATTCTTGGTTTCTCCTTTAGAAAGATCTGAGAAGATGCAACCGAGACGAGTGCGATGGCGAGTGAAAAGATGATGACCGCCTGGAGCTGAGCTGCATCAGCAATCAACCCGCCTGCCAACGGTCCAAGTCCACCGCCTAGACTGATCGCGGACTCTAGCAAGCCGAGGCCTTTGCCCCGATCCGCCGCCGAAGTGTAGTCTGACATTAATGCGGCCGCGGCCGACTGAACTAACGGATAGATCGGCAGAATCCAGAGAACAGTGACAACAACGACATTCGTCACGAAGTATATGATAGTGAAATATGCTACGTATCCTGCCGCACCGAGCATGAAGACTGGTTTTCTTCCCACCTTGTCGTTGAGTGGCCCGACTATCCGGTAAGCAAAGACACCGAGCACTGTTGTTCCCGTGGCCGCGAGCCCGGCTGTCAGCCTTGACCCGTTGAGAACATCGACCAAGTATACGGTGAAGAAGCTGTTGAATGCTGACGTTGAGACAAGTACAGTTATGGAAAGCAGACAAAGAATCGCGATGTTCCTCTGTTTCAGAAGTCCCCAATAGCCTCTGGAAATATCCAGGGATCTCTTCAGGGTTAACGCGTCTTTTGGTGCAAACAATACGACGAGGGTGCCCGCATAGCCGTAGACGGCACCAACGAGGAAGAGAGAGTTGACAGGAAAATACTCGTACAGAATACCGCCGAGTAGAGTTGCGGTGGCGTAGCCTAAGAGGGCGGCTGTCCAGAATCCGCCTATCGCTCTGCCATACTGTCGGTTCGACAGAGTGGCCATGGCAGCGTAGACGGGGATGAAGCTGGAGGAGAAGAGCCCCATCAGGGCCACGACGAGAACATACTCCTCAGGGCTCTTCAGGAACGGGAAGACTGAGAATCCGACCGCCTGTGCGAGGAGTGAAACCAGTAGAATCTTGTTTCCTCTACCCGTTTTGTCGAGAATGCCTCCCCAAGCGGGCGAGAGTCCTATCGTCTCGATTGCTGGAATGAGGGAGACGAGTGCGATGAGCAGGTATGAGGCGCCGAGTGATCGCAAATGGATTGGAAGAAATGCCCAGATTATTCCGATTGGGCCGAACGCGAGAGCAGTTGAGACATGAATAGTCAGTCGCTGATTCATCCAATCTCGAATCCGGGACGATTCGCTAAGTCAAATCGTGAAAAATATTCGGGCGTACGCTGTCATGTGGACCCTTTTCGAAGAAGATGAGCGATTGTCCTCTGTGATCTACTGGCTCGTGGAAGGGGTGAACCCGATTCGCCGTCTTATCTCTTCGCTGATTCGTCGTTTCTCGTCATCGTTCTTTGCCATCATCCACTCAAGCTTCAGCTTGAAGACTTCTTCTTCTAAGGTCGCCTTTTGTTTTTGGACTGCGCTTGTTGTGCCTGAAGCCATAGTGGTTGTCAATCGCCTTTCTCCGACCACTGAGATTTAACGAATTCTGAACCGATCAAAAGACGGTCAAAGGCCTAGAGCAGCCCCGACGACGAATCCAAGAATCGCCAAGACTCCAAAGGATAAGTGGAGAAATATCGTGTTCGCATTAGCGGGGATTATTGCGTGCGGGTCCTTGTAGTTTATTCGGAGAATTCTGATGGCCTTTGCAGCGAAAGGCAAGCTCAGCAGGGCAATTAGTGATGTGAGGCTTGTGATGCCGGGGGAGAAGATCTCGAGGAGAGCGTAGAGGATTATGAGAATGTATGCTGTTACGACCATTCCGATATAGACGCTGATGGATTTTGCGTATCCAAGTCTCAAGACCAGGGTTTTCTTTCCTACTGCATTGTCGGCGTCCATGTCTGGGAATTCGTTGATCCAGAGGACGGCTGCGATGAGTAATCCGACGGGTATTGAGGCGAGTAGGGGTGCTATTGCGAAGCTGTGTGCCTGCACGTAGTACGCACCTAGCGTCATTACCGGGCCGAAGTTGAGTCCGACAATTAGTTCTCCGACTCCACGATATGCGAGACGGAATGGTGGTCCCACGTAGGCATAGGTGGAGATTACTCCAATCAATCCAAGAATAAAGAGGTAGGGCAGTGAAAGGGCGAAGATGAAGTAGAGGCCGATCAGGCTGCCGAGGATCAGGCATGTTGTCGCGACCAGAATGTGGGTTGAGGGTTTGACTAAACCAGCGGTCAATATTCGTCCACCGCCCGCGAATGGATTCTGATGTTTGACTTGAAGATCGTTTCCGCTCTTGAAATCGAAATAGTCATTGATCATGTTGGTAGCTATCTGAATGAGACTGGCGCCAAGAAGAGTGAGGAGGAAGGTTCCGAGATTGAAGGCATGGGCGACTTGAAACGCGATTACTCCTCCGAGAATTACTGGGATGATCGTTGCTTGCAGGAATGGGACGCGCATCGTCCTAAGCCATAGAGCTAGGAAAGGGGGGCGTCTAATCTCGGCGGTTGGACTGGTTGTCAACCTCATTCTCCCGGTTTTCGCGAGACCGACCGGTCCGCAGATAATATAAACTCTTAACCAATAATCGTCGAGTCCGAGAGCGAAAACCTAAAGTCAGCTTGAGAAGAGCCGGACTGAGCCCTTCAAGAGGATTGTCGTTGGAAGAGAGAGACGTAGTCGTAGTAGGAGCAGGCATCGCGGGCTGCATGACAGCCGCTACTGTAGCGATAAAGTCGAAGGGCAAAGTAGACGTTCTATTACTCGACCGGAACCGAGAGGCCGAAGTCGGAAAGAAGACCACCCTCGGATGGGTCTGCGGAGACGCCGTCGGAGAGCATCACATCAAATTCCTCAACCAGCACCTCGGCGTCACCTACGGCAAGCCCGAGATGGAAAATCGGGTCACAGCTGTCTATGTTTACTCGCCAGACATGAAGGTCAGGGTACCGTTTGAAGGACCCGGCTACGTTCTAGATCGGCCGAAGTTTGGCAAGAGACTGCTCGATGACGCGTTGAAGGCCGGAGTGGAATTTCGTGGAGGAGTCCAAGCGCTGGATCTGGTGGAAGAGTCAGGCCGAATAGTGGGACTCAAAGGACAGACGGTGGGCGGGACCGTTAACCAACCTTTCGAGATGAGAACGAAGCTCGTTATTGACACGTCGGGAATGTCGACAAAGCTGCGGAGAAATCTGCCTATCCCAAGTCATATCGAGAAGGAGATCGATAAAGATGACATTGAGCCAACTGCACGACTGAACGCAAAACTCCGAGATGGAGTCGAGGTCGAACCCTTCCACTGCGACATCTACCTCGACCAGGAAAAGGCTCCTGGAGGATATCTGTGGCTATTCCCGAAGAGCGAGGACAAGGTGAACATCGGTCTCGGTATTCAACAGAAGAGAAGCCAGAAACCGTTGAGCGCACTGTTGAAGGATTGGCTCGCGACCGATGATCGTTTCAAGGAGATGACGCCCTTGAGCGATGATAGCAATCTTACCGGGAGCTGGCAGGTCTCCGTAAGACACCAGAACGATTGTCTGGTGGCTAATGGCTACATGATCTGCGGCGACACAGCCTGGTTCCCCAATCCGATTAGCGCGGGCGGCATTGGTCCAGGACTGATCGGCGGCGTCCTTGCCGGAGAAACAGCTGTCCGTGCCGTGGAACAGAACGATTTCAGCGAGAAGAATCTCTGGCAATACAACTTAGACTTCGTAAAGCACTACGGAAGCAAGACGGCGGGGCTGGAGGCGTTCAGGATGTATCTCCAGACTCTGAACAATCAAGAGATCAACTATGGCATGCGCCACTTCTTGTCCGGAAAGGAGGCTACCGAGATCTCCCTCGGCGAGATGCCCCATCTCTCACCGTTCGAGAAGATCGTGAAACTATTCCTGGGACTAGGATCATACAAGGCCTTCCGTGGACTGGTCTACACTATGAAGCAGATGGAGACACTCAACAATCTCTACCAGAACTATCCCAAGGACCCGTCACAGTTCGAAGCATGGAAGCACCAAGTAGATTCGATTCTGACAGAGACCAGGACGCGATTTAGCTAATAGAAAAGTCACAGAGTCAATATATAGCCCAGTTCGCCCCCGTCGAGGTGAAGCACTTGTCTTCTCCAGACATTACTCCATTCGAGTCCAGACGGGTTGATGATCAGGCGCTCGTGATGGAAATGTTGTCCACGGAGACAGACGCAACTTACACTTTTCAAGGTCTCAAGAGACGGCTCGGACTGCATCAGGAGAAGCTGACAAGAATCCTTAGGCGATTAGAAGATAATAATCTCGTCGCAAAGACCGAAGAGGGATACCGGACCCTGAAACATTCGCGCAGGGCGACCCAACACCTCGTGAATGGTGAACCAGTGATTCGCGGCCAGCTTCCGCCTGGAATAGACTCCCAGAGTTTGCTTGGAAAGATCAAAGGTCGATGGTTCAAGAACTTCCGCTGGGTTGGATACGCCAACGGGACCGACGAGCTGTCGCTCTACTGGATTACCGAAGACAACAAGTTCCAAGTCAGGATACAACTCTCACCCATTGAGATTCTAGTCTGGTCCCAGCCAACAGATCCAAAAGAGACGGATTCTCCCGTGACCGCCGCCTACGAACTGTTCGACCGCATCAGTCGAATGGTCCCAGAACTCGGCGAAAACAGCTAAGCTCCAACTCAAACATTATCGGATAGAGCCGAGTCTCAATCTTGGATTGAAACCCGAATATCCTCAGCCGAGACACGATTAGCCTTTACTTGAAACCATCAGCGCTCAAAACGTGAGCAATACTGGAGGCATCAGCCACCGAGCCTGAACCCGTTGTGAGTTGGAGGACAGTTATCGGCCTCCTTGGCTGGGTGTTGGTTCTTACTGGAATATTCCTTCTCACAGTCGGCTGCAGCCCGATACACCAGACGTCCTGCAGCACAAGACTGACACTATCTTCAACAATAACAACCATTGCTGGGGCACTTCTTCTAGCCACCTCATGGCTGACAGGAGAGAAAGGAGACAAGACTCCCCTGAAATTAAGTGTCAAGATGCTCGCGAAGTATCTGCTCATACTCCCAGCTCTCGCAATCATCGTGGTCATAGTCCTCTTCTTGACTTACATCGGCCTCCCGCCAGGTTAGAAGAATCGCTAGATGATATGATATCTCAGACTAGAGTTTCAGGATCGCTGAACCGAGAACAATTGTCAGACCTACAAGTTTCCGGCACTTGCCCGTGAGAAAATTCGAGAGTTAGAAATCACGGCAACGCTACGAGGCAAGTTGAGAATAGTAAAACTCTTGAAGCGCGTCAGAATTTTCCGTTCGAATTCTTCCATTCAGCGCGCGGCGGTATTGGCTGAATCGTGTCCCAGTGCTCAGCGATTTTCCCTTTCTGTATTCGGTAGAGATCGTAGTAGGACGAAGGGCGCTCTCCGAAACTGCCCTCGGCCACGACGAGAATGAAATTGCCTTCTCCGAGCACCCTGTGGACCCGGTCGTACTTGACTGCCAAACCTTGCTTCGCTAAGGATTGCAGCCCAGCGAATAGCCCGGTCAAATTATCACCAACGAGTGGACTGTGCTGGATGTAGTTGTTGCCGTCAAAGTAGCTGGCAAATTTGTCCCTTCGGCCGCTGAGAAGGTCGTCCATGTAGGTCCGCATCAGAGCTTTGTTTGCCTCGGTCTTATCGAGGTCGGACGCTATCGTCGGCCCGTCAATCATAGTGTGACCGCTTGGGCTGGGCTTGGCGGCTCTTTCTTGGTGGTTGTCCCAGTGTTCGACTATCTCTCCATCTTCGAAACGCCAAATGTCGAAACCCACCCTAGGGACGGCGAAGTTGTATTCGGTATGCGCAAACACGAAGTTGCTGTCCTGAAAGACACGTACGGGGTTGACCTTGACCGATCCTTTTGGACGGGATTGCCAAAGAGCGATTACTCCGGCTAGACCGTCAGCTAAGGCCAGGTTGTGTTGAACGTACTTGTTGGGGCTAATGTTACCGAGCGGTGTTCTGTCACCTGTCTCGATGCTCTTGAGAATCTCGACAACTTGCTCCTTGTAACTCCTTAATGCTGGCTTCTCGATCGAAGGCACGACATCCTGAGTCATGATTATCATCCATAATGGGTTATGACGATATAATCCCATGTTCCAAGGATTGACTGGGTTACGATTTCCCCAGTCAATATGGGTCGCCCTAGACAGTCGTAACGTGAGGAAGAAAGAGAATGATTGGAGAATCTATCCAGTTGGATTACAGTTTCGACGTAGTCAGACTAGACTGGCAGCCGATTGAACGGCATCCTAGACCTTTCCGGAAGAAGAACCCGAACGACTTCGGGCGAAGCGCCTTCAGGTTTAGCCTAAGCCTGTCGTTCATCTTCTAGACAACTAGCCCGTTCCCGCGACCGATTGCCCAAGGTATTTTGTGGCACTTCCAGGAACATGTCGAGCCCACTTTAGCGGCATCGCTTTAGAAAAAACGGGATACTCACATCTGCCAAGATCTTCGGAGATGTGAGACCGTGTGGAGATTCTCCTGGACAGGGATTGGTTGCTTCCTAGAGACTAGCGGGTACGAGCGTTAGTCCCGAGTTCGCATTCGAGCTACCTGACATGGGGTGTGCTGCCTGATTGATCAGGTCCACCACGGCTTCGGGGTGGGAGATCATCACCAAGTGTGACCCCCTGACCTCACTGATGTGAGCGTTGATGCGTTGAGCCATGAAGAGCTGGGCGAAAGGCGGAATGGCTCTGTCGATGGTCCCGACGAGGTAGAAGGACGGAATGGTCTTCCATGCAGGCACGCCAGATGTCTGCGATAGAGCACTAAGTGCGAACGGACGCTGGGTCGAAGCTAAGACTGCGCCCTCATTGGGTGGAAGGTCGTTCGCGAAGCACGAGGGAAAGAGGCTTGGTTTGATGTATAGATCAACGTCTCCGCCTGTTAGGGGCACGAAGTTGAAGACTTGGGTAGGGTCTCCCGAAACGCATGACGGTGACTCGCCGGGTGGCGGTGGGACGCTGGACAGCGTTGCTAGTGATTCTCCTTGGTCGGGTGCGAAGGCGTCTATGTAGACGAGAGCTTTCACGTTCGGATTTCCAGTTGCGGCGTTGGTGATTACCGCTCCTCCGTACGAGTGTCCGACGAGGATGATTGGTCCGCTGATGGTCTGGAGGAAGCTGGCTATGTACGCAGAGTCAGAAGTCAAGCCGCGTAGTGGGTTGGGAGGTGCGTAAACCGTGTAGCCTTGTTCTTGAAGACGTTGAATGACGCCACTCCAGCTGGATCCGTCAGCCCACGCACCGTGGATCAGAACGATGGAGGGTTTCGGCCCGGATGCGGTATCAGATCTCGCAGCTACGACATAGGCCGGGACGATGAGAAGAGCGAGTATTGCTAACGGGATGAACTTTTTCATATCTATCAATTCACCTCTGTTGATGCGACTCTGTTTTCGCGGTTGGTGATAAGCCTGCCAGTGAGTCAAAGATAGCTGCAGAAGGCTCGATGCGGAATACTAGCCAATTTCTAGAGGGGAGCTTAGCCTAGGCTCCGCCCAGAGTTACAATAAGGTCAGTTAGAAATCCGGCTAATAGTCCGATGAACAGCCCGACCA
>Ga0209802_1002105_pt1 | contig 14137 bp, 8 predicted proteins | sample GraSoiAngelo_129_FD_185886 | JGI IMG/M metagenome (GOLD analysis project Ga0209802, IMG submission 185886) | Grasslands soil microbial communities from the Angelo Coastal Reserve, California, USA - 14_0927_12_40cm (SPAdes) (version 2) | ecosystem: Environmental > Terrestrial > Soil > Grasslands ... | reverse complement strand
CTCCACCCATCACGAACATGCAATTCGCGTGGCCGTGATCCGTGCCGCGGTTGCCGTTTTCTTTGGCGGTGCGGCCGAATTCGCTCATGGTGACAACAACAATGTTCTCCATGCGGTCGCCCAGGTCCTGATGAAACGCCGCGAGGCCCTGGCCGAGATCGCGAAGCAGATTCGAGAGCTGGCCCTGCACGCCGCCTTCGTTGACGTGATTGTCCCAGCCGCCGCAATCCACGAACAGAACTTCCACGCCGATATTGGCTTTCAGGAGCTGGCCGATTTGTTGCAGGCTTTGGCCGAGTCGGCTCGTGGGATACTGCGCGCCATTTTCCGGCTGATATTTGGCGGGATCCGCCTTGCGCAGCAGGTCGATGGCTTCAAATGTTTCCGTACCCGTGCCTTGCAGCGCGTGATCCACGGTCTGCGCGTACATGGCTTCAAATCCGCCTTCGACGATCGCGCCCGTTCCCGGAGCCTGCGCCATCACTTTGAATTGCTTCAAGTCGGGAAGCGCAATCGCGGGAGCGCTGCCGTGCAACATGCGAGGAAGATTCGGCCCCATCGCCACAGCGCGGAAGGGCGAAGCATTTTCCTCGGGAACCGTTTCGAGCGTGCGGTTCAGCCAGCCGTCTTCGGTGGACTTCAGGCCCGGCGTGCCGGATTCCATGAAATCCTGGGCGTCGAAGTGCGACCTCGTGGGATCGGGCGAGCCTGCGGCGTGCACGATGGCGAGCTGATTCTTATGGAAAAGAGGTTCGAGCGGCGCGAGGCTGGGATGCAAGCCGAAGAATCCGTCGAGGTCGACTGCTGCATCTGTCCCGCCGCGTTTCGGTTGTGGAATCGCAATCGACGGGCGCATGCGGTAGTAATTTTGCTCGCCGAAGGGCACGACGATATTCAATCCATCGGCCGCGCCGCGCTGAAAGAGCACCACGAGCTGCTTTTTGTTCGGCATGGGCGTCGCGGCTACCGCGCGCTGGAGAAACGCGGGCATGGCGCTCAGGCCCACCATGGCCACGCCACCCTGCTTCAGAAAATAGCGGCGCGAAAATTTCAGCCCTCGCACGCCTTCACAGCATTGGTAGCTCATGACAGCTCATCACCTTCTTTGAAATTCCGGAGCGCCGAGCACGAGGCCGGCGACCACGCCCAAGTCCACCTGCTTGCGCGGATCGTCGAGCTTCGCTTGCAGCACCTGGGGATTATCGAGTTGCTTCTGGAGCGTTTCGACGGTCGCCGGAGCGGCTTGCCCGCCGAGAAAAACCTGTACCGCGCGGTCGAGCGCCGTCTTCGGCTCCGCCGACGAATCCACCCCCAGCAGAGAAGCGACATCGGTGCGTGCTCCGCGCATCTTGTTTCCGGCAAGAGCCAGCGAAAAGTTCAAGCGATTGAGCAGCGCGCCGGTATTCACCCACGCTTCGGCTTTGTCGGAATAGCCGGTGGGCGGCTGGCACTGATAGAGCGGCTCGCCGATGCGGCCGACCCACTGCACCAGCGGCAGCGGCGTGTCCACGTCGGTGCCCATCGCGCGAACCGCGGAAACCACCAATTCGAATGGCGTCTTGATTTTTGCGCGGTAGGCTTCGCGCGACCAGAATTCTGGCGACCAAATCATGGTCTTCAGCACCGCGCGGATGTCGCCGTCGCTCGACTGAAACGTCTCCGCCATGCGATTCACGAGGGCGGGGGGCGGATTGTCGGAAACGAAACGGCGCGCCAGTTTCATGGAAATGAATTTCGCCGTGCTCGGATGATGCACGAGCAAATCGATGACCTGTTCGCCGTCCTTCATTCCGCCGGCGTGAATCTTTTTGCCGAGCACGAATTTCGGATCGGGATCGTGCAGGCGCTCATCAAATTTGAAATCGGCGTAGATTCTTGGTTTGTCAATCGTCCAGCCGGTGAAGCAGCGCGCTACTTCGGTGACGTCTTTCTGCGTGTAGCCGCCGTCGACACCGAGCGTGTGCAGCTCCATCAGCTCGCGCCCGTAGTTTTCGTTCAGGCCGCGTTCATTCTTTTTCGCGGTTTGCTGTGGATTCACCGGCGGGCGCGGCGGCCACGGACGGCCAAATCCGCCACGGCGCATCCGCTGGCGCATGGCGCGTTCCTCAGCGATTCGCTGGGCCGCTCGCGGATCTGCGCTGAGGAAATTGTCCAAGTAAAAAAGCATCGCGGGGCTTTTCGCGGTCGCGGTGACCAGGTCCTTGAACTTTCCGAGCGCATGCGGCTGGATGACATCCCGTTCGTACGCGGTCAGATAAAAGCGATCTTCGCCTTTTGCGGCGAACACGTTGAAATGATTGAACCAGAAATCGTCCATCACTTGCTGAAGCTGGCGCTCGCTGTAAATCGCGCGAGTCACCTTGGCCATCGCGAGCTCCGCGACGACTCGCGGCGGCCTCTTGCTGTCCTCGGCCACTGCGCGAGGGACGTTGTTGGGATCGCCACCGCCAAGCACGTCGCGCTTCCCTGCCCCCTTTGTGGCGGGGTCGGACTGCATCGCAGGTTCTTTCATGGGAGCAGGGGCGCTCGGATTGTCGGTTGCGGATTGTGGAGTGGATTCCTGATTCGTGGCGGTACTCTGCGCGTCGGAACTTTCTCCCTGCGTTTGCGAAGATGGCGTCTCTTTTTTCGCTGCGGCTGCAGCCTCGGCGCGGCGCTGCTCCTCTTGCGCTCTTTCTCTTGCCTGCCGTTCCGCTTGGATGACCGCGGGCTTGGGCTGCGGATACTCGGCGATCAATTTCGCCGTGGACATCCGCAAGGTCGGGTAATCCTGCAGCCGCGCCTCCATCACTTTGTCGTCGATCGGACTGGGATTGAGCTGCTGCTCAATCCACTTCGCCAAGCCCATCTGCCGGACGCGCTCGATGTCGCCCGGACGCGGGCCATAGGCGAGCCGGTTGAGAGCGTGAAAGATGGCTTCGTCGGCGCTGAGCTCGGCGATGGGCAGCCCTTTGAGCGCGGCATCCTGTTTGTGCTTTTTGTCCCGCGCAGGCGAACGAGCCGCGGCGGCCGACGGGAAATCGGCTCCCAGGGATAGCACGCAAGCGAAAGATAGGATCAGCGCAAGAAATGACTTGGGCGCAGTGGAAACCGATGCGACTAAGGAAATCGAGGGGGAGGCGTCAGATGCCTGCAACCTCATGGACCGCTCCTGCCTGATGGCAACTTCGGCGTTGCCTGCTATTCTTACAATAACCCCGACCGGCCAGGAAAGTTGCGGAACTCCGGACGGCGTGTCGAATCCTTACCGCGGCCGAACGTACAGGCAAGAAACGACTTACTCCCCAACCTCATCTTAGGTCGCGGGTGGAGTGCCGTCAATTCAGGGGAAGCGGATCGGGGCCTTCGATTGAACGGTAATTCTAGAGGTTGGTGGAGGTTCGAGGTTAGAAACTAGGATTATAAGGCGGGAGGTGCAGACAGGAGGCGGGTCGGCCGGTTCCCGCATAGGCGAGAGGTGCAAGAAAAAGCAAAGTCAAAAGCCCCGCCCTCCAAAAACCGAGGACGGGGCACCCTAAAATGTCTAGCGATTTACGTCCGGGCCACCCGTCCAGGGAACGGTCGAAATTGGGGGTTGAACGGTAATTCTGGAGGTTGGATGGTAGAGGTCCGGTATCGGACTCGTCCGTCAAAACCGTTTCACGGCGGCTGCTGCTCTCCTATTACCATTCTTCGCAGCCTTCTTGAACCAATAACGGGCAAGTGATTGGTCCTTCCTTATTCCCTCGCCCGTAAGATAAGCGTGCGCAAGGTTATACTGCGCCTTTGCGTCATTATTTTGCGCTGCTCTCTTAATCCATCGAATGCCCAGCGGTAAATATTTCTTTGTTCCGAGACCTTCAAGATACGCGATCCCCAAATTGCATTGTGACCTGGCGTCACCTTCGCTTGCTCCTTTCTTATAAAGCGTGAAGGCCTTCTTTAGATTCCTCTTAACGCCTTCTCCCTGTGCATACATCAATGCAAGGTTGAATAGCGCGCCTGGGTGCCCGCGTTTAGCGGCCCGTGTGTACCAACTTCGGGCGGCCTTTAGGTTGCGGCTGATTCCCAACCCGTTGGCAAAAGCATAGCCGACGAGATACTGCCAATGAACATGACCTTCTCGGGCAGCTCGAAGCAAGAGAGGGAAAGCCTTTCGGTAGTTTCTTTTCTTTCCCTCGCCATAAAAGAGCGCCCTGCCAAGCTCTCTGGAGGTAAGCATAGATCGTATTAGTCCTCTCTCCTCAATCAGGAAGTTCAATTAATCGTCATCTGTTTTGTCCCGCTTTGAACCGGGCGAGCGGGGGCCACCCTTCTTCTTCTTAGGTTGCCAATCAGGTCTATCCCTTAGCTTATCGCCCGTGCGGCTTGGATGCGGCTTAGTGTGCTTATCCCATTTGCTAGGGCTTGGTTCTTTTGTGTGCTCCTTATCCTTATCACCCTTATCATCCTTCTTCTTAACGTCCTTTAACTTGTCTTCGTCGCGAGCGGTTGCGGGGGCTGTAGCCAACTCAACCACTACGCCAACTGCGGCGCCAAAGACCTTGGACAGAACACCAGCCGCAGCGCCTGCCTCTTCAGCTGCGCTTTCGATCAGCGGCTTGACGACCTTGTCGATCGCCTCCATCGTTTCTTTCACAACCGTGGGTGCTGCGGCAGTGGCAATGGCCGCGTTCTGGGCGGCGGCTTGGGCGTTCTGGGATTGGGTATTGGCCTGCTGCTGACAGGTAGTCCCTTGGTTGGAGCCTAGGCGGGTGGCCCACAGGAAGGCGGGGTGCCGCACCCTTTGGGTTTAAGGGTGCGGGTGCTGACCTTGTCTTTCTAACTTCCAACCTTCAATCTTTATCCCCCAGCATCCAAACGATTTATTTACGCGTGGGGGTATTCCTTCCATTCTGGAACCGCCACTACCAGAGTTCTTCGTGGGCCGCTTCTTCGGGCGCTGCTTTGCTTCTTGGCTTGTGTTCGAGGCGGGCGAGGGAGTCTTCGAGCATTTGGGAGATACGGCGCTCGCGGGTTTCGGGAGTGCGGCAAGACGGAAGAAAAGGCGCGGGAAAAAGCGGCGTCGAGCCGCCGCACTCCAAGCGAAGATGCCGGGCTAAAGCCCGGCGCTACAGGGCGGGGACGGGCACGGCGTGTCGTGCCCCTACACAGAGGACAGCGGCGGCAAGAGAAAGGAAAAGCAGATCCCTCACCCCCATTCCCGCGACAACCTTTGCGCCCGCTCGCCGCGGGCAAAACGCGGGACTGGGTTCGGGATGACAATTGGGGAGAAAGCGCGGGAAAAAGCGGCGTCGAGCCGCCGCACTCCAAAGACGGCGACGTATAGTCGCCGCTACAAAGGGAAACGAAGATGCCACCCTCCCGACGGGTCGGGATAAATTCCGGGCGGGACAAGCCCCGCCCCATCAGGCGCAGAAAGGCAAGGACGCCGGCACTACAAAAGAGAGAAGCAGATCCCTCACCCCCATTCCCGCGACAACCTTTGCGCCCGCTCGCCGCGGGCAAAACGCGGGACTGGGTTCGGGATGACAGTCGGAGAGAAGGCGCGGGAAAAGGCAGGGGCAAGGCCAGCGCTACACACCGAGGAGTGTTGTTCGCACTTGACCGTGGCGATGCTTGAGACCAGCCAGGATCCCTCGCTACGCTCGGGATGACAATTGGGGAGAAGGCGCGGGCAAAAGCAGGGGCAAGGCCAGCGCTACACACCGAGGAGTGTTGTTCGCACTTGACCGTGGCGATGCTAAAGACCAGCCAGGATCCCTCGGGCCTGAAGGCCCGAGCTACAGCGCTCGGGATGACAGTTGGGGAGAAGGCGCGACCGGGTTCCCTTCGGGGCGGGCAAAAGCAGGGGCAAGGCCAGCGCTACACACCGAGGAGTACTGTTCGCACTTGACTGTGGCGATGCTTGAGACCAGCCAGGATCCCTCGCTACGCTCGGGATGACAATTGGGGAGAAGGCGCGGGTGGGATGAGCAGGACTGAGGCATAGGGAGAAAGCGGCGGCCCTTCGAGGCTCAGGGCAAGCAAGCCGCCGCACTCCAAACGGTGCCCGGCAATTTTTCAATGCCGCGGGAGAACAATCAATCCGTTATGTCGAAGTCCACGGTCCGGTTGGGCGCCTGGTTTTTGGCCGAATCCACGGCCTGCATAACCAAAAGGTAGGAACCTGGCTTCAGGTCGTCCACCTTCACCTTCATCCCTATGGGGATAACGGCATTCCCCTTTTGGATGAACTCCTCGGCGCGCTGCACTCCGGTGAAAAAGACCTTTTTGTTGCTGGCACGTTCAAAAATCGTGTAAGCCATGGCCACCGACGGCGGGTTGGCGGAGGTCATCAGCGGCTCATAAATCTCGCTGTAGACAACGACGTTGTCCGTGTGCTTGAAACGGTTGCTGCCGGAAGGAATGATCTGCAAGCCTTTGACGAGCAGCGGCGTGCGATCCTCGAGCAGCACCGAGTCCAGGCCCGTGGGAATGTCGGTTAGCTTTTGCGCGGAATTCGTCAGCGCCAATCCTCCCAGGCTGAACTGTTTGCCGTCATAGGCATCGATTGCCAAAGGCGATTCAAATCTTCCGAAGGCATCGCCTCCGGCGCTTAGTACGACTGTTAGTTTATAATTGCCCGGCGTGGCGTCGAATTGGTTCTCGTAGTGATACGGCGACTTGGTGAACTCTTTCCATTCGTCTTTCTCCAAATCCATGTTCACGGTATCGCTGAACTTGGCGCCAATGGTTCCGTCCGCACGATAGGCGATGCCCAAAACGTTCAAGTTGGCGTGATATTTGCCCTTCTCCTTGTTGAATTGAAACGAGTCCGAGGGAATTTCCATGGCCAGGTTCACGCGCGCGGTATTGGGAGCGGTGTAAAAGAAAGGAGCCTCCAGCACGCCGTGAATTGAGCCAGGCTGCGTGCCCGCCGCGTGCGCTTCAAGCTGTTTCTCAAGCGGTTTGCCTTCGAGCACGTTCGTGGTCCGGACATTGCAGTACCCGCTGCGCGAGCGCACATTCATGCCGCCGCGATTCATTTTCACCTTCAGTGTGTGGCAACTGCCTTCGGGTGAATCGCCCGGTGAATATCCCAGGATGTAGAACTCGTTTTGTTCGCGCCCGATGCGCTCGAGTCCTCCCAGCAGATCGTTGGTGTTGAAAATCGTGAAACCACCGGTTCCCTCCGCCAAAGCTGCAAGAATCTGCTGGTTGGTGGATGCCGAAGGCGGAAACTGCGGCACGATGGTGCGCGGCTGGCCATAGGTCGAGTTGTAGAGATTGGAGTTCGGCATTCCGCCGCCTCTGCTTCCGCCTCCTGTGCCGCCACCACGCGTGCCACCACCCGTGCCTCCGCCGGTCCCGCCTCCCTTACCTCCTCCAGTGCCTCCGCCGGTGCCGCCAGTACCACCCTTGCCCCCTCCGCCGGTGCCACCGGTACCGCCACCGGTGCCTCCCGTACCACCACCGCCTCCGGGCCGACCACCGCCACCACCGCCGGTGCCGCCACCACCCGGCCTCTGGGGATCAGGCATAGCCGTCGCCGGATAAGCCGCGAGCAAAACCCTGGCCCGCGGTGCGGTCCGCCGAGCGGGCCTTCGAGAGGAAGCGGAAGCCGGCCGGGCCTTCCCCGGAGCCGCCCTGTTCAGGGAGCTCCCAATCGGAGAGGTCGAAAACAGGCCGCGCGCGTCCACGGCATAGATCGCTACATTCGATTTATTGCAGGCGTCGATGGTCGCCGTCAGCTCGGATTGGTTTTCCGTTGTCAGCGGGAAACCGCCGGAGAACAGAATCACCATTTTACGTCCCGGTACACTGCGCAGATTCTTTGCCAGGCTGCGCACGGCCAGCAACATGCTGCGCGCGCCAAACTCCGCCGCAGCATTCCCAAGTGAAGACATGCCGATCATCGGCGGGCCTGCGGAGGCCACCAGAGCGGGTGTATCCGCCGACGGCGCGTTCGGATCCACGGCCGAGCCCTTCACACCGGAAACGGCGGCGCGCAGCACTTGCGCGTTGGCCGTGAAATTCTGGACGATTCGCAGTGCCCCTCCGAAATCCACGACAGCCATCAAGCGATCCGGTCCGGCGTTTGCCTCAATGAATTTCTGGGCGGCACCCCGCGCCTGGATCTGGTCCGGTGCCGCCATGGTGGAATTATCGAAGAACAGAATCAGATAGTGACGCTGGCCGTTGGGTTGCGCTGTGGCTTCGGCCCCGGAAGAAAAAGTAGAGACCGCCTGCTCCTTGTTGTCCTCAAAGACTTTGAAATCATTCTGCGTCAGGTCGTGTATGTAGTTGCCCTTCTTGTCCGTCACCACCGCATCGACAAGGACCAGTTTTGTTTCCCGTTTAATGACCGCGGTGGATTGCTGGTCCGCAGGAGAGGCCGGCGGGGGAGGTGGCGGAGAAGTGGGTTGCTCCTGGGCCCGCACGGGCCAGGCAATCCCGCACAAGAGGGCAATTGCCAAGCCCGCGGCCAACCGAAACTCTCTCGAACCGCTGCGCTGTGTAATCATGTGGTCCTCCAGCCAAACCAGCCCATTCTAATAAGGAATAACCACGGCCCCGTTCCGCGCTGCCATCTGCTCGCCCTCGGCATCGCGCACCACCAGCCGCACAAGGTAGGTGCCGGGCTTCACGTCGAAACTGGATTTCACGGTAAAGCCCGAGCGGCTGAGCCGTTCGTATGTCGCGTCGCGCAATTTCATGTCCACGATTTTTTCCATACCGGTAACAAACGCTCCGTTCTCGTCAAAAATTCCCGTCACGATGGTCAATTGATCGCTGTTGCGGTCCAGCGCTTTCCGGAAGCGAATTCCCTTCAGGTCCAAATGGGTCAATACAGCAAGACGAGCTTGGGATTCGTCCTTCTTAAAATACTGCGTCTGCAGGTCGATGAGGAGATCGTGAATCTCCTCCTGCGAGAACAGCGCTTCTTGAATTTCCTGCTTGGTGGCTTCGGCAGGATCGGCGACCGAACGCGGCGCGAAGTACCCGCGCCTGGCCTGCACATTATATTTTCCCTTGCTGGCAATGCTGACCTTCAGGGTGTGATAGCGACCATCCAGCTTCAGGTTTTGCGGAGAAAAGCTCAGGAGATAGGAAGTGGAGGGCGCCGCTCCTGCCTGGCGCATGGCCTCATCGACGTCGTTGCGGTTGTGATAAAAGGTACCGCCGGTCCCGTCTGCCAACTCCGCCAAAACGTCCTCTTGAGCGTTTTGGGCGGCCACGCGATACGAGGTTTTATAGCCCGCAGTGCGGACCGAGTCCCGTGGCGGATTGGCGATGTCACCCATCACATCGGGCGCATACAGGCCGCGGGCATCGATGGTGTTGATCACGATATTGGCGCGCGTCGCGCGATCGACCATGCCCGAGACCTCGGACTGCAGGGTGCTCAGAATAAACCCCGGCGAAACCAGAACCAGGATGCGCTGCCCCGGCAAGCTGGTCATGCGCCTGACGATATCCTCGAGATGCCGGTAACTATATTCCGTCTCGCTGTCTCCTTCGGCGAGTGCTTTCGCGGCCGCTGCTTGCGCCATGGCTTGTGCCGCAGCCTGGTACCTGCTGTCTCCGTTGAAAGCGCACTGCAGCGTCTCGTCCGTCGCCACGGCGAAAGCTTGCGCATCATTTTTGTTTTCAATTACGTCCGCCTCGTAATAGCTCATATCCGGGCAATCCGAGGAGGTATGGATCGTCAGCGGATGCGGCACAATCCCCAGCAGAGCTTTTTGCAGCAGTGCATGATCGTCGGTAAAATCCTGCGTGAGCTGTCCGGAAGTAGTATTGATCGCCACGCGATCGCTAGGGGCCAGCGCGCCGAAAAACCGGGTCGCCGAATCCCGCACGAACACCGCGTCCTCCGTGGACAGGTGCACGTCGTCAAAAACCATGGAGACAAAACGCTGCGGCAGCACCGCGGCCTTTCCCGCGATGGCATCTGCGCTCGACGAGTAAGCTTCGGCACCCGCGGAGGCGGTCACCGAAGCCGTATGCGTTTGGGGCGTTTCCACCGCGAAGGAGGTGATCGTTTGGAGTTTCCGCCCGTCGTAGAGCTGGAAACTTTCCTTCTTCAGGTCGGGAACGATGTTGCCGCGCCCGTCGCGCACGACCACACGCACCAGCACCGTGTTGACTCGAACTTTGAAGGTGGCCGGTGTGTCGCGGCTGGACACTTCCTGACTGTCGCTTGGCGCGGCGCCTTGGGGAGGTTTGGCACTGGAATCGGCCTTTGCCGGTTGGTCTTGCGGAGGAGGCGGACTTTGTGCCGGGAGCGGTTTAACTAAAATTGTTCCGGAGCAAAGAAGAACTACTACGATGCCGTACTGGAACACCCGGGATGGCAGTAAGCGAAACATCCACGTCTTTGGGAAACCCGCATCCTCAAGTGCCATCAGACAAAAGCCTGCCGGGCTCCTGGGGAACGCCCCGAAACCGAACGTAGCAGTCACTATACGCCGCTAGTAATTTTCCTGTCAATCAAGCGTTCGCACGCGAGTAGTGGTTCAGTCTGAACGGGCCAGTACAGGATCACTCCGAATGGCTGACGATCTTGGAGTCGGCCCGTCGATGACGACAAGCGCGTTTCACAGGACTAATGTTGAGTTCGGTAAACATTGGTCGCTGAGCGCATTGGCCTGAAGGCAACAGTCGAGCCAAGGGTCACTTAGCCGGAAATGCGACTATTCGGCCAAGCGACGAGAAGCCTGTTCTAACTAAGCCTCCGCCGCCGGCCGTAGCTGTATCTCGTGTGGGACGATCGTCAAAACTCCAACTTCTTATTTCGCCTTCGCTAGCCCCGCAATAACTGCGGCAACTTTTTCGAGGATCTGATTCCAGCCCTCGAGTTGCCCGCTGTTCTTTGCGTCTTCCATGGTTTCATTGCCAATCATGGTGAGTTTCGTCTGGCCGTTCCCAAAATCCTCAAAAATAACCACGTCGCGCGCATCGTCTATGGCCTCATGTTCGATTCCATACTGCGCAGGCTCAACCTTGTTTCCCTTCGAGTCGGCAAAGTACAGCGAGTAAACGATCTTCTCGTGCGGAACAATCTCGTGGTATTCCCCGCCATTCCAGCCTTCCTGCCCATCCGGCGATTTCATGCAGCAGAGAAATTTTCCTCCCACGCGAAAATCAATCTTGCAAAACGGCGCTGTAAAACCCTTCGGCCCCCACCACTGCATCACATATTGCGGGTCTGTCCACGCCTTCCAAACCAATGCGCGTGGAGCGTCAAAAACTCTAGTGATCACCATCCGCTCTTTCTCGTTAACCGTGTTTTTTGTCATTTCTGACCTCCTCTTTTTTCATTTGATTCACAACCACATCCAACTTGTCGAAACTCTCTTCCCAGAATCGGCGATAGTTAGTCGCCCAGTCGCTGACTGTCTTTATCGCCTCTGGCCTAAGCGTGCACACGCTCTCTCTTCCACGCTTCGTCTTGATCACAATCCGCGCCCGCACCAGGTAGGCAATATGTTTTGAAATCATCTGCTGCGAGAGTGCAAACGGTTCCGTCAATCCATGCACAGAGGCAGGCCCATGGGAGAGTCGTTCGACCATCGCCCGGCGGGTTGGATCAGACAGAGCCGCAAATGTTGTATCTAGCTTATCCACAACCATATGGTAGTGAATTATCCGCCGATGTCAAGTGTGGATTTTGGAGTTCCAGATTTCTGTTTCCTGATCTCTGAACCCTGACCGCTGCGCTAATTTATGCTTCCCCATGCGCCGCGTATCGCAGCTGGGTGCATGGTTTAACAAATAGGCTTCCTTGAGCAATTACTCATTAATCCGACGATTAGAGTGCCACCGCAACCTGCGCAGGAGCGCGAGCCGTCACGGCGGAGGCCCTGGCATCAGGGGCCGGGGGATGTGGATTGCCGTTGGAACCTGTTCTCGATGTATTGCCGGCCCGTTGGGCAAGTGATCTTTGCCAATTGGCTTGCCACGACCTCCGCGATGAGTGGTAAATCGCCAATCCACTCATCGAGGAGATTAGTACCGGGAAGTCGGCTTGTGGGAATTGACCGGGATTGCTCCGCTTGACGTCAGCAGGGGAACAAATCCTTCACACATGCAGCTTTGCTTTCCAGACTGACCCACTACCGCAATTTGACCACGCCGTTTCAATAGGGAATGACAACGCCGCGATTCATGGCGGCCATCTGCGCACCCTCCGAGTCGCGCACGACGGTGCGCAACAGGAAAGTTCCAGGCTGCACATCAAAGGTGAACTTGACACTAAGACCCGAGCGGTTCAACTGCTCCAGGGTCGCGTCCTTCAATTGCATCTCGAGGATCTTCTCCAATACCGCTAACAGGTTCCCGTTTTGATCGAAGATGGCCGTCGCGACGGTTAGTTTGTCTTTACTGCGATCGCCGGCGCGCACAAATTTGAGCCCCTTGGTGGTGATGTGCGCCACCACCGTCAGGCGCACGCCCTTCGCGCTCTTGAAGAATTGTGTCTGGCAGCATGCGAGGGGCAGGTCCTGCACTTCTTCTCGGGAGAAAATGGCCTGCCGAATCTCCTCTTTGGCAGCGGCTTCGGGATCCAGCTCGCCGCGTGGCGCAAAATATCCATGGCGGGCCTGAAGATTCCATTTTTGCTTGCCTGTCAGGGTCACTTTCAAATGATGATACTTGCCGTCCAATTTTAGGTTTTGCGGGGTAAAGCCCAGAAGATAAGACACTTCCGGCTGCTGCACGGCATGGAGAAGTCCTTGATCAATGTCGTTGCGGTTGTGAAAGAAGGTTCCGCCCGTGCCATCCGCCAGTTCCGCCAAAACGTCATTTTGGATGGATTCTTCCGTGGTGACGAATTGCGTGCGAACAGGATTCGACGGGGCCGCGCTGGCCACGTCGAAAACCGATGAAACGTAGAGCCCGCGCGCGTCAATGGAGTTGATGACGATGTTGGCCTTAGTTGCGCGGTCGATGACGTCGCCGGATTCATGCATCGATGGGGTCACAAAGAACCCCGGCGACATCATAACGATGATCCGTTGCCCGGGGAGTGCCCTCATTCGCGCGATCAGACCATCCAAGTTGCGGAATGAAAGCTGTATTTCCGATTCTCCGGCCGAGAGTTCGCGTCGTGCGGCTGCCAGCGCCTGCTGCTCTGCCCCTCTTTCACTCCCAGTGCAAGCGATTACATCCTGGACCGCAACCTGTAGTGCTACGGGGTCGTCAAGGTCCACGATCTTATAGGCCTCGTAGACGGTCATCGGCGGACAATCGGTCGAGGCGCGATTCCGAGGTTGAATTGCTTGCAGCACCTCCGCGAGCTTGCGGCGATCGGCGGTAAAATCCTGCTGCACCTGGCCGGATGTGGTGAAGATGGCGAAGCGGTCGTCCGCTTGCATGGCCCCTAACAGTTTTGTTGCGGCCTGCCGCGAAATCATGGCGTCCTGCGTGGAAAGATGCAGGTCGTCGAAATAGAGCGTAATGAACCTTTGCGGCAGTTCGACCGTTCTTGCCGGGGTTCCCTCAGTGGGTGTCGCGGCCGGCTCTGAATCCATTTTGACCGCCGCAACATGTGAACCCGGTGTCTCAACGGAGAAAGTGGAAATGATTTGCGGTTTGCGATTGTCCGCCAGTTGAAAATTTTCCTTTTTTAGATTGGGGATGACCTTGCCGTTTGGGTCACGCGCCACGACCCGGACGAAGACAAAACTGACGCGCACCCTAAAGGTTGCAGGGGAGTCGTGCGTGACAATTTCCTCGTTCTGAGCCCTCGAACCCGGCTGTTGCGCTTCCTGGGATGTCTCTGACTGAGGAGCTTGCGAGGAGCTAAAAGACGTCTGGGCTCGTACCCCAATCAGAAAGGAGGCGGAAAGAATTCCGACGAGAAAAACCGCTACGCTGCTGTACTGGAACATCTGGGATGGCAGTGAGCGAAACATCCACGCCCTTTTTTGGACTTGCATCCTTAGGCGCCATTCATTAGAGGAGAGTCTGCAAAGCTCCTGGGGTACGCCCCGAAACCGAACGTAGCAGCGACTATACCCCGGTAGCAGTTTTTGGGTCAATCAAGCGTTCGCGCGGTATCCGAAGAGGCTCCAGACATCCTGCGCTTCTGTGTGGCGCAAGACGTAACGGTCGCCGTCGCTCGTCAGCACCCGGAAGTAGGTCTCGCCGGGCGAGTACCAGCGGTCCTCGACCT
>Ga0209802_1002103_pt1 | contig 14138 bp, 15 predicted proteins | sample GraSoiAngelo_129_FD_185886 | JGI IMG/M metagenome (GOLD analysis project Ga0209802, IMG submission 185886) | Grasslands soil microbial communities from the Angelo Coastal Reserve, California, USA - 14_0927_12_40cm (SPAdes) (version 2) | ecosystem: Environmental > Terrestrial > Soil > Grasslands ... | reverse complement strand
GTGGGCGGGAACGCGAGGGTTAGAATCTATCAGCCTGCGAACGTGGCTTCGGCCGTTCCAGCTGCCTCCTAAGCCTTCTTGATAGTAACTGTAGTTCCCTCCCGTACCTTGCGGAAGAGTTCGAGGTTAGCTGTAACTCTGCCGATCATATTGACCGGACTGTACGGCTTCGTTGGTCCAAAGAAGACGCAAACAGCACTTCCCATGGGCCAATACGCGATGCTGCCCACCTCCAACTTATTCCTTGGACTCTCACCAGCCGCTTGCACAGATACCTGGAAGTAAACCTCTTCACCCCATATCGCCGCTCGGCCTCCCACGGGCAACGCTCGCAACAAGGCATCGACCGTTCTGGGAGAAGCAAACCGATGAAACTCACCCTCCGCTACCCCAATACGTTCTATCTCAAGTATGATTTTTGGCCGCGAGACCTCCGATCCGAGATTAATCCCTGACATACTACCGATCGTCCATCTCGGTCTTGACCAAGTTATATGTATCCCGCGTCGTCGGCTCGCCCGTGTCAAAGAGAGCGTGTCAGAACCGATGAAGAAGGTAGTAATAATTGGGGCAGCCGGTCGAGACTTTCATAACTTCAACATCATTTACCGCAATAACCCTGAGTATCATGTTGTAGCATTTACCGCCGCACAGATACCTGGAATAGAGGGCAGGACATACCCACCAATCCTTTCAGGTTCAAGATATCCAAAAGGGATACCAATCTATGCCGAGCGAGAACTAGCAAGAATCATACAGGAGAACAATGTGGACCTTGCAGTCCTCGCCTACAGCGATCTCTCCTACAATGAGCTGATGCACAAAGCATCGATAGCCTTGACGGCCGGCGCAGACTTCGAACTGCACGGTCCCAGAAGCACCATGATACGCTCCAAGCTGCCTGTTGTCTCAGTTGGGGCTGTCCGAACTGGCGCAGGCAAGAGTACGGTTTCACGACGCGTCTGCCAAATCCTCAAGGCAAAAGGCAAGAAAGTAGGAGTGATTAGGCATCCAATGCCCTACGGCGACCTAACGGATGAAGTCGCTCAGAGGTTCTCCAATTACGAGGATCTTGATAGATACAATTGCAGTATCGAAGAGCGAGAAGAGTATGAACCCCACATCGACGCTGGATTCACGGTCTACGCCGGAGTAGATTATCAGAAAATCGTAGCTATGGCCGAGAAGGAGTCGGATATCATCGTCTGGGATGGAGGGAACAACGACATCCCCTTCATCCAGCCAAATCTACACATTGCCGTAATGGACCCGTTACGAGCGGGCGATGAACTGACGCACTATCCGAGCGAAGTAAACATCCGTATGGCGAATGCAATTGTGATTAACAAGGTTGACACGGCAGAGCCAAGAAACGTGGAGCTGGTCGAATTCGACGCGAAAGAACTAGCCCCCAGCGCTGTGGTCGTAAGGGCAGCCTCTGAGATCAAATTGGACAGTCCTGACATGGTCAAGGGAAAGAGAGTGCTTGTGGTTGAGGATGGTCCGACAGTGACGCATGGAGATATGCCGTATGGGGTTGGGTACGTGGCAGCGAAGAGGTTTGGGGCAAAACAAATCGTTGATCCACGGCCTTTCGCGGTCGGGATAGTGAAGGAGATTTTCAAGAAGTATACTCATCTGACGCAAGTGCTTCCTACTGTCGGTTATGGTAGGCAGCAGATACAAGACATGGAGGAGACGATCAGGAAGGCAGATTGTGAGACCGTGGTACTAGCGACACCTGCAGACATTCGAAGAATCATTAAGATCTCGAAGCCGACAGTTAGGGTAGGATATGATCTCAAAGAATTGACCAAGCCCGATATTGAGGACATTCTGATCAGTCGAAAGATAGTCTAGCCCGTTCATGGGTCTAGGCGATAGCTTTCCTCAACGTTTCCGAGACGTACTCAACGTCATTGTCCGATAGTCTTGGATGGACGGGTAAAGAGAAGACCTGTCTAGACGCCTTCTCGGTCTCAGGTAGCTTCCCACGCCTTACCTGATTCGAGGATCGATAGAACGGAGTGGAGTGCACGGGTGTAGAGTAGTAGACCGCGGCCTCTATGTTCTTCGCCCACAGCTTGTCCACGATCTTGTTACGCTTCGCCGCGTTAACACCTCTCGCTCTGACAGTGTACACGTACCAGCTGTGCTTTCGCGTCTCATCTTCTCGTGGAAGAATGAGTTTCCCGGACATGCTCAGTTTCTCCGTTGCGAGTTCCGCATTGTGTCTGCGCTTTTCTAGGAAGGAGGGTAATTTCTTCAACTGGGCAAGGCCTATTGCGGCAGCGATCTCGGGCATGTGATAGTTCGCCCCTAGTCTTACCGACCAGTATGGGCGTTGTTCTCCATGGGATCGGACCATCCGCAAAGTCTGGGCATACTCATCATCATTCGTTGTCACCATTCCACCCTCGCCCGTGGTGAGGTTTTTCGCAGCGTAGAAGCTGAAGCAGGTCATATCCGCAATGGATCCGACGCGTTTTCCATCGTACATAGCCCCATGAGCCTGGGCCGCGTCCTCGAGGACAACAATCCCCTTTTCCTTGCCCAACTGTAGTATGGGCTTCAAGTCAGCCGGATAACCGTAGAGATCCGTTGGAAGGATCGCTTTCGTTCTTGCCGTGAGGGACTCTTCAACACTATCCAGTCTGAGACAATAGGTTTCACGGTCAATATCAGCGAAAACGGGAGTCGCACCAGACAGCATGACCGCATTAGCTGCTCCGACAAACGTGAAAGATGGAAGAATGACCTCGTCTCCAAGACCGATGTCAGCAGATAGTAGAGAGGCATGTATAGCCGCCGTCCCATTAACCATCGCAACAGCATGCTTTGCCCCAACAAATTTCGCGAAGTTGCGCTCGAAGTCGAGAACCCTGGGCCCCATACCACTCTTATCGGTTAGGATACCTCCTCTCAGGACTTCTACTGCACTATCGATCTCTTCCTTACCCAAGAAGGGCTGGTTGATTCGAATTAGCTCTCGCATAATTCACCACCACGGAGCAGGTATCGACTATGCCGCCCAAGACACCACTAAAAAGCCTTCACAGTTGGCGAATCAAAAAACAAGAGTCTAATTCTCTTGTAACAGGACGGCTCGTCGCCGGATAAGATTTATATCGACTATTTCCCCAGCTCATCACTGTAACACTAGAGGAGATTGTGGAATACAATTGGCCGCAGCGGAACTTGCCGGACAACCTGTCATTATTCTAAAGGAAGGAACATCTAGAAACCGTGGCCGCGATGCCCAGAGAGGAAACATTCTAGCGGCGAAGATCATAGCCGAGACTGTCAGGACATCTCTCGGTCCTCGCGGGATGGACAAGATGCTAGTCGATAGTTTTGGAGATGTAACGATCACAAACGATGGAGCCACCATTCTAGATGAGATGGAAGTTCAACACCCTGCTGCGAAGATGATGGTCGAAGTCGCGAAGACTCAGGATGACGAGGTCGGAGACGGCACAACTACATCTGTAGTTGTGGCCGGAGAGCTTTTGAAAAAGGCGGAGGAGTTGATCGACAAGGATGTTCATCCGACAGTTATAGTCGACGGCTATCGCCAAGCGTCCACCTGGGCTCTCGAAATACTTCAGGAGATTGCGTTGAAGGCCGACCCATCGGACAAACAGATTCTGAGGCGAGTGGCCGAAGTGTCGCTCGCTAGCAAGCTCTTGGCAGAGCACAAGGAATCAATGGCCGAATTGGCAGTAAACGCGGTTCTTCAAGTCGCGGAGAAGACGCCGGGCGGATTCAACGTTGACATTGAAGATATCAAGGTCGAAAAGAAACCTGGGGAGTCTCTGACTGATACTGAGCTGATCAAAGGGATCGTCCTTGACAAAGAAATCGTCCATCCTGGGATGCCTAAGCGTGTTGAAGAGGCAAAGATTGCTCTGGTAGATCTTCCGTTGGAAGTGGAAAAGACCGAGTTCGATGCAAAGATCAATATTGAGAACCCGGATCAGATGAAGGCGTTCCTTGACGAGGAGGAAAACATGCTCAAGAACATGGTCGACAAGATCGCTGATACTGGAGCGAATGTACTGTTGTGTGAGAAGGGAATCGACGATGTTGCACAGCACTATCTCGCAAAGGATGGGATATTGGCCGTCAGACGAGTCAAGCAATCCGATATTGAGAAACTCGTGAAGGCAACGGGCGCCAAAGTGATCAGTAATCTGGACGATCTGAAATCGAGCGACCTAGGATACGCGAAAATTGTCGAGGAGAAAAAGGTCGCCGATGATAAGATGGTCTTCATCGAGGGATGCAAGAATCCGAAGGCAGTCACCATTCTAGTGCGAGGAGGAAGTGAGAGATTGGTTGATGAGGCTGAGAGATCCTTGCACGACGCGTTGTGCGTTGTCAGGGACGTGATACGAGAGCCCCTTGTTGTGGCGGGAGGAGGAGCTCCCGAGGCCGAGATGGCACGGAGGCTGCGAGAGCACTCTCAGAAGCTCTCGGGCAAAGAGCAGCTTGCTGTGATTGCCTTCGCGGACGCTTTGGAAACAGTGCCTATGGCACTGGCAGAGAATGCGGGATTGGAACCGATCGACATAATGGTACAATTGAGGGCAGCCCACGAGAAAGGGCAGATTTGGGCGGGGGTTGACATTGAAGATGGAAAGGTCTCAAACCTCGAGGAGAAAGGCATCCTAGAACCGTTGAGCGTTAAGGCTCAAGTCATAAAATCCGCGACAGAAGCCGCAGGGATGATTCTGAAGATCGACGATGTAATAGCCGCGGCGAAGTCCAAAGAAGGCAAGGGACCGGCCGGGCCAAAGGACGAGGGTGACGGAGAGGGCGCAGGCGAGTTTTAGAGAGCCCGAACAGATAACTATCGGGCCCCCTAAACTCACGCGGTTCGAAAAGGCTCGGGTCGTCGGGGCCAGAGCCTTGCAAGTCTCGATGGGAGCACCTGTACTGCTCGAGCTGCCAGAGGGCACTATGTCCCCGATCGACATTGCACTGGTCGAGCTTCAAGAAGGTGTTCTTCCCATAAGCATACGACGATCGCTTCCTGATGGAACCAGCCAGAACATTCCGTTGAAGTGGCTGCTCGTGCCAGAGACTCTTGAGGAACAGAGAACGGCACGAGGAAGAAAGCAGGAAGAAGACTGAGATAATCCCCCCTTCCAAGGCGACGAGAATTAGCTGAAACAGGTCTTCCTGATGAAGAGTTTTCGTCTCTAAAAACGGCTCTTTCTATCATGCTCATTGTCTCGGCAGCAGTTTTGATATCGACACTTGATGGAATCAAATTTTTCCAGCTCGAATTCGAGCTGGCCATAGTCTATTCTCCGACCATTCTACTGCTGATCGGATGGAGTGTAGCCAGGAGAAAGAGAACCACAGCCGATAATTCAACTCGTTAAGGTATGGTTTGCTGCCTAGGGTCGGGTTAGCTTTATGCTCATCAAATAGGCATCCGCCCCGTCATGATAATAATGCGTGATGGTTCGGGTAATCTCGAACGTCATCTGCTTGTACAGCCGGACAGCCTCTTCGTTGACAGTCCGAACTTCAAGAAAGCATTCCTCGGCTCCGTTCCCGGCCAGAGCCCTTAGTGCCGCCTCGACTAGTTCTCTACCGATTCCCTGACGTCTGTACTCTGGCAGGACGGCGACAGAGACTATGTGCCCTTTTCGGGCCATTCTGAACCTTCGTGTGTCGGAGAATCCGAACTCCACGCGGCACATGATGTACCCCGCGACCTTGGCCGATGTCTCGGCAACGATGAAGGCCTCTGGGCAGCTCTTGAAAACCTCCATGAAAAAGTAGGGACTATAATTCTCCGGCAGGCAGACACGATTGATCTCAATGACTGCTGAGAGATCCTGCGGGTTGAATGGCCGGAGTAGATGAGGAGCCTCAAGCATCTTTGCCGACTCGGTGTCGGGATACACTCGGGTTCACGTATAATATCTTGACGGTGGTTACGCTGGAGACTAGTTGCGGTTACGACCCATTCTTCATAGAGACGTTAGGATGAAAGAGACTCGCTCCAGCCGGGCCTGATTATGACGCTTTTTAATAGTGTCACCCGGTTTGCGTTTACAGTCCAACTTGCCTCCAGAAGAGAAGTCGTCAGATGAGGTCGATTGGCTAAAGGAATACCTCGTCCAGGAATCGAGGAGTCTTCCTCTTCGGCGCAGATTCTACGTTGGAATCGTGTTCCATCTGCGACAGAGGCCCTGGTTTATCATATCCATACCGATTGTGATTATAGGCAATCTCTTCCTGCCTATTGATGTTGGTCCAGTCCTAAGCTCGACAATCGGGGGGCTCATCGCTTCTCTGTCTCTAACACTCACGTCGGTTCTTTTGCTGCGCTCCCACTACCGGATGATGCCTAGCGAAATCCAGAGTCTGCATGACACAGCTTCAGAACTCCAGATCAGTACTCAACAAGTCAGAGATTCCATAAAGGAAAAATACCCTGATCATAAGGGAATCCAATCTATCTTGGGGAGAAAGCTTCCATCCCCACCGGACGTTGAAAGCGAATATGATGTGCCGAAACTTCTGGCGTATGCATCCGATATTCATACTTACATCTCCAGCATGCTCTTCCTGCCCTTGTCTCGTGAAAAGACAGAACAAAGTATCGAGCTTCGCCGATTGTGGGAAAAGGGTTTGAACTTCATACTCAGAATGTCCGCTTCATCCGGGTTCCTGGATGTCGTGGCGGGACCCATTGACTTTGTGACAGTAACTGCGCCTACTGCGATCTTTTCTGGAATACTTCTATTGGCGCTTGGTTCAGGTCCACTCCGTTCTTCGGACTGGTTTGTATTATTGAGAATTGTCTACTGGCTGTTTCTTATTGCAACAATCGTCGAAGTTGCATTGATAGTGAGGCGGGCTACTAGGTTCGCGATCAGCGCAGTCCCTGAGGGGCCACCGGTTAGAGGAACACAGCGAACCTAGTCGCGGGGAGTTACCATTTCCGGCTGAGCCATGACATCGTTGCTGGACTAATCCTTCCTCGTAAACTGTGCGCACTTTTGCGAATCTTTTATCTGGGTGGATGCTCGATTCGATGACGAAGAAATACGCTAATAGAAACTGTCCTAGGTCTCATTAACGCCGCATGCCTCATTGGAGCTTCCCTAGTTCCATTCTATCTTGTCTTCAAGACAACAGTTAGGACACTCAGAATTCTGAGTTTACTTCTAGGTTTGTTTGCGCTTAGCCATGGAATGTATCATCTTCTTTTCACTCTGGTCGTAGGCTACCCCGCACGTGCCTTTCTCGATAGTTTCTCGGTAGTCGTTTTGATCTCTTTTGGGATATACTACGCAAAAAGGGGAGGCTTCGCCTAGTGGATGTCATTGTACCGGTTGAGCTAGGAATTCTCTCCGGGGTCCTCATCGCCTTGTTTCTATTCTTGAGAATGGCCCTTTCGGCGGGAACCGTGAAGAGCCTTCAGTTCCAGCTGGCAGCGTTCCTCTCTGTCTGGGCGATCTCGGAGATCCCGAGAGTTTTGGATTCGATTGGAGTCATCAATCTAGGATCAATCAGCCTGTACGGGATGATGCTTCACACTGTCTCGATGGTCTTGTTTGCTATTTTCATAACGTACAGATTTTCAAGGTTTGTGATGCTAAAGAAATGAGCAGTAATGCTTCCTTTGACGTGATCTTGGAGGACGCGATTACTAGCGGGCTTGAAACCCAATTGGGTGAGACCGCAAAAGTGCTGTGTCTATATCTTGACCCTAGAATCGCGATCAGAAAGCCTGATTTTTACGCGAAGTGCTTGTACAAGTGTTTCCCTGTTCCTGGCAAGATCGAAATCCTATTGCTGGCTATCTCTCGAAGATTGTACGAGGAGCTTGGGATAGTCTTCGAAGAGAGAAAAAACTGGAAACTCTCTGATTTCTCCGACTGCGTCCTTGATGCGAAGAAGCAGTATGAAGCGTTTCAATAACTCACGCAGTGCTTGGTAAAGGCAACCCAGTTCGCTTTGCGATCAGCGAAACCCCAAAATCAGGTGTAGGCGGTTTACCCGAATCACTCATGTTTTTCAAGAATCTGACAACACGTTTAAATCGATGACTAAGCCGACCGGGCTCGTTAGTGAACGAGGAGCCGAACAAGTGAGCGATGCTCCGGCCACGGCCGAAACCCCTCCACCAACCCAGTCTAGCCAGGTAACATTCACAGTCTACCAAGGACCCCCACTAGATACCATCCGCAGTCTCGTCGCATCACATTTCTTGGTCAAGGACGCGTTTATAGATCAATACGGGATCCCAACTATCCAAGTTGCCGCAGAACCACCACGCGAAAAATTCAGAACGCTACTCAAGGAACTAGCGCAACACAATCTGATAGGCGCAATTCGAGGAGCTGGAGACACATTAACTGTACGGGTTTTCCCCAAGCCACAAAGAAAGGGCTCAAGGAAGACCTTGAATCTTGCCCTCTTCTTTGCTACGGTCGCGACTGTCCTCGCGGCAGGATATTTCAACTGGTCAAGCGCTGACTTGTTTACAGTTCTGGTGGAGCCTTCAAGCGTCCTTACAAAGGCGAGTATGTTTGCCGTCGGCTTGCTGGCAATTATCGGCCTCCATGAATTTGGGCATAAGGCCGCCACGAATCACCATGGACTGGACGCGACGTTCCCATATTTTATCCCAGGCCCTCCCCCCGTCGGAACCTTTGGAGCCTTGATCTCGCTGCGAGGTCCACCCGAGAATCGGGACCAGCTTTTTGATCTCGGGTTGTCAGGCCCGGTAGTAGGATTCATCGTTACAATAGTTATTGCGATTTTCAGTCTTCTTCTTAGCACGACGGTTTCTCTAGCTACTGCTCAACAACTGATCACAGGTGGAGCTACTCAGGACTTGGGCTTGTGCTTGCCGCTCATTGGTGCAAGTCCAAACGTCAGTTGCGAGGCTCCTTTGCTGCTAATAGTCGGGAGGATTCTCATGCCGGCGACTGCTCAGGGCTCTTTGTTGTTTCCAAATCAGGAGTTGTGGTTTGCAGCCCACATAGGTGCTTTGCTGACTTTCCTGAACATTGTGCCAGCTTGGCAATTGGACGGTGGTCATGTCTCGAGAGCTATGTTTGGACCAAGCGGGCATCGCACGGCAACGCTCATCGGGCTGGTTATCCTGTTTGTGTCTGGCTATCTTGTCTTCGCTTTCTTCTTGTTAATTATGATGAATCTCACTCGACGTGGATTCGCCGGAGTCGAACCATTGGATGATGTTAGTCCAGTAAGCAATTCGCGCAAGCTGTTGTACCTTCTTGCGATAGTGATGCTCCTGCTAACCTTCTTTCCATCACCAATCCTCTAGGATTGACACGACGCATGGATAGTCAAGCTGATGCCCGGATTTTTCTTGAGACTCTGCGGTTAACCAAGGCTGATGCAACAACATGGACCTACGAGATATCCTCCAACTCACGGACTACGATTGCAGTAGTTCGTGAAGCGCTTTCAAGAATGCTGGGCAGAGATGTGGTTGAGCAAGTCCAGTTGGCCTCGGGCGAACGATTCAAACTGGCGTTTAGCGCAGCTAGAGCCAGCGGTTTACTGGAAGCTACGAGAACATTGGATTGGAGAGAGTTTGAAAGATTCGCTGAAGAATGCCTCCGAGAGTCGAATTTTAGAACAGAGAGGAACGTCCGATTGAAGGATGGGAAGAAGAGGTGGGAAATCGACGTGGTCGCCCAAAAAGGCACCCTACTGCTCTGTTTCGACTGCAAACATTGGGCCCACAGTTCCCCTCAAAGACTCCGAGACGCCTTAGTCCATCAAAAGAAGGCAACGATAGGCCTCATCTCGATGAAGCGGCAACAACTGATGAAATCCATGGACTTCTGGGCATTACCCGTCGTGCTCACTCTTTTTGCGGCCAACGAAGGCGCGAAAGAAGACGGGGTACTGGTCTCAGTTGACAAATTGCAAGACCTTCTCCAGCATCTAACCCCTTATGATCCTGAGATGCCGTTCATCCGCCCTGAGCAAAAGCCTATCAAATGAACTCGTTGGGCCATGAGAACCGATTCAACAACCGAGTCAGAACTGTTTTGAAAGTGGTAGTTGTGGGAGCAGGGACCATGGGAGCCGGGATCGCATATTCGGCCGCGGCCGCGGGTCATGATATCCAGTTAGTAGAGCAGAACCAAAAGTTTCTCGACCAAGGAATAGCAAGAATAGAGGACTATCTAACCAAGGGAGTAACTCGGGGAACAATCACCAAGGACCAAGCGAACTTGATCCGAGGGAGAGTACATGGTACCATTGACTACTCCAAAGCCTGCGCTAACGCGGAATTGGCAGTTGAAGCTGTCTACGAAGACGAGAGCGTGAAAAGCCAAGTCTTCGGAGCGCTAGACAAGTCATGTCCCAAGAGTGCAATTCTAGCGTCAAACACATCATCAATAAGCATCAGCAAACTCGCAAGGGGGACGACTCGGCCCGAGAAGGTTGTAGGACTCCACTTTTTCAATCCAGTCCCATCCATGAAACTAGTCGAGGTTATACGGGGACAGAAGACATCGCCTGAGACGCTCAAAAGGGCCGAAGACTTCGCTCAGACGATGGGTAAAACGATCGTTCACTCGGCGGATCGGACAGGGTTCATAGTGAATCGGTCATTGATGCTTTTCATAAACGAGAGTGCTCGTTTACTCGATGAGAATGTGGCCACGCCGGCTGATATCGACAAGGCCTTTGTCTTGGGAGCGAACCATCCCATGGGTCCCCTGCAACTGGCGGATTTCATAGGGGTTGACATCGTAGTCGATGTCCTCAAAGTGCTCGAAAAAGAGTACGGGGAAAGATTCACGCCTTCACCGACATTACAAAGGCTTGTAAGCGAGAAGAAACTTGGACGGAAAACCAAGAGGGGATTCTATGACTACTGACGAAACGGGAGCGGCGCAATCCGAGGTAACAAAAGAGTCCGCATTGATCCAGACAATCCTCAAAGGGGAGAAGGAAAATGCTGTGAAATTAGCCTCAGAATTGTCACGTGACAAGCACGAATCAAACGATGTTATTGATACGATATCCGAAGCGATGAATATCGCGACCGATCTGCATGAGGTGGAGAAATACTCGGAAGAACAGATGGAAAAATCTGAGAAGGCTGCCGAGTCGGCCTTGGAGGCTGTGAAGGGGAAAATCCGGGTTGAGCAGAAACGGATACATGGACGAGTGATGGTGGCAAGTTTGGCCGCTGATCCGCACAGTTTCGAATGTACTTTGATGCTGACTATGCTGAAAGCGTGCGGGTTTACTCCCGTCGATGGGGGCTCAGAACTCACACCCAAGCAATTGACTGAAGCGGTGAAGTCTCAGAAACCAGACGTTCTTGCAATGCCTATCCTCAGTCAGGCCGCAGCAGACCAGTTAAGAGAGATCGTCCCGATGCTATCTCCAGGAAAACATAGTCTCGGCATAGTAGTCTTTGGACGAGGAGCAGATAATCTCTCAACAGGCGAGGGACTTCGATCAGTCGAGCAGGACTCCTTGGGAGCAATGAGCAAAGTAACCGAGCTCCTAATCGCCAGAGACTAGACAGCTGGATCGAGGAAGCTGGATTTTAGCGTAGCCTTCTGCGTTGCACTATTTTTGTGAGACCCCTTGCGCTCTGGACTCTCCACAGCTGGAGTCCGGCCACCACTATTGTTCCGAACGAAGCAATGAGCTGGGAGGCAATGAACTTGGTCGGAGCATCCATCCTCGATAATCCGTATGACCAGCTGTAGAAGCCGTCGATCGATCCTCTCAACGAGGGCACTGAATTGCCTACTCCGTTAGCCAAACCGACCCACCAAGTAGATTCTAGGATGTAGGGAAGGAAGAGCAGGATCGTGAATGGCGCTAGTATGAGTGCGCTTGTCCGAATCATTCGGAGAAGATACATGATCCTCCTTACACGTCTGTCGGAACTCAGACCAGCGTAGGCGATCCGTTCGAATAGGCTCTGCCACAAACTTACAAGTAATACTGCATTTCCCAGTGCCAATGCCAGCGTGATTGAGAAGGGAATTAGCCAGCCGGCAAGTTGGATCTGGACCTGTTTGTCCAGCATCCCTCGGCTGATCATGAAATCAAAATAGAATATCTCAATCAGCACGCTTACGAGCGCGAATCCTAGTAGTGGAATCCGTGGTCTATTGCTTTGCCAAAACCCGTAGAGCCATCTTGGACCGTGAAAAACTATCTTGTCTTCCGTTCCCATTTTGATTCTAGGATTAACAAGCGCATTGCAACTTGTTAAAAAGCACGTTCTCTGTTACCCTGAACATTCTGGGTACGGTAACGAGGGCTTAGTCTAGTCTCTGCCGAAAACTGTGGACAGTCGAGGGACGAAAATATTCCCTGTGGCCCTCGCATAAGCTTTCAACGGGTATGTCATAGGTGAGCTTGACAAGATATGGACTGGGAGTAGGAGCCCTCCTTCTCTTAATCCTAGGATTCATGCTTCCGGCTGGTCACGCTGATGCTACAATTTCACAACAGACGGTCAAGCTATTCAATGGTGGGAGATTGCGAGTTGATTCGACACAGAATTCGATTAGGAAGATAGTTGTTCAGGGCAACATCACCGCTGCACGAATGAGTAACAACACGATTCCCGCCAAAAGTTTCTCATTGTCATCGAGTACTACTCAGTTCTACACCGTCTACCTCTGGCTATCGCTTCCTGGAAGCTACGTTGCAACGATTAGTCTAGACGATCCCAGTGGCAAAAATTCCTCTAGTCTACCGTCCTTCTACCTGTCCGGTGGTGACTTGAATCTCACTATATTCGCCAGTTTCGAGCCTTCCCCGACCGGGCAGCAGGGAGGAAGCATTGGATGGAACTCTTTTTCGGAGTGGATGACCCAGTTCAGCGGAGCCTTTCCCTGGTGGGTGAAGATCTTGTATCTTGCTTTAGGGCTTCAGTTTGGTTTGATCGGGTATCGATGGATAAGGTTCGAAGATGAAAGGCGCAGGATCGAAAAACATCTACCTCCTCTCGACAGGGGAAACAAGGCGTATCTCTGGACAGACATTCTCTTCCGAGCGCTACTCACAGGATTTGTTCTCTGCATAGTAGTGATGATAGGAGAAGCTATTATCGTTCTTGTCGCCCAGAACCTCTTCTTCGTCACACTCTCCTTTGTCTCATTGCTAGATTTCTTCTCTCTCTTCTTTGTCGCGATCATTGCATTACTCATCTATATTGGCAGGGAGGCTATGGATCGGTTCCTTGACTTGAAGCCGTTGATGGAGGACTAAGATAGAGAAATTGTCAACAACGAAGACCGCTTCTTCACAGTTGCGGATGGCGTCCAATGATGATCAAGTGTCAGAGTTCCTATTCGGCTCCGTGAGACCTTGGTGGGACAAGCACAAGTGGCTTCGGAGAGCTTCGTTTCTGGCTTTGAAGACCGTTGACAGGTCGTATGTTCGGTGGAGTAAGGCACGAGTCTCTCCGCGCCGTTTCAAGAAAATCCAGGAGAGGCTGGATCGCGAGTATCCACCTGAAAAATTCTCGCCTTCGAACATGATCGGTCGGGAGAAAGAGTTCAATCTTCTACTTGACTCGTTCAGATTGCACGTTCTACGTCATCCAGTGCTGGAGAAGTATTTTGGTCGTGAGGAACTGCCGAAAGCAGTCTGTCTGGCCGGGGACAGTGGTACCGGTAAGACGTTCCTTACGATGGTTGCTTTGCGTCAAATGTTGATAGAAGGCTACAGGAGCGGCCTCTTGGTGACGCCTGTCATCCTGAAGGGATCGGACGTCTACTCAGAATTCTATGGGAAGAGCACTAGACAGCTGGGACGGTTTCTCGATTATGCAAGCACAATCCCGTCTGTAGTGTATATCGACGAATTCCAGAGTTTCGGACGAAAAGTGAAGGGGGAGACAGGAGCGGAGATTGAAGATACTAGGCTGCAAGATGAATTGAATCGGTGGTTGGACAAGATTGTGAACGGCAAGTCGCGTACACTCGTTGTTGTTGCTACGAACGCGTACGAAAAGATTCGGGAGGACATTAGACGTCGTTTGTGGAAGGTCAATCTGAACGATGACATCACCAGAGAGATGTTGATCGCTGTCGTTTCCGACTCATTGAAACGGGATGGCTGGACGAACCTCAAACCTGAGG
>Ga0209802_1002100_pt1 | contig 14156 bp, 16 predicted proteins | sample GraSoiAngelo_129_FD_185886 | JGI IMG/M metagenome (GOLD analysis project Ga0209802, IMG submission 185886) | Grasslands soil microbial communities from the Angelo Coastal Reserve, California, USA - 14_0927_12_40cm (SPAdes) (version 2) | ecosystem: Environmental > Terrestrial > Soil > Grasslands ... | reverse complement strand
GCCTGGCGTGCACTCGGTCGGAGTGCCGCTCGCACCGGGGAAGAAGGACGTCCCTTGGCCCTGCAATGAGAAGGAAAAGTGGATTGTGCATTTTCCCGAGACGCGCGAGATCTGGTCCTACGGCTCCGGCTACGGCGGTAACGCGCTGCTCGGAAAGAAATGCCTTGCCCTGCGCATCGCCTCGGTGATGGCGCGCGACCAAGGTTGGCTCGCCGAGCACATGCTGATCCTCGGCATGCAGTCTCCGGCGGGAGAGAAGAGCTACATCGCCGCGGCGTTTCCCTCGGCCTGCGGCAAGACCAACCTGGCGATGCTGATTCCGCCGCCAGCCTTCAAAGGCTGGAAGGTCACGACGATCGGCGAAGACATCGCGTGGATCAAGCCGGGCCGCGATGGCCGCTTCTATGCCATCAACCCCGAATACGGACTATTCGGCGTGGCCCCCGGGACTTCGGAGCACACCAATTCCAACGCCATGCGCATGCTGCGCGAGAACGTCATCTTCACCAATGTGGCGCTGACTCCAGAAGGTGACGTCTGGTGGGAGGGCATGACCGAGCAGCCGCCGGCACGCCTGATCGATTGGCAGGGCAAGGAATGGACCCCCCAGTCCGGTCGTCTCGCCGCGCATGCCAACGCGCGCTTCACCGTTCCGGCGTCGCAGTGTCCGTCGATGGACCCGAAATGGGAAGATCCGCAGGGGGTTCCCATTTCTGCTTTCATCTTCGGTGGTCGTCGCTCCTCCACCGTACCGCTCGTCGTCGAGGCGCCCAGCTGGGAAGAGGGTGTCTATATGGCGGCCACGCTCGGCTCCGAAACGACCGCCGCGATTACCGGAAAGGTGGGCGTCGTGCGGCGCGATCCGATGGCGATGCTCGCGTTCTGTGGCTATAACATGGGCGACTATTTCGCTCACTGGCTGAACCTGGGCGGCGCTGTGCAGCATCCGCCGAAGATCTTCCGCGTCAACTGGTTTCGGCGCGACGCGCAGGGCCGATTTATCTGGCCGGGATTTGGCGAGAACATGCGCGTGCTGCAATGGATCGTCGAGCGGACCCGGGGACGCACGCGCGATGTGGAAGAAACGTCGCTTGGCCTGATGCCGCGTTACGAGGACCTCAACTGGACCGGCCTGGAAACGCTCTCGGCAGCGCGGTACGCCGAACTCGCCCGGATCGACGCTGCGGCGTGGAAAGACGAACTCGCCTCCCACGACGAGCTTTTCGCCAAGCTTGGCAAGCGCCTGCCTGCCGCACTCGAGGCGCGACGTGATCATATGCATCAGAAGCTCGCCGCGTAATAGTCCAGCACTGGGATGCTGCATCGCAGCATTCGACTTGTTCCACGTGAAACCTTACGTCGACAGACGAGTACGCTAGTTCCACGTGGAACGATGACGTAAAATTGCGCCGTTCCCATGGAGTTTCCCGTCGAATTCGACGTCATCGTGGTCGGTGGCGGCCACGCTGGCACCGAGGCTGCACTTGCCGCCGCCCGCATGGGCTCCCGCACCCTCCTGTTGACCCATAGTGTCGAGACGCTCGGGCAGATGTCGTGCAATCCCTCGATCGGTGGCATCGGCAAAGGCCATCTCGTCAAGGAGATCGATGCGTTGGGGGGGACCATGGCCCTGGCTACCGACGAGGCCGGGATACAGTTCCGGACGCTGAATTTATCCAAGGGCCCGGCGGTGCGGGCGACGCGCGCGCAGGCTGATCGGGTGCTGTATAGGCAGGCCGTTCGCCGACGAATCGAGAACCAGCCCAATCTGGTGGTCTTTCAGCAAGCCGTGGATGACCTCCTGCTCGAGGGACAGCGGGTGATCGGGGTAGCAACGCAGCTGGGCCTGCGCTTCCACGCGCAGGCGGTTGTGCTGACGACGGGAACGTTCCTCGCTGGGCTGATACATGTCGGTTTGCGAAACTATCAGGCAGGTCGCGCCGGGGATCCCGCTTCCAGCGCGCTCGCCGCCAAGTTGCGGGAAATGAGTCTTCCGGTGGGTCGATTGAAGACCGGGACGCCGCCACGTCTCGACGCCCGCAGCATCGATTTTTCCGGGTTGGAGGAGCAACCCGGCGACACCCCGGAGCCCGTGTTTTCGTTCATGGGGCGGCGCGACATGCATCCCGGCCAGCTGCCGTGCTGGATCACTCATACCAACGAGGGGACTCACGAAATCATTCGCGGCGCGCTGGACCGGTCGCCGATGTATACCGGCGTGATCCAGGGCGTGGGGCCGCGCTATTGCCCGTCGATCGAAGACAAGATTCACCGCTTCGCAGGCAAGTCCAGCCATCAGCTGTTTCTTGAGCCCGAAGGTCTCACCAGCAACGAAATCTACCCAAACGGCATCTCCACCAGCTTGCCCTTCGACGTGCAGTTGAAGCTGGTGCATTCGATCCGGGGCCTGGAGCGGGCGCACATCGTGCGGCCAGGCTATGCAATCGAGTATGACTACTTCGACCCTCGCAATCTGCGGGCGTCGCTGGAAACGAAGAACCTTGATGGCCTGTTCTTCGCCGGTCAGATCAACGGCACCACGGGCTATGAAGAGGCAGCAGCCCAGGGGCTTCTTGCGGGCGTCAACGCTTCGCTTCGGGTGCAGGGCCGTGAGCCTTGGTGGCCGAAACGCGACCAGGCATACCTCGGGGTGCTGGTGGATGATCTCGTCACGCGCGGCGTTTCGGAGCCGTATCGCATGTTCACGAGCCGTGCCGAGTATCGCTTGATGCTGCGCGAGGACAATGCCGACCTGCGACTTACCGAGGCGGGTCGCCAACTCGGACTCGTCGACGATGCCCGTTGGGATGCGTTCAATCGAAAGCGCGACGCCGTTGTCCGTGAGCGGGAGCGCCTGAAGTCGACGTATGTAAGCGCAGGCTTTCAGCAAAAGCAATCTCTTTTTGAGCTTTTGCGCCGACCTGATGTGACCTACGCGAGCCTGGTGGAGGAGCCTGCCGTCGACTCGCTGGTCGCCGAGCAGGTCGAGATCCAAGCAAAATATGAAGGCTACATCGAGCGGCAACGTGAGGAGGTCGAGCGCCGCAGCAAGCTCGAGACGCTAGCCTTGCCCCCGGAGATCGATTACCGCGCAGTGCGCGGTCTGTCGGTCGAGGTGCAGCAAAAGCTCAACCGGCATCGGCCGCAGACAGTCGGTCAGGCGTCGCGTATTTCAGGCATCACGCCGGCCGCGATCTCGCTGCTATTGGTGCATCTGAAGCGAGGCTTTCAGCCCCACAAGAAAACAGCATGACGCCGCAGGCCGCGCTCGACCAGGGGCTCGGTGAACTTGCTTTGACGCTTCCGGTGGGCGCGCGCGAGCAGCTGTTGCGATATGTCGCGCTTCTCGCGAAGTGGAGCCGGACCTACAACCTGACCGCAATCCGTAACCCGCTCGAGATAGTCAGCCAGCACCTGCTCGATTCGCTCGCCGTCATTCCCTACCTGCCGATGCCCTCGGGCGACGCGGTGCTCGCCGATGTGGGCTCGGGCGCGGGGCTACCCGGCATCCCGCTGGCCATCGCGCGGCCCGCATGGCGCGTGACGCTCAACGACGCAAGCCAGAAGAAGTGCGCATTCCTCCGCCAGGCAACGATCGAGCTCGCGTTGCGAAACGTCGAAGTCCAGGAAGGACGCGTCGAGGCGTGGCTACCGGCGCGGCCCTTCGAAGTGGTGATCTCGCGCGCCTTTGCGGAACTCGCCAGCTTCGCTTCAGCATGCGGGCATCTGGTTGCGCGCGGCGGCGCGCTGGCCGCGATGAAGGGCACGTATCCGGGCGAAGAGCTCGAGCGCTTGCCTGCCTGCTGCCGCTGCGATCAGGCATTTCGGTTGCGCGTGCCCTTGCTCGACGCCGAGCGCCACCTGGTGCTTTGCCGCGTGGAGACCCAGGCTTGACGCACGTGCTCGCGGTCGTGAATCAAAAGGGCGGTGTCGGCAAAACGACGACCAGCGTTAACCTCGCGGCGGCGCTTGCTCAGGCCGCTCGGCGCGTGCTCTTGATTGATCTCGACCCGCAGGGTAATGCGACGATGGGAAGCGGCGTGGACAAGCGCACTGTCGCCCGCACCGTCTACCACGTTCTGCTCGGGCTCGCCGAGCTGGCAACGGTACGTGTGCGCTCGGAGCGCGGTGGCTACGACCTGGTGCCCGCCAATCGCGAGCTCGCCGGCGCGGAGGTCGAACTGGTCGAACTGCAATCGCGCGAGACGCGGCTCAAGGTCGCGCTCGAGCGCGTCGTGGGCGACTACGACTTCATTCTCATCGATTGCCCGCCGTCCCTCAGCCTGCTCACCGTCAACGCGCTCACTGCAGCACAGCGCGTGCTGATCCCGATGCAATGCGAGTACTACGCGCTCGAGGGGTTGTCGGACCTTGTTGGCACGATCAAGCGGGTGCGCGCGCATCTCAATCCCGAGCTCGAGATCGCTGGTCTGCTGCGCACGATGTACGACCCGAGGAACACGCTTTCGCAGCAGGTCTCACAGCAGCTGGAAACACATTTTGGCGACAAGGTCTACCGCACGCTCGTGCCGCGCAACGTGCGGCTGGCCGAGGCACCGAGCTACGGCGTGCCGGCAGTGCTTTGGGACGCCGCGTCGAAGGGCGCCCAAGCCTACCTCGCGCTCGCCGACGAAATCCTCGCACAGGGAGCGCCCGCATGATCAAGCCCAAGGGATTGGGACGAGGACTCGACGCGCTGCTCGGCGGCGATGAAACCCCGCGCGAAGCGCTGCTCACGCTGCCGGTGGCGCGCATCCGGCCCGGGCGCTACCAGCCGCGCACCAAGATGGACCAGCAGGCGCTCGCCGAGCTCGCCGAGTCGATCCGCTCGCAGGGTTTGATGCAGCCGCTGCTCGTGCGGCCGGTGGACCGCGACCGCTACGAGCTGATCGCCGGCGAGCGGCGCTGGCGGGCGGCGCAAATGGCGGGGCTGGAGGAAGTGCCGGCGCTGGTGCGCGAGGTGCCGGATGAAGCCGCGCTCGCGATGTCGCTCATCGAGAACATCCAGCGCGAGAACCTCAATCCGATGGAAGAGGCGGCGGGACTGCAGCGCCTGGTCGAGGAGTTCAAGATGACGCACGAGCAGGCGGCCGATGCGGTCGGCCGCTCGCGCAGCGCCACGACCAACGTGCTGCGGTTGCTCAAGCTCGCCAGGCCGGTGCAGGAAATGCTGATGGAAGGCGCGCTCGAGATGGGGCATGCGCGCGCTCTGCTCGCGCTCGACGCGGCGCGGCAGATCGAAGCCGGCACGCGCGTCGCGGCGAAGCGCCTGTCGGTGCGCGAGACCGAGGCGCTGGTGCAGAGCCTGCTGCGCGGCCCGGCAGCGCGGCGCCGAAAGAGGGCCGACCGCGATCTCGCGCGGCTGGAAGAGGAAGTGTCGGAGCGGCTCGGCACCACGGTCGAGATCCGTGCGGCGAAAAAGGGCGCCGGCAAACTCGTGCTGCACTACTCGAGCCTCGACCATCTCGAGCAGCTGCTCAAGAAGCTGCGCTGACGTGTATAATTTTGCGGCCTTGCTCGGTGCGGAGAGAGCCAACGCCATGCTTCGCCATCTGGGCAAGCCGATACGCACGGTTTTGCAATGGCAGCTCGCGGCAACGGCTGCGGTGACGATTGCCGCCGCGCTGCTTTCGGGCGCACCGGCTGCGGTGTCGGCGGCCGCCGGCGGTCTGGTGAGCGTCGTTGCCGGGCTGGCGTCCGCATTCGTGGCTTCGAGGAGCGACGCGAAGTCTGCAGGGGGAATTCTGTTTGGCGCGTTGCGGGCCGAAGCAGTCAAGCTCGGGATCGCCGTGCTCCTGCTGTGGCTCGTGTTGGCGAACTACGCTGAGGCAGTGGTCGGCGTCTTCGTCGCAGCATTCATCGTCACGATGCTGATATTCGCCATGGCGTTTTTCGTCCGCGACTACTGACGCAATCGAGCCGATGGCCGCAGGTAAAGTGCTCACCCCCTCGGAGTACATCGAGCACCATCTGAGTTTCTTCGAGAAGCCAGTCGGCGAGGGCGGCTTCTGGACGCTGAATGTCGACACGCTCGTGGTGTCGCTTCTGCTGGGCTTGCTCGGCATCGGCTTTTTCTGGTGGGTGGTGCGCGGCGCCACTTCCGGGGTACCGAATCGCCGCCAGGCCTTCGTCGAGGTCCTAATCGATTTTGTCGACCAGCAGGCAAAAGCCATTTTTCACCACGGCGACCGTCATCGCTTCGTCGCGCCGCTCGCGCTCACGGTCGGGCTCTGGGTCGTGCTCATGAACGCGATGGATTTCCTGCCCGCCGACTGGGTGGCGCTCGTCACGCATTCGATCTCGGAGCACGGTTTCCGCGTCGTCCCCACCGCGGACGTCAACACCACCTTCGCGCTGTCGCTCTCGGTGCTCGTGCTCACGCTGTATTTCGCCATCACCGTAAAAGGGCTCGGCGGCTGGCTACACGAACTGTTCTGCGCGCCGTTCGGCGCCCATCCGCTGCTATGGCCGGCGAATTTCCTGTTTCAGATGGTCGAATACGTCTCCAAGACGCTGTCGCACTCGCTGCGTCTGTTCGGCAACATGTACGCTGGCGAGATCCTGTTCCTGCTGCTGTGGATGTGGGCCGCGACGGGAATCGCGGGCATGTTCTTCGGCTGGTTCTTCAGCGTGATCTGGGCCCTCTTCCATATTCTGATCGTGCTGCTGCAGGCCTATATCTTCATGATGCTGACCATCGTCTACGTGTCGATGGCCCACGAGCATCACTGATTCGTTACCTTTTAGGAGAAAGGGAAAAAGCAATGGAAAAGCTTCAACTGCTCGCCATGGTGCAAGCCTATACGGGGATCGGCGTCGGCCTGATGATCGGGCTCGGCGCCGCGGGCGCATGCATCGGTGTCGGCATCATGTGCAGCCGCTTCCTCGAGGCTGCGGCGCGCCAGCCCGAGCTCACCAACTCGCTTCAGGCCAAGGTGTTCCTGCTGCTCGGCCTGATCGATGCCTCGTTCATCATCGGCCTGGGCATCGCGATGTTCTTCGCCTTCGCCAACCCGCTCGCCACGGCGTTCCGCTAGTTCTCGGGGGACGGCGTGAACATCAACCTGACACTGATTGTTCAGGCCGCGATGTTTGCGGCGCTCATCTGGATCACGACGAAGTTCGTTTGGCCGTACATGCTGCGCGCGATCGAAACACGGCAGAAGACCATCGCCGACGGCCTCGCCGCCGCCGAGCAGGGCCGCAAGTCGCTCGAAGTCTCGACGCGGCAGGCGGACGAAGAGATCCGCGGGGCGCGCGAACGGGCCGCTGAAATCGTCTCCCAGGCCGAGAAGCGCGTCACCCAGATGATCGAGGAGGCCAAAACGACGGCGAAGGAAGAGGGCAACCGCGAAAAGGCGGCCGCCAAGGCCGAGATCACGCAGGAGCTCTCGCGCGCACGCGAGCAACTGCGCGACCATGTCGCATCGCTGGCGGTCGCCGGCGCCGAAAAGATCCTGCGGCGCGAGGTCGATGCCAAGGCGCACGCCGCGCTCCTCGACGCGATCAGGCAGCAGCTATAGATGGCCGAGCCGAGCACCATCGCACGGCCCTACGCCGAGGCCGTCGTCAAGCTGGCAGACGCGAGCGGCAGCCTCGCAAAGTGGTCGGAAATGCTCGCTGCGCTTGCCCAGGTCGCAGCCGACGAGCGCGTGCGCGCTGCGGTCGCGGACCCGAACCTCTCCGATGCCCAGATCGCAGGGCTGTTCATCGCTATCCTCGCGGGCAAGCTGAGCGGCGAGGCGGAAAATTTCGTGCGCGTTCTGGCGCAGAACAATCGCCTGCCGCTGCTGCCGGAGATCCACGGGCAGTTCGAAGCGCTCAAGAACGAGCGCGAGGGCGTAGTCGAAGCCGAAGTGCAGTCGGCGTTCGAAGTCACCGAAGCGCAGCTCGCTGATCTCATCCAACGCCTGGAGAAGAAGACCGGACGCAAGGTACGCGCGCAGGTCTCGGTCGACCGCGAGCTGATCGGCGGCGTCAAGGTCGTGCTCGGCGATAAGGTCATCGACGGCTCCGCGCGCGGGCAACTGAGCGCGCTCGAGACCGCATTAAAAGTTTAAGGAGCATCCATGCAGCTGAATCCGTCCGAAATTTCGGAACTCATCAAGAACCGCATCCAGAACCTCGACGCCAGGGCGCAGATGCGCACGCAGGGCACCGTGGTGTCGGTGACCGACGGCATCTGCCGTATCCACGGCCTTTCGGACGTGATGCAGGGCGAAATGTTGGAGTTCCCAAAGAACACCTTCGGGCTGGCGCTCAACCTTGAGCGTGACTCGGTGGGCTCGGTGATTCTGGGTGAGTACACGCACATCACCGAGGGAGACACGGTCAAGACCACCGGCAAGATCCTCTCGGTGCCGATCGGGCCCGAGCTGCTCGGGCGAGTGGTGAACTCGTTGGGTCAGCCGATCGACGGCAAGGGGCCGATCAACGCCAAGCTCTCCGACGTGATCGAGAAGGTCGCACCCGGCGTGATCGCGCGCCAATCGGTGTCGCAGCCGGTGCAGACCGGGCTGAAGGCCATCGACGCAATGGTGCCGATCGGCCGCGGCCAGCGCGAGCTGATCATCGGGGACCGCCAGACCGGCAAGACGGCGGTGGCGGTCGACACCATCATCAACCAGAAGGGTAAGGATCTCTCCTGCATCTACGTAGCCATCGGGCAGAAGGCTTCCACCATTGCGAACGTGGTGCGCAAGCTCGAGGAGCACGGCGCGATGGCCTACACTATCGTGGTGGCCGCCTCGGCGTCCGAATCGGCGGCGATGCAGTACATCGCGCCCTATTCTGGCTGCACCATGGGCGAGTATTTCCGCGACCTTGGCCAGGATGCGCTGATCATCTACGACGATCTGACGAAGCAGGCCTGGGCGTACCGGCAGGTGTCGCTGCTCCTGCGCCGGCCGCCCGGCCGCGAAGCGTACCCGGGGGATGTGTTTTATTTGCACTCGCGGCTGCTCGAGCGCGCGGCGCGCGTCAACCCCGAGTACGTCGAGAAATTCACCAAGGGGCAGGTGAAAGGCAAGACCGGCTCCCTGACCGCGCTGCCGATCATCGAGACCCAGGCTGGCGACGTCACCGCGTTCGTGCCGACCAACGTGATCTCGATCACCGACGGGCAGATCTTCCTCGAAACGGATCTGTTCAACGCCGGTATCCGCCCGGCGATCAACGCGGGCATCTCGGTGTCGCGCGTCGGCGGCGCGGCGCAGACCAAGATCATGAAGCGACGCGACACGGGCGGCGGAGTGCGCCTCGCGCTCGCGCAGTACCGCGAACTCGCGGCATTCGCCCAGTTCGCGAGCGATCTCGACGAGGCCACCCGCAAGCAGCTCGAGCGCGGTCGCATGGTGACCGAGCTCATGAAGCAGCCGCAGTACCAGCCGCTGCAGGTCTGGGAGATGGCGCTGACGCTGTTCGCGGTGAACAACGGCTACTTCGACGACATCGACGTCAAGAAGGCGCTCGCCGCGGAGAAATCGATGCGCAACTACCTCAAGGGCAAGTACGCCGAGCTCCTCGGCAGGATGGAGGAGAAAAAGGACCTCCCGGCCGAGGACGAGAAGAGCCTGCACGACGCCATCAAGGACTGGAAGAAGAACGGCAGCTTCTAGCGATGCCCGGCACCAAAGAGATCCGGATGAAGATCCGCAGCGTGCAGAACACGCGGAAGATCACCAAGGCGATGGAGATGGTCGCCGCCTCGAAAATGCGCAAGGCGCAGGAGCGCATGCGCCACGCCCGCCCTTACGGCGAGAAAATCCGCAACGTCGCTGCGCACATCTCGCACGCCAATCCCGAGTACCGGCATCCGTTCCTGGTCACGCGCGACACCGTGAAGCGCGTCGGCATCATCGTGGTCACCACCGACAAGGGATTGTGCGGCGCGCTCAACACCAACCTGCTGCGCCTGGTTCTCGCGCAGTACAAGGAATGGCAGGCGCAGGGCGAGGAGATCGACGTCTGCGCCATCGGCAACAAGGGCCTCGGCTTCATGCAGCGCCTTGGCGCGAACATCGTGTCGCAGGCGACGCATCTCGGCGACCGTCCGCAGATGGACAAGCTGATCGGCACGGTGAAGGTGATGCTTGACGGCTACATCTCGGATCGCTTCGACCGCCTGCTGCTTGCCTACAACCGCTTCATCAATACCATGAAGCAGGAACCGGTGATCGAGCAGCTGCTGCCACTCGCCGGCGAGCGCTTAGGCGCGCCCGAGACGGTATGGGACTACATCTACGAGCCCGAGGCGCGCGCGGTGCTCGATCAGGTGATGACGCGCTACATCGAGGCGATCATCTATCAGGCAGTCGCGGAGAACATGTCCTCCGAGCAGTCGGCGCGCATGGTGGCGATGAAAGCCGCATCGGACAACGCCGCCACCCTGATCGATGAGCTGACGCTCATCTACAACAAGAACCGCCAGGCCGGCATCACCAAGGAACTTTCCGAAATCGTCGGCGGCGCAGCCGCCGTCTGACCAGAGGACCGAACATGGCACGAGGGACGATCGTTCAAACCATCGGCGCGGTGATCGACATCGAATTCCCGCGCGAGGACATGCCGAGCATCTACGAGGCCCTCCTGCTCGAGGAGGGCACGGAAAACGCGCTCGTGGAAAAGGGCCTGACCTTCGAGGTCGAGCAGCAGCTCGGCGACGGCGTGGTGCGCTGCATCGCGCTCGGCTCCTCCGACGGCCTGCGCCGCGGCATGAAGGTGAAGGCGACCGGGGAGCCGATCTCGGTGCCGGTGGGCAAGGGCACCCTCGGGCGCATCATGGACGTGCTCGGCCGGCCGATCGACGAGGTCGGGCCGATCAAGTCGGACGAGCGTCGCTCGATTCACCAGATCGCGCCAAAGTTCGACGAGCTCTCGCCTTCGGTGGAGCTGCTCGAGACGGGCATCAAGGTGATCGACCTCATGTGCCCCTTCGCGAAGGGCGGCAAGATCGGCCTGTTCGGCGGCGCGGGCGTGGGCAAGACGATCAACATGCTCGAGCTCATCAACAACATCGCCACCCAGCACTCGGGCTTGTCGGTGTTCGCCGGCGTCGGCGAGCGCACGCGCGAGGGCAACGACTTCTACCACGAGATGATCGGAGCGGGCGTGGTCAAGCTCGACAACCTGGAGGAGTCCAAGGTGGCGATGGTGTTCGGGCAGATGAACGAGCCGCCGGGCAACCGCCTGCGCGTCGGGCTGAGCGGTCTCACCATGGCGGAGCACTTCCGCGACGAAGGGCGCGACATCCTGTTCTTCGTCGACAACATCTATCGTTTCACGCTGGCGGGCGTAGAGGTCTCGGCGCTGCTCGGCCGGATGCCTTCGGCGGTGGGTTACCAGCCGACGCTGGCCGAGGAGATGGGCCGCCTGCAGGAGCGCATCACCTCGACCAAGACCGGCTCGATCACCTCGGTGCAGGCGATCTACGTGCCGGCCGACGACCTTACCGATCCCTCGCCCGCGACGACCTTCGGTCACCTCGACGCTACCGTGGTGCTGTCGCGCGACATCGCCTCGCTCGGCATCTATCCGGCGGTGGATCCGCTCGACTCGACTTCGCGGCAGGTCGATCCCAACGTCATCGGCGAGGACCACTACAACACCACGCGCGCCGTGCAGGCGACGCTGCAGCGCTACAAGGAGCTGCGCGACATCATCGCCATCCTCGGCATGGACGAGCTCTCGCCAGAGGACAAGCTCGCGGTGGCGCGCGCGCGCAAGATCCAGCGCTTCCTCTCGCAACCGTTCACCGTGGCGCAGAACTTCACCGGCACGCCAGGCAAGTACGTCACGCTCAAGGACACCATCAAGGGCTTCAAGATGATCGTCAACGGCGAGTGCGACGCACTGCCCGAGCAGGCGTTCTACATGGTGGGGCCGATCGAGGAGGCCTTCGAGAAAGCGAAAACATTGCAATGACGGCTGCCCCGACTATCCATGTCGATGTAGTCAGCGCCGAAGAGTCGATCTTCTCCGGCGAAGCCGAGTTCGTCGTGCTTCCTGGCGAGGCTGGCGAGCTCGGCATCTATCCGCGGCACACGCCGCTCATCACGCGCATCAAGCCAGGCGCAGTGCGCATTACCCCGGCGGGCGGCGGCGAGGAGCTGATCTTCGTCGCCGGCGGCATCCTGGAAGTGCAGCCCAAGGTGATCACCGTGCTCGCCGACACCGCGATCCGCGGCGTCGACCTCGACGAGGCCAAGGCCAACGAGGCGCTCAAGCGCGCCGAAGAGGCGCGCCGCAGCGCTCGCGACAAGCAGGAAGTGGCTGCAGTGGAGAGCGAAGTGGCGATGCTTGCTGCCCAGCTCGCCGCAATTCGCAGGCTGAGGAAAAAGTAGCGCCTTCGGATCAACTCAGGAAGGCGACTAGAACGTAGCGCTGGTTACCTCCGGCGTGCCACGCATCGAACGCATTGCAGGTGACGAGGGTGAGCCGCGCCGGCCCTTCCTGCTTTGTCACCCATACCTCGCGCCGGTCCAGCACTTCCGTCCCACTCACCCGGTAGGTCACGCGCCTGCCATCGGCGCGCTCGGCGATCAGCATGTCGCCCGGCTTGAGCTTGGCGAGGAACGCGAGGTGGGTGTCCCGGTGCCCGCCGATTACGCTGTTTCCAGCTTCGCCCGGGAGCGGCGTGCCGGAAACATGCCCGGGGCCGAAAGCCATGGCTGCGCCGTCTGCGCCGGCCAGCACGTAGCGCTCGATGCCGAGGCGCGGCACAGTCAGCCGGGCAACGGGCCAGGTATCGGCCCACGGCCAGGGCTTTGCCTGGCGCTCGCCGCTCAGGGTCCGTGCCCAGGCGTGCGCGATGAGACTCTGCGCCAGCCATGCCTTGGCTTGAATCCATGCTCCACGCCCCAGCTGCCACGCGCCTAGCGCAACGAGAAGCGTGATGAACACGATCCACAGCCAGGATGACCGGCGCGGCTCGGGAAGAGGGGTCCAGGCGCACTCCACGCCGAGCGCGATTTCGTGCTCCCGGTTCATTGGAACGGCCCCGCATACGCGGGCATAGCGAGCACCAAGGCGATTCCAGCGAGCACCATGCCGGCCGCGACGGCGAGCCCGGCGGCCAATCCCAGAAACCGCAGCAAGTGTTTCATGCGTGCCTCCCGTTCGGTGTTCTGGGAGGCATTGGGGACCCAGAACTGGCGCCGCGCGCGGCGCGGCGATGGCAACGCGCCGAGCAATTCTGGCAAAGCGATGGCAGGCGCTTGGATGCACTCCCGATGGGCTATATTCGCCCGCGATGTCGCGCCGCATTGCCATCGTCGAGGACGACCCCGCCATTCGCGCCAATTACGCTGAAGCGCTGCGCAAGCATGGCTTCGAGGTGGCGGCGTACGCCGCCCGCGCCGAAGCGCTCGCGGCGATGAGCGCGCGGCTCCCCGACCTCGCGCTGATCGACATCGGGCTCGGCGCCGACATCGACGGCGGCTTCACGCTGTGCCGCGAGCTGCGCGCCAGGTCGGCCGCGCTGCCGATCATCTTCCTCACCGCGCGCGACAGCGACTTCGACATTGTCGCGGGCCTGCGCCTGGGCGCCGACGACTATCTGACCAAGGACGTGAGCCTGCCGCATCTGCTTGCGCGCATCGCGGCGCTGTTCCGGCGCGCGGAGCTTGCCGCGCAGCCGCAGGCCGCGGAGGAGCGGTTGGAGCGCGGCGCGCTGCAGCTCGACCTGAAGCGCTTCAGCGTCACATGGCGCGGCACCGCCGTAGCGCTCACGCTCACGGAATTCTGGATGGTGCACGCGCTCTGCAAGTTTCCGGAGCACGTGAAAAGCCGCGAGCAGCTGATGCGCGAAGCGAACCTGGTTGTCGACGAAGGCACCATCACCTCGCACGTCAAGCGCATCCGCAGGAAATTCCTCGCCGCCGATCCGCGCTTCGACGCGATCGACACCGTCTATGGCATGGGTTACCGGTGGAAGGCCTGAAGGGAGTGCGGTTCAGCCTGCGCGCGAAGCTGGCGCTGACGGCGCTGGTGCTGCTTGCGCTCCCCTGGGCCGGCACGCTTTACGTCAACGAAGTCGAGCGCTTTCTCCTCGAAGGCCAGGAGCAGTCGCTGCTCGCGACGGCGCGCACCGTCGCCACGGTGCTGCACGAGCGTCCCCAGCTGCTTGCCAGCGCCACCGGACACGACGACGAGGTCGA
>Ga0209802_1002097_pt1 | contig 14162 bp, 15 predicted proteins | sample GraSoiAngelo_129_FD_185886 | JGI IMG/M metagenome (GOLD analysis project Ga0209802, IMG submission 185886) | Grasslands soil microbial communities from the Angelo Coastal Reserve, California, USA - 14_0927_12_40cm (SPAdes) (version 2) | ecosystem: Environmental > Terrestrial > Soil > Grasslands ... | reverse complement strand
TGAACACGGTGCTCTAACTGTCACACTTTCAGCCATTAATCCTCTACCTCTTCACCTAGGTTAAGAATCCGACTTAGCGCAGCTTGAAGATTGGTCATACCTTCCCCAGTAGCATTCGAAACGGGAATTAATCCCTGAGCAAATCCTCCTACATTCAAGCTCCTAAGAAGATTTATCGCAAGAGTATAGCTTTCACCATCAGCTTGCTTTGCTATGGCATCTTCTAAGCTTGCCATGTTTGTTGACCATTTCAGTATGTCTTTAATCTTATCTTCAATAAGATCCGTCTTTGTAAGTATGTTTATTTGCGATAATCCAAGCCGCAACTTGACTGAGGTAGCTAGTAAAGCTATTGAAACAAAATTAGTCGGAGTAGTAAGCAGAGCTCCATCATGAAGAAACAGAGCAACCTTTTGTTCTGCTTCCAAATTCTGGGCAAAAAATGATCCGCTGGCTCTGAAAGCAAATAATTCTATCTGGCCAGGGGTATCCACAATAAGATAATCTGGGTTCACATTATCTACCTCACGCTGAAGTTCCTCTATCTTTGAAGCGACAAGATCATTTGCCATTATAATGGAACCGTTGGGGCCAAGATCATACTGTCTCATAATAGATACAATGTCTACATAATCCCGAACATCTACATCACACGTGTAAGGGAGATTCTCAACTGCGGGGTCAAGGTTTAGCATGCCAACAAAGGCACCATTTCTCGTATAGTAATCAAAAATCTTAGAGGCTAGAAGAGATTTTCCTGATCCCGCAGTTCCCACCATAAATATCGTCTTCATTTTTCTGATAAGTTATTTTATGTTGAGCTTATATTTCCATCCATGAATAGGGCATGCAATGAATTGGAAGCTCCTCGCACTTCCCGTTAGTATAGTGCCATTTGTTATCATTGCTGTCACATTTAATGTAAGTATAGAAAATCTTCTTGCAGTTGGAATTATTCCATTTGCTGGAGCCTCAGTTGCAATGGCTTGTAAGCTGTTTACACAAGGGCTGAAATTCAATTATTTAGTCAAGAAATTCTTAGGGCCAGTCGATGTAAATTGGAAAACAATTTCTGTAAGGATAGGAAGCGAATTTGTTACTTCAACCACTCCATCTTTTGTTGGTGGCGAACTGGTAAGAATTGTGTGGTTAAATAAGAAAGGAGTGCCTGTCGGAAAGGCCTCATGGGTAACAATTATCGAAATTGTAACAGAAGTTTTGGTAGCAGGAATCTTTGCAATTACAGCTGCTGCATTTTCTTTTGCTTATGGTGCTTATATCGTGGGTATTGCGATACTGGCCGTAAGCTTACCAGTAACAGGAGTCTGGTCAACCCTTTTCTTTTTGTCATCGAAAAGAACATTTCAAGTTCCCCGTTGGATTTATAGAATTGCTGCGCGAGTAGGGAAGGAACGTTCTCAGAAATCTATTGATAAGGTTAACCTTTGGATGAAGGAAATTTGTGATATGAGTAGACAAACATTACACACTCAGCAGATCAAAAAAGCATTTGCAGTATCACTGATAATATCGATCTTTACCTGGTCATTTTATGGTCTATCGTTTATGATTATTGCAAACGGCGCGGGATATGTCATCGACTTTTTCCATGCGCTTATGGCTACAATGGCTTCTAACGCCATAGGGAACATACCCGTCACAATTGGCGGTTCAGGTCTCACGGAGTTTGGTATATGGGCCTACCTAGGACATCTAAATACTCTAACATTTGAAGCTACAAAGAATAGTCTTCAATGGAATATCGTGATAGCTTGGAGAATTGCAACTTATCACGTAGGTCTAGTAATAAGCTGGTTGTTTCTTATGAAGGTAGTATATCCAAATATCAAAAGCACTAAAACCGCATAGAAAGCACTTTATTTTCAAGATCTCATCTTTTCCTTGTGAATTACTCGGGTAAAATTGTAATAATAACCGGTGCTTCAAGTGGAATCGGTGAGGAATCAGCAGAAGAATTTGCTAAGAGGAATGCCAGTCTGGTACTTGTATCTAGAAATAAAGATAGATTATATGAAACTGCAAAGAAACTTTCGAAGTACAACTGTAAGGTTTTGGTCTATCCCTGCGATGTTTCACAGAAAGACCAGGTAAATCAGATGAGCAAAGTTGTCCTTGAAAAGTTTGGTACAGTTGATGTACTTGTAAATAAAGCAGTCTTTGGAATATACGGAGTAGTAAATAACACAAAACTGGAAGAAATCGAATCTCAGATCTCAACTAACTTTCTTGGCATGGTATACTGCATCAAAGCATTCTTACCAAAATTGTTAGAACAAAAATCTGGTCATATAGTCAACGTAGCATCTGTAGCTGCAAGCTTTGGTGTTCCAGGCATGGCGACATACTGCGCATCGAAATTTGCCATGTTAGGTTTTTCAGAAGCTCTACACCACGAGTTAAAGAGAACTGGGGTTGGAGTAACTGTTGTAAGTCCTATAATGGTAAGAACTAACTTCTTTAGCCACAAGTCATTTAACAAAATGCCACGATACTCTGCTACTTCTCTTAGCGCCAATACAGTGGCAAAAGCGGTTGTCAGGGCATCATCATCTACAAGACTTGAGATCATAGTTCCACAATTTGTCAGAATAGCTATATGGCTAAAGCAAACTTTTCCCTATCTAATAAATCCAATAGTAGGTGGTATCTTTAGAAAATCAGCCAGTTCTTCAACTTGAAACCAATCAGGTTACTCTTCTTCTGATTCTTCAGAACTTGCAGAATCAGAATCAACATCCATAAGCTCAATATTTGCAAGTTCAAATTGATAGATAGCATCCATGTCTATTCCCATTTCCTTTTTCAGGAATTCCACAACCTTCTTGCTTAAGGGGGCTTTTGAGGAACCAAATGTAAATTCATAAACTACCCCCCTCATGAGTTCTGAAGGCTTGATTTTTTTTGGTACATCCATCGTTACTATTCTTCTTCCGTCCTCTATGCCCTCATATAGCTGGGCATCTATCTTCATATCTTTGTCGTAAATCTCTAAAATGTATCCAGTTCTAGTAAGCGATTCCGGCTTTTCAAATTTAGCATTTTTTATTTCGTCTTGTGCCCACTTTGGAATTTCTTTTGCCATATCTAATTCACATTTATTTTACTAAGCCTGTTTTTCCTTCTTGCTTGATTGCCACCAATCACGATATTCATCATGTTTGTCTTCACGTGTCTTCTCGCGCTTGTTTAATCTGTATCTTATATCGCTTATTTGTTCCCTAGTGGCAAACAAACCGCATTTCTTACAAATGAAATGCTTTGTGTTGGGATCAAATTTCATTTCTACTTGTACTTCTTTGGCTGCACACTCAGGGCATTCAGTCAATGACGCCAATCACCAAAGTTATCCATAAAAGCTTTTGCCAGTTTTCTGGTACGCGGTCTTTGTCTTCATCCCGTTAGGTCAGTTCGCCCATCGAAAATGCCGCGTACCAGAACTTGCAGTTGTCATCAAAAAATTATAATTCTTTCTAGTCTTCGAGCATCTCGGAAATTATCTTCACAGTGTTTTTGGTCCCATGTCTATCGTAATTTTTCGCAAATTCCAAGAGGTTTTCCTGATATTTATTGTAGTTGCGGTGAATTTCGGAAACTGCTTTAACGGTTTGTCTTACAGTAGTAGCAAGAATTCCTAAGTTTCGGTTCTGAGCCCATCTTATCTGGTTTGTATGTTCATCATAAACGGGGATTCCTATGATTGGCTTGGCCTTACCACCGAGTATTTCGCCCATTGCTGTGTGGGAACCATTTATTACAGCATATTTACACAAACTCAACACTGTATCCTTTTCTTGTTCTGACAAAAAGCCAACATCTATCTGAATCCAATCTACATTCCTATCACACGCATCGGCAATGGAGTATGTCTTGCCGTCTTTTCCTATTACTCTGTCTATGGAAAAATCATTTCTTGCATGCGAGACAATTCTTCTTTCAGTACTCATTTCGGGATTCTGAAAGATCTTTTCATATGTCTTGGCTGTAGATTCATTTGTAGACTTGTTACCGGTAATCATCCAATATCCAAAACTATCAGTACTTTCAACTAGTCGTTCGAGATTCGATTTAGGACTTTGATCTCTTATGGTTTTGTTTGAAAAATGACCTGCGTAAACAACCTTGGCTTTCAATTTCTCTGGAAAATTCAGGTTGTATTCACATATCGTATTGGGAGGGGGAGAATCCGCCACTACTATCTTTTTGGCTTTTCCGATATTTTTTGATATGTACAAGAGTCCAGGGTAGAGGAAAAATCTTGATGTCCAAAGTCTTGGCCTGAATTGATTTGTAATAAAGAGGGACTCTACATCTCTCCTTTCCGCAATTGCGTTTGAACCAACATCGCCATCGTTTATCACGAGATCAAATTTTTGATTGTCATATAATCTGCCCTCGCTTCTAAGATAGTTTGCCATTAAGGAGACAAGAGGTGGCTTGTCGCCCAGCGGAAGCAGAAAATTGAATAATGACAAAATGACACTGGGACCCCTCCTTCCATCTATTGGAGTAGGCATTACGATATTGTGTATATTCTCTTTTTTATCCGAGAATCTTTGCAAAAGCTTTTGGTATATTTCACCGCTACTTGCATAATGAATCTCAAGTTCCTCCCTTATCTGGTCATGAATAGCCCTATCAAGAGCCATCATCCTTGTAAAGTGGCCGTTTCCCCACGGATAGATAAATCCACCTATTTTTTTCATACCCAAAAGTAAATTGGTCCCGCTTAAATTCTCAATGCTTGGATTTCAACGAGTCAATTATGTTATGCACGTTTTTGGAGCCAATGGTAATTGATACACGTCTGAGATTTTTCAATGCGTCACTTGCATATCTTTGGATTGTTGCTTTTGGAATGGTCTTGCCACGAAATCTTGATTTGCATAAATTTTCTAAATCTAGAATGTACTTTTCTAATCCAATCTCCCTTGCGTTCTCAAGAATACTAGAATCTATGCCAGAAAGAGGAAAACACGGAAAAAGATTGTTTTGAAAAACAATCTTTGCATTGTATTCGACAAAGCGCAAGGGAAATACAATAGGCGATATTGCTAACGCAATCCTACTGATCTTTGATTTGGATGCAATTGAGAGCATAATATGAGTAACTACAGTAATTTTCGTCAATAAATCAGAAATTCCAAATATTTTACAGAACTGAAGTTCAATGCTACCTCGAACGATTCTTGACAGTATTTTGTCTATCATCTTTGAGAGTCTGAGCAGATCTGATTCACTGCGGTAGCACACAAGAATCATCACATCAAATCCCATCTTGATACTTTGAAGACACGAGATTGCCGATAACTCATCGTATATGCAACAGAGAATTGTCTCGCCTTGGGAACCGTAAGGAACTCCGCCCATTCCCTTATCAACAAAAATACACACGTAGGCGTGAGAATTTGTCAGCCAAGTATACATGAATCTGTCATTGTCTTTTTCAGACCCAACTCTTGTTTGCAGCCCTGTTGTTTTTTCTATAAGATTGGCAGTAGCAGCAACTTCCAAGTCCTTCGCTAGGTAGCTTTTTGTCTTTCCTTCCACCTTAACATAGAACTTGTCACCCTTCAAAAGTAGGCTCAGACCTGTGCTGGTAATTGTAGAAAGAACAGTATCAAAATTGCTGTCTACTTCCTTTGCAATGGCTACCCTGTCTATCCCAAACAGCAAACTAATAGCAGATGAGGCCAGCACCGGATCTTTAGCTTCCACTATTATGATTGATCCATCTCTTCTTATCTTAGTAAAAACTTGTTTTTTGATTTTCAGAATGTTAGAAATACTTTTTACGAGATAATTTATCTTATTTAGTGAAAAAACGGACGGGAAAACAACAAGTACAGTATTGTGATTCATTCTGTTTTCATTGCCTTGGCTCATTTATAACTTTAGAATTATTCCTGAATCTAAATAATTATATGACCAGGATTGGCGCTGTTTCTCATGTCAAAGTTTACTGCTGAACAAATACAGCAGTTAAATGAGAAACTCAAGACTCCACAAGAAGTTCTAAGGTGGGCATTAGATGATCTTCATCCAAGAATAGCATTTGCTTCAAGTTTTGGAGCAGAAGATGTTGCAGTAATTGATATGATTATGAAGATAAATCCAAAAGCCAGAATCTTTACTCTTGACACAGGTAGGCTAAACCAAGAAACATACGATGTTATGGACGAAATCCGTAGCAAATACAATACAAACATCGAAGTGATGTTTCCAGATCATAATGAAGTGGAACAGATGGTTCGTGTAAATGGAATGAACTTATTTTATCAAAGTACCGGTAACAGAAAGCTTTGCTGTGGTATCAGGAAGGTTCATCCACTAAACAAGATGCTATCAACATTGGATGGTTGGATTACTGGATTAAGAGCTGACCAAACTGAAGTTAGATCAAACGCAACTAAAATCGAGATAGACTCACAACATAATGACATTATTAAGGTAAATCCGTTACTTGAATGGACGTGGGAACAGACTTGGGATTATATCAAGAAAAATAATGTTCCGTACAATAAACTCCATGACAAAGGATTTCCCAGCATAGGGTGTGAACCTTGTACGCGTGCAATCAAGCCAGGCGAGCCTCTTCGGGCAGGACGCTGGTGGTGGGAATCAGATACCCAGAAGGAATGTGGATTGCATGCAGACCATGGCAAGTGATTTATTTTGGAATCTGGCATGGGAGTTGCAAAACCACACGGTGGTAGGCTAGTAAACAGAATTACAAAGAAAGATTCAGACAAGCTATTCTCAGTTACTGTAGATTCTGATCTTGCAAACGATATTGAAAATATTGCAGACGGTATTTTTAGCCCTCTTGAGGGATTTCTGGTTAAGGAGGATTTTGATAGTGTAGTTCGCAGTGGAAGACTCTCAAATGATCTTCCCTGGACGATACCTATAGTACTTGATACAGACAAGACTACTGCCACTGAGATGAAAGATGCAAAAGATGTTGCTCTTAGTCTCAACGGAATGAAATTTGCCGTTCTGCATGTCGAAGATATCTACACTTTCGATAAGAGTGCCACTGCAAGAAGTGTTTATGGTACAACAGATCCCAAACACCCTGGGGTGGAAAAGACAATGCAAATGAAGGAATTTCTTGTAGGAGGAAAAATTGATTATATCAAAAGACCTGAAGAAACCCTAATCCGGAGGTACAGAAAGAGTCCGCTTGAAACAAGATCTGCATTTGAAAAGGCCGGCTGGAAAACGATTGTTGCATTTCAAACAAGAAACGTACCGCATGTTGCTCACGAAATGCTGCAAAAGGCTTCGCTAAATATGCATGACGGACTTTTTGTTAATCCACTCATTGGAAAGAAGAAAGCTGGAGACTACAAAGACGAGGTGATTGTTGCTTCCTATGAAGTTCTAATCAAACACTATTACCCTCAAAACCGATGTCACCTTGCAACACTTCATACGGAGATGAGATATGCAGGCCCAAAAGAGGCCATTCATCACGCCATAATGAGAAAGAATTTCGGCTGTACTCATATCATAATAGGTCGTGACCATGCTGGTGTTGGAAATTATTATGATCCTTTTGCGGCCCAAAAAATATTTGATGGCTACCCTGATATCGGTATAGAACCGATCTTCTATCCTGCTTTTTTTTACTGCAAAAAGTGTCTATCATTTGCTAGCGAAAAAAACTGTCCACACGGACCAGAATTTCAAGAACAACTTAGCGGAACCAAGCTAAGAACCATGATCATTGAAAAACAAAACCCATCTGAATACATGATTCGTCCTGAGGTATCCAAGATACTTTTGAACTGGGATAATCCCTTTGTTGACTAGATTTTTATTGAAATGAGATCAGCTCATTCCATGAGGAGTCTTGTACTAGTTGTATTCTTGTTAGGGAGTACATTTCTGCCTGCTTATGCACAACAGCCTACCATGAATAAATCTGAAAGATATGATGTCGTTGATGTATCCTCTGATGCGTTTAATGTTGTAAAGAACAATGCTACGGTCTTTAAACTGCCTCACGAACATGTTACCAACTGGCAGATTGAAATAGAAAATAAACTCAGATATGCAAACCCGGACGGCAATGCAGTAATCAGGCTATATGAGGATCTTGCCAAGCAGAAATTCATTGAGGTTGGCATGGGAAGCCCACCTGATTACAAATTCTGGGCAGCCGTCAATACTCCTGAGGACGGATACTTTGCAGTTGGGCCACCCCTAAAGCAAGGCTGGAATCCTAGTAAAGTTGTGACAATAGCTCACTCAAGTAATAGCGGACTTTCTGTAAGTGTAGGTCAGAAAGTAGTGGTTGAGAACCTGGATATCGCAGGCTTTACAGTCAGAGACTTTACAGTTTATGGAATGGATTCTACCTTGGATCCACCTGCTATAAACTCCGGAAGTCTTACCCTGAGTGTCATCTCAGGAAATCCTGCAGACAATCCAATATTTTACATGCCTTTCATAGTACTAAGCGGAACTGTGGCGCTAGTTGTTGTACTACTGAAAACTAAGAAGAGACTCTAGTTCTGTAATAATTACAACCCTTCTTTATCTGGCAGACATCACACATTGGAGAGATTGGCTTGCAGATATTTTGACCGTACATGACAAAAATATCATTTATTCTGATCCAGTGTTCTTCTGGAATCTTTTTTACAAGCTCAAGCTCCGTTTCCTCTGGAATCTTTGTCTGAACAAGTCCAAGTCTGTTGGAGATTCTATGGACATGCGTGTCCACAGGTATTGCAGGCTTGTCAAATGCGTATACCAGTACGCAGTTAGCAGTCTTTCTTCCCACCCCTGGCAGCTCAAGCAATTCCTCTATGGTCTGGGGCACCTTGCCGGAATATTTCGAATCGATAATGGAAGCAACCTCGATTATTCTTCTTGTCTTTACTCTATAGAATCCAGTTGATTTGATGATTTTTTCAACATCGGAAATCTTTGCATTGCCAAGCTCGTGTGCTGTTTTGTATTTAGAGAAGAGTTTCTTGACAACTGCAGAAGTATTTTCATCCCTTGTTCTTGCAGATAGTATAGTTCCTATGAGAATGCTAAGCGGACTTCCGTTTTCGGCCTCATGCAATTCTCTTAATGCAGTCATGCGGGGAGGCTTGACAGAATTCATTGTTTTTAACATGCCATCTAGAATTTTTGCTATCTTATCCAACTGATCTTATTATTGACCATACAAGTATTATATCTGTTATAACAAGGCGTTTTGTTGGAACTAACAAAGGAAGAGGAAGCTGCATTAGATGGAAAACATGGAGAAACTCTTGCACTTGCATATCGAGTTCTTGTGGCAATAGGGGAAGCTACGGAATCAGAAAAACTAATCCCTATAGAATGGGCGCATCTCTCAGGCGTTAACTATAACACAATCGGTGACGCAGGTGAACAATTTCTTTCGCATCTTAGCAAAGACACCAAATTCAAGGTAAAGACAACTGTAAATCCAATGGGACTTGACTTTGATACTATTTCAAAATATGAATTGAACGAACAATTTATCCAAAAACAACAAAGTATCAAGGACTCGTACGAAAAAATGGGCGCCATTCCGTCATTTTCTTGCATCCCGTATGAAATCTTTGAATTGCCAAAAAAAGGCACTCACGTCTCCTTTGCCGAAAGCAACGCAGCAATTTATGCAAACTCGGTATCAGGTCTTAAGACAAATAAAGAGGGTGCTTTTAGTGCTCTTGCCAGCGCAATTACTGGTAAGAGCCCATGCTCTGATCTAAGAGATGATAAAAACAGGAAACCAAACGTTACTATTCAAATGAAAATCAAAAATAAAGACGAACTAACCTATGGCATGCTTGGATACTTTGCAGGAAAAGTTGCCGGGAACTCTGTCGCTATATCAGGTACTACAAATCTTGATAAACGTAGCTGCAAATCGCTATGTGCAGGCATGGGTACCTCAGGAAGATGTGGAATGTTCACATTAGAGGAAGGCGAAGGAGAAAAGATAGACTTTGATGATAAAGAAATGCAAAACGTTCGAGATGAGCTTAACACGTCAGAATCCGGTGATGTAATCACTCTTGGAAGTCCTCAACTTGGCCTCGAAGAGATATCGGATCTTGCCGTGATGTTACATGGAAAGTCCTTTAGGAAACGCTGTATGATCTTCTGTCCTAGAGCCATAAAAAAACAGATAACAGACTTGGGATATGCAAAGGAGATAGAGCGAGCAGGTGGCGAATTTCTATATGATTGCTGTATATGCCTCACACCGCTCATCAACAAAGACAACGTTGATTCCGTAATAACAAATAGTGTGAAAGGAGCGTATTATCTTAGAACATCAAACGGTGTGGATGTTAATCTCAAAAGCCTCAGTCAAATAGTACGTGAAGAAACAAAATGAACGTCCAAGTAATTGTAAAAGGAAAAACAAAAGGTGCCTTGCTTGTTTCAAGAAATCCAATAAATTTTCTTGGTGGAATAGATAAAAAGACAGGGCTGGTACGGGACGAAAATCATGATCTTTTTGGCAAGTCTATTGCAAACAAGATTCTAGTTTTTCCGTTTGGTGTGGGAAGCAGCGTGGGGGCATACACCATTTACTCCTTAAAATACAACAAACGTGCGCCGCTAGCAATGATTTGTCTAAAGGCAGATATCACTACCGCATCAGGGTGTGCTATTTCAAATATACCTCTTGTTGTGGTACCAAAACGAGATTACGAATCGCTAAAGGACGGTAGCAAAGTCTCACTTGACGCCATAAAAGGCAATATACTATAGGTTCACTCTTACTATTTTCCCGTTGGGTCCAGTTTCCTTGAAGACAATTCCCTCGAATTTCATAATCATGGTACTCTTTCGTTTCCAATAATCTTGAGGGGCACCAGCCTTTTCGCAGGTGTATCCAAGAAACTCTTCTTCATTCCATCTATGTTCCATAGGAACTTGGGGAAGTAAAAGCCCCGAGCCAAATTCCCATTTTACAATAAGACCGTCTCTTCCCACCTTTATCATCTTTGGATATTCCAGCGGATCTTCAACCTTGATAACAGTAGGCGGTGTGAGCACAGTTACTTCAAAGGTAATCTCACTAAGTTCTTCGTATTTTACGGGAGGAAAGCGAGGATCGCTTGTAGCAGAAGCTATAGATGCATCCACAAGTGACTGGTACAGTTTTCTATCAGGAGTTGGAAATCCTATACATCCCCTGAGATTCTCTTTTCTGTTCAATGTGACAAAGACTCCAGAATTATATGAAAACCTGCTTTTGATATCCTCTGGAACTGGTATCTTTCTACCAGTCTTGAGATATTGTGTAACTACTAATCTAGCGGTCTTGACTAGTATCTCTCCATCCTCATCTGAAATACTCATTTTACCCTCTCCTTGAGTTTGGTCACAAACTCCTGGAGTTTTTCAAAATGAGTCCCCTCCCAGTAAATTTTCTTGCAGGTATCACAAGTCCAAAACTGATCTTGTTTTTCAAAGACTCCCTTTGGAACCTTGCTTGAAACGCTGGATTTATCGATTAATTGTAATTTTCCATTGCAGCTAACGCATCGGGAAAAGTTCGTATCTATACCAAAATTGCCCAGTCCTACCACTCTTCTTACCTGAATAATTTGTTCAATCTCGTCGTTTCCTCTTATAAGGACACTTGTAATGCCTGACTTTTCCGCATTTTTTGTTAACAGTTCATCTTTTGTCAATATTATCCGGTTCTCTTTTCTTGCAAGTTCGATTAGTTCGTCGTCTTGTATCGATGAAGAATATTTTGCGTTGTATCCAAGAATGCGCAGTTTCTTTGCCAGGTTGCCAAGCATTGCATCAACTATAAAATCTGATCTTTGCAAATTCAACTATATGCCTGACCCTGTCCAGATTCTACTATGTGACTATCTCCAGCAGGAATTACTCGTATAAAATCATCAATAGAAAAAGACTTGACAACTTCTTCCTTTTCTGATATCTTTAGAAATTCCAGCTTTATCTTTTTGGCTATTTCTGTCATTTCTTGACCAGAAGGTTCTATTGTTACAAAATAGATGCATTTTCTCTTGATAGCTGAAGTTGGGCCACACATTATCAAGTAATTCTCATCTTTTTGGAAAAGACCGACAGCTAGCTGCAAAGTAGAAACTTGAACAAAATTCCTCGTGCCTTCAATTACAAAGGACCCTTTTGCAATAAATTGACCGCTTGGAGCAGCAGTCTTGATTTGGTTTGGCTTAACCCAGTAAGCGTTTAGTCCGTATAGTCCCTCTCTCCACGCCCTACTGAAACAAACTGTGGCTTGTGCCACTTCGGTTACACTTGACATCTTGTCAGTCTCGCCTTTTAATATGAAAAATGGCGATCCAACAATTTCCGCATGAAATACTCTGTCGTTTTTGTCTAGGTGTTTTCTTATTACTGAAGAATTGGACGATGCATCACGTCCTCCAATTGCCAAAAGATCATCTGAGGTGAAAAACCACCTATATCTCTCGTACCATTCCCTTTTTTTCTGAACAGTGAAAACAACCGAGTCACGAGCTATACTGGCTTGTTTCTTGAAGGTTTCCAAATTTTTCTCTGTCTTTCTTTTCTCTAGTTCTATTGTATCGATTGCCCTCAACTGCTTCTTTGATTCGGTGTATAATACCGAAGCTATGGCTTGAATTGAGGACTGGGTATTGATCTTGATCTTTTCCCCGTTGATATTTATCATAGGAATACCTGCTTCTTTCGTTAAAGCAGAGTTGTACTGGTTTAGTAACGGTTGGATTCTGGTATCATCAATTGCAGTAACCCCAGATGGTATTATACCTAAAAGCGCCTTTGCTACGGTAGAAATGCCGCTTACTCGCTCCTTTACTGTAGCAATTGCCCTGCTCTGCTCTTCTAGTTTGTGTTCAAGTTCGGCAATTTTCTGATTTGCGGTTGTAGACTGGGATGACTTTCCCTGTTCGAGGAGATTTTCTGAAAATAACAAATCCAATCCCTCCATGAAACTTGGTACTTTGGTAGAGTTTTTTTCAGACAGATTTCCAAGAGGTATGGGAATTACGTCTGCACTCTTTTCATCACGTACTATATATGGTTCGTGGTTACCGCTTACGATTTTATCAATTAAATCTTTTATTGCTTGAAAAAGTTTTTCGATTTCTTCATCAGATAAAGTATTTCCGATTCTCTTTGGATCGATACCAGCAATTCGAATTATTTCCTCGGCATATTTGGTGGGTAGTCCCAACGTTCTGCCAATCCATCTTACTACAATAGTTTGGACTGTCTTGATCTCGTCTAGCTTATCCAGCGTGATCTCAAAAAGATTCAATCCGGAAGATGGCGGTGATACATAAGTCAGGCCAACACCAAGCTTCCTGTGTCTTACATTAATTGAATGAAGCAGCGAGAGAATCTTCATCTCTTTGTTACATAATATGATATTACCATCCCCAAAAAATTCTCCAACCAAAACAAATTCCTGATCAAAGCCAGTGAAAGTGATATACACAATTCGTTCGCTGCCAATTTGTTTGATATCAGTAATTCTTGCCCGTAACAGATCATTTCTTAGTCTTTTTACCAATCTATTTTCTTCAATTTGGTCTATCTTGATACCGGTAATCCACAATCCAAAGGTGGAAAACATCAGTAAAATGTCAGTCTTTTCTGGATGGTGAAGCTTAAAGAGTATACTGTTGCGAGTTATCCCATAGATATTACTGATATAGTAATCGTTTATTCCCTTGCTTATCTCGTCAACTAGGTAACGTAATTCAATTCGCTAGTGTCATGATATCAGTGGTTGCCGACCTGAAATTATACTCTTACTGTTGTGATACCAACCAAACATTTTAAACAGGATTTAACTGAGTGATTTTGAAAATTTACTTGGTAAGACATCCAAAGAAAAAGGGAAATGAGAAGAAACCTGATGATACTAGGAAGAAACCTGATGGTACTGACACAAAGGATACTCCTCCTGGAACATCTGACGCACCTGCAACGGAAGAAACCAAGATAAGAATCGGACTTGATAGGGTCTTCTGGATTCGTGTTGGCCTGGGGATACTTGCGGGAGCGCTCTCGGCTGGAATCGGAATTTCCTATATACACGCCTCAACCCGTGGGATTATTGGATTAGGAATTATGATATCTTTATTCATTGTGTCATATGGAGT
>Ga0209802_1002093_pt1 | contig 14202 bp, 9 predicted proteins | sample GraSoiAngelo_129_FD_185886 | JGI IMG/M metagenome (GOLD analysis project Ga0209802, IMG submission 185886) | Grasslands soil microbial communities from the Angelo Coastal Reserve, California, USA - 14_0927_12_40cm (SPAdes) (version 2) | ecosystem: Environmental > Terrestrial > Soil > Grasslands ... | reverse complement strand
CCGCCGCCGCCCGGCGCGCGGCCTCGAGCAGCGGCAGATCGCGCTCCAGGTCGGCGTAGCGCAGCGCGATGCCGCCGTGCTGGCGGGCGCCCGCGAGCTCACCCATGCCGCGCTCCTTCAGGTCCAGCTCGGCGATCTTGAAACCGTCCGTCGTCTCGCTGAAGGCGCGCAGCCGCGCCTCCGCGTCGGAGACGTCGCTCAGCAGAATGCAGTGGCTCTCCGCCGCGCCGCGGCCCACGCGGCCGCGCAGCTGGTGCAGCTGCGCCAACCCGAACCGCTCGGCGTGCTCGATCAGCATCACGCTGGCGTTCGGCACGTCGATCCCCACCTCGATCACGCTGGTCGCGACGAGCACGTGGATCGCGTTGTCGCGGAACGCCCGCATCGTGGCGTCGCGCTCGTCCGCGGTCAAGCGGCCGTGCACCAGGCCGACGCGCAGGTCGGGAAAGGCCCGCGCCAGCCGCGCGGCCATGGTGGTCGCCGCTTTCAGGTCGGCGCGCTCGGACTCCTCGATCACGGGATAGATCACGTAGGCCTGCCGCCCGGCCGCGCACTCGCGGCGGATGAAACCGTAGATCTTGTCCCGCGCGCTCTCGGTGCGGAGCGCCGTCTTGACCGTCCCGCGCCCCGGCGGCCGCTCGCGCAGCTCGGTCACATCGAGATCGCCGTACAGGGTGAGCGCGAGCGAGCGGGGGATCGGGGTCGCGGTCAGGAGCAACACATCGGGCGCGTCCCCCTTCTCGACCAGCGCCGCCCGCTGCTCCACGCCGAAGCGGTGCTGCTCGTCGATCACCGCGAGCCCGAGCCGCCGGAACGTCACGGATTCCTGAATCAGGGCGTGCGTCCCCACCACGAGGCGCGCGGCGCCCGAGGCGATCCGCTCCCGCGCCGCCTGCTTGTCGGCGGCGCCGAGCCGCCCGACGAGCAGCTCGGGGACGAGCGCCAGCGGCTCGAGCAGCCGCGCTAGCGTGACACCGTGCTGCTCGGCCAGCAGCTCGGTTGGCGCCATGATCGCGGCCTGGTAGCCGTTCTCCAGCGCCACCAGCATCGCGAACAGCGCCACGACGGTTTTTCCGGTCCCCACGTCGCCCATGAGCAACCGGTGCATCCGGAGCGGCGCCGTCAGGTCGTCCGAGATCTCGCGCACCGCGCGCCGCTGGTCGGCCGTCAGCTCGAACGGCAGGTGCTCCTTGAGGCGGGTGGTGAGCTGCTTCGTCAGCTCGAAGCGGATCCCGGCCCGGGCCCGCTTCGCCAGCGCGCGGGCGCGCGCCTGCACCAGCTGTTGGTCGAACAGCTCGTCGAACGCCAGGCGCCGCCGTCCCGCTTCCGCCGACTCGAGCGTCGCCGGCCGGTGCACGGCCGCGAGCGCGGTGCGGAGATCGGGGACGCCCACCGTGTCGCGCAGAGTTCTGGGATGCGGGTCGTCGGCGAGCGGCAGCAGGGCGTCGAGGTGCTGGTGCACGAGCGCGCGGATCTGGCGGTGGGTGAGGCCTTCCGTGGCCGGGTAGATCGGCAAGACGAGGCCCTGGTCCGGGCCTTCTTCCCCCGCGTCCGCGAGCAGGATGAACTCCCGCGGCACGAGCTGGCGCCCGTGGTAGTAGCGGACGGGCCCGGTGACGAGCAGCAGCTGGCCCCGCTTGATGGTGCGCTCGAGGAAGGGCTGGCCCGGCCAGGCGCACTCGACGAGCCCGCTCTCGTCCCGCAGGATCGCGCGGAATACGCGCAGCCCGCGGCGCGTGGGGATCACCCCGGTGCTGACGACACGCCCCACGCCGGTCACCTCCTCGCCCACGCGCGCCTGCGCGAGCGGCGTGACCCGCGTGGCATCGAGATAGCGGTGCGGGGCGTGGTACAGGAGATCGCCCATCGTCCGAACGCCGAGCCGCGCGAGCGCCTCGGCCCGCTTGGGCCCGACGCCCTTCAAGTACTTGACCGACGTCCCGAGCGCCAGATTCACCACCCTTCCCCTTTCCCCCCGACCGCGAGGGAGTCCTTTAGGGTTCCCCCGCTTTTCACCGGTCTTCGCCGGCCGTTAGGGAAGCCCCTGCCGCCGCCGCCACGCCCACTCGGCCGCGAACGTGGCGATCGCCACGACGTACAACCACCAGCGATCGCGCAGCCCGATCGCCGCGAGCCGCCCCGCGGGCGCGCCCTCGTGCGCCCGCAACACCGCCTGAGCCGGGCGCCACTCATCCGAGTACGTCTCCACCGCGACGAGCCCGCGCTCGCCGCCGCCCCCCCCGTCCTCACTCGCGTAGCGATACACGCCGGGCGGGAGCAGCAGCGCCGCCTGCCCCGCGGCGTCGAACCGCAGCGTGTCGACGCGCACGCCCGCGTCTCCCGCAAGACGCAGGACGACGTCACTCGGCGACCCGGTCACCCCTCTTCCCACCCAGCGCCACACGACGGGTATCCCGTTCGGCACCTCGTAGGTCACCGGCACGAACCTCTCTCCTCTCCCTTCTCCTCCACCCAAGAGCCAGTCGGCGAGCGCCGCCACGAGCGCGCGGTAGGCCTCCGCGCCCGCCCCGCCCCGAAACACCCAGCGGTACAAGCCCGTCGCCGATAGTGTCGCCTGCCGCACCCCGTCCCGCACGCCGAGCCGCACGATCGGCCGCGGCGCGCCGCGGCGCGCAAGCCGCGCGCTGAGCGCCACCTCGCCGGACGTGTCGCGGCCCGGCGCCACCCCCGTCGCCGCGGTAGCGGGCGGCACCGAGTCCCAGGGGATGCCGGCGAGCGCGGCCGCGACGGGCGACGGCGGCGGTGGCTCGACGTACCAGTCGCCCGGCACGCCGCCCACCGTGGGCCACGAGAGCAGGGAGGGAGGCGCGGCGCGCCGCAGCCCCGGAGTGGGCAGCAGGGTCGGATCGCCCGCCGCGACGACGAGCCGCGCGGCGGCGGTGCTGCGCGCCAAATCCGCCGGGGAGACGGGGGCGAGCGTCGCGGCATCGCGCCAGCGTCCGGGTTCGGTCGCCACGAACGTCTTCACGGGGACGCGCGCGACCTCCGCGAGCGTGCGCGACAGGAAGCGCGTGTCCCAGTCGGGCGGCGCTGCGAGCATCACGATCGCCGGCGCTGGGCTCACTTCGACGACGAACAGGCGGGCGTCGTCGCGGGGCTCTTCATCGCCGACGTCCTCCAATCGCACCTCAAGGGTCGACCAGCCGGGATGCGGGATGCGGGATGCGGGAAGCGTGAGTTCGGCGGAGAGGATGCCGCTATCCGGGAGGGTGACACGCCGCGAGGTGAGACGCCGACCCTCGCTCGTCACCGCGAGTAACCCATCCCGCATCCCGCCTCTCGCATCCCGCATCCCGCTTCCCGCATCCCGCATCCCGGCAATACCGTAGCTCACCCTGAGCCGCACCGTGTCGTTCGCGGCGACGCGCCGCGGCCCTTCGACGGACGCGACGAACGCGTCGAAGAACGAGGGGCGTGGCAGCACGACGAGGCGCGCCCGCCGCACGAGATCGGGCGGCACGTCGGGGAGGTCGGCGATGGCGCCGTCCGTCACGACGATCACGGGGCCGACGCGTGCCGCGGCGGCGGTGAGCGCCGGGCCGAGCCGGCTCGCCCCATCCGCCGGCGGGAGCGGGTCGAAGGCGCGCACCGCGCGGCCGAAGCGCCAGATCACGCCGTCAGCGGCGAGGGCACGCGCCGTGTCGAGCGCGGCGCGCCACGGGCCGCCCTGGCCGGCCATGCTGAGCGATGCGTCGAGCAAGACGAGCGGTGGGCCGCCGGGCTCGGAGCGGGTCGTGACCGGGTTCCAGAGGAGCAGCGCGAGCGCCGCGACGCCCGTGGCCCGGAGCAGCAGCAAGCCGGCGCTCAGCCGGCCGCGCACTCGAGCGCCTCCGCGAGCGTGAAGCGGCCTTCGTACAGGGCGCGGCCCACGATCGCCCCCGCGAGCCCGGCCGCGCGCGCCGCTCGCAGGTCGTCGAGCGACGCCACGCCACCCGACGCGATCACGTCGAGTCCCAAGGCGGCGAGAGCGCGCGCCCCGGCAAGATCCGGCCCGGCGAGCATCCCGTCGCGCGCGGCGTCGGTGTAGATCACGGTCGTCGCGCCCTGCTGCTGCACGCGGCGGGCGAGCTCCACGGGTGCGAGGTCGAACACCTCGGTCCATCCCCGCACGGCCACGCGACCGTCCTTGGCGTCGATCCCCACGGCGAGTCGAGTGGCCCCGTGCCGGCGCAGCAGCCGCTCGACCAGTGCCGGGTCGGTCGCGGCTTTGGTGCCGATCACGACGCGGGTGGCGCCCCAGGCGAGCATCTCCTCGATCGCCTCCGCGGTGCGCAGGCCGCCGCCCACCTGGACATGGGTCTTGGCCGTGGCGAGCAGGCGCCGCGCCAGCGCGCGGTTGTCGCCGGTGCCGAAGGCGCGGTCGAGATCGACGAAGTGCAGCCAGCGCGCGCCCATTGCGGCGAACCCCTCGGCGACGGCGACGGGATCGTCGCCGTAGGCGGTGGCGCGCGCGGCCTCGCCCTGGCGCAACCGCACGACCCGCCCGCCCTGCACGTCAACGGCGGGGTAGAGCTCCACGGATGTGAAGGAAACTAATCGCGCGCGGCGACGGGGGGCGCGGCGACGACCGGAGGGGCGGCGTGCGGCGCCGGCTCCAGCTGCGCGAGCAACGCCGTGCGGACCGAGTCGTACGCGGCGCGGGCGGCCGTGGGTACCGGCTGGCCCGCGCCCATGTCCTTGCGCTGCGGGTTCGTGGCCCGCCCGTTCACGAGAAACTCGTAATGGAGGTGTGGGCCGGTCGAGAGACCCGTGGAGCCCACGTAGCCGATCGTCTCGCCTTGCTGCACGCGCTCGCCCACCCGCAGCCCGCGGGCGAACCCGGACAGGTGGCCGTAGCGGGTACGGATCCCGTTGGCGTGTCGTAGCTCGATCAGGTTGCCGTAGCCGTCGTCTTCCCGGCCCACGCGCGTCACGAGGCCGTCGGCGGTGGCGCGCACGGGCGTGCCGTAGGCCGCCGCGAAGTCGATCCCCTCGTGGCTGCGCCAGCGGTGCAGCACCGGGTGGTAGCGGCCGCCGAAACGGCTCGAGACGCGGCGGAACTGCAGCGGCGCCCGCAGGAACGCGCGCTTCAGCGAGCGTCCCTGCTCGTCGAAGAAGCCGGCGGTGCGGTCCCCAGCCTCGAAGTAGAACGCGTAGTTCTGCGTGCGGCCGGTGTTCACGCGGGCGGCGAGGATCCGGCCGAAGCGGCGCTCTCCCTCTCCCGACTCGAGCCGCTCCATCAGGACCAAGAACCGGTCGCCCGGATGCACGTCGCGGGTGAAGTCCACCTCCCAGTCGTACACGTCCGCGATCTCCCACGCGAGCAGGCGCCGCTCGACCGCGGGGAGCAGGCTGTCGGGCATCGCCTTGTCGAGCGCGTCATACAACGACGTCTCGATCAGGCCGCTCACCCGCACGCGCGCCACGGTCCAGGGGATCACCTCGACCGTCTGCGACCAAGCCCCGTTCCCGCGCGCGAGCCGCAGGCGCGTCTCGGGCCCGGTGCGGATCGTGACCTGGTGGGCGAGGCTGTCGGTCTTGAGGCGGCGGAACTGGAACACGAGCCCGGGGCGGAGGCGGCGCACGTCGAGGTCGCGGGCGGCCGCCAGGAGCCCGGCGTAATCCCGACCCACGATGCCGCCACGCGCGAGCACGGCGGACAGGGTCTCGCGTTTGCCCAGCGTATCGGCGAAGTCCACGTAAGCCTGTGACACGACGATCGGCGGCGCCGTGAGGGGGCGGCGCCAGGGCCAGGCGTCGGCGCCGGCCCAGAGCAGCGCGCCGCCGGCGAACAGGCCGGCGGCGACGTAATGGCTGCCCCGCCAGGCCATCAGTCCATCTGTCTCCGAATGAAGGTGGGGATCTCGAGCTCGTTGACCTCCGAGCCAGCAGGCGGGGGAGGCGCGTGGGACGTCGCGCGGCGGACGAGCGGCTCCGCGGTTTTGGCGAATCCGGGCGGGGGCACGGGCGTCGGTCGCCCGCGCTCGCGGAACGGCAGCACACCCGCCGCCGGGCGCGCGCCCACGAGCGACTCCGCCTGTTCTTTCCCGCGGTCGAAGCCCGTGGCGATCACGGTGACGCGGATCTCGCCGTGCATCGCCGGATCGTTCACCGTGCCGAAGATGATCTCGGCGTCTTCGCCCGCGGCATCCTTCACGACGTCGGAGATCTGGGTCACCTCGCCCAGCGTGAGGTCCTCGCCACCCGTGATATTGATGAGGACACCCGTCGCCCCTGCGATCGAGATGTTGTCGAGCAGCGGGCTCGAGATCGCCTGTTGCACCGCCTCCATGGCGCGGTTCTCGCCACGCCCGGTGCCGGTACCCATGATCGCGGCGCCGCCGTTCTGCATCACGGTGCGCACGTCGGCGAAGTCCACATTCACGATGCCGGTCACCGAGATGAGCGAGGAGATCCCCTGCGTGGCGTGCAGCAGCACCTCGTCGGCCTTCTTGAGGGCGTCCTGGAACGGGATGCCCTTCCCCACGACCGCGAGCAGGCGCTCGTTCGGGACGACGACCATCGTGTCGACGTGCTTACGCATCTCGGCGATGCCCATGTCCGCCTGGCGCATCCGCTTCCGCCCCTCGAACAGGAACGGCTTCGTCACGATGCCGATCGTCAGGGCGCCGAGGTCGCGCGACGCCTGGGCGATGATGGGGGAGGCGCCCGTGCCGGTGCCGCCGCCCATGCCGCAGGTGACGAACACGAGGTCCGCGCCCTGGAGCGCGTGCAGCACCTCGTCGCGGTTCTCCTCGATCGCCTGGCGGCCGATCTCGGGCCGCGCGCCGGCACCCAGCCCGCGCGTGAGCTTCTTGCCGATCTGCACCTTGACGTCGGCCTTGTTGTTCATCAGGGCCTGGGCGTCGGTGTTGACGGAGACGAACTCGACGCCGTTGAGCCCCTCGTCGACCATGCGGTTGAGCGCGTTGCCGCCACCGCCGCCGATGCCGACGACCTTCATCCGCGCGTTCTGCGTGACGGTCTCTTCGAGCTCGAAGATCATGGCTCTCTCGCGTCTCCGTTCAGAAGAAGTCCTGTAACCACCGTTTCAGCGGTCCGAACAGCTTCTCCATGCCGGCGCTCCGCACGAGCGAGCCACCGGGCGCGGCGCCCTGCGCCAGCTTGCGCGCCGCGTACAGCACCAGCCCGACCGGCACCGCGTAGCGCGGCGCCTGCACGCTGTCCACCAGCCCCGAGATTCCCATCTCGGGCGCCCCCGCGCGCACCGGGGCCGCGAACGCTTCGCGCGCCAGCTCCACCATCCCCGGCAGGTGCGCCGTGCCCCCGGTCAGCACCACCCCCGCCGGCAGCCGCCCCGCGCCGTACCCGGCCCGCTCGAACTCCCGGGCCACGAACTGGAAGATTTCGTCGACCCGTTCGTGGATGATGTGCGACAGCAGCTCGCGCGACGCCTGCCGCGCCCCCTGGCTCGGCGTGGACGGGAGATTCACCATCTCCTCCGCATCCACCAGCGGCCCGTACGCCACCCCGTGCCGCTCCTTGAGCCGCTCGGCGTCCGCCTGCGTCACGCCCAGCCCCTGCACCAGGTCCTGCGTGACGTGGCTCCCCGCGTACCGCAGCGACGCCAGGTGCCGGATCTTCCCCTCGTGGAAGATGGTCACGCCGGTCGAGCCGCCGCCCACTTCCACGAGCGCGACGCCCAGCTCCTTCTCGTCCTCGGTCAGCACCGCGTAGGACGCGGCGAGCGGCTCGAGCACGAGGTCCGCCACCCGGTAACCGGCGCGCTGCACCGCCTTGCGCAGGTTCTGCGCCGCCGTGCTCTGCACGGTGACGAGGTACATCTCCACCTCGAGCCGGGTTCCCGTCATCCCGACCGGGTCGACGATACCGCGCTGCTGGTCGACCACGTACTCCTGCGGGATGTCGTGCAGCAGCTCGTTGTCGCGTCCCAGCGACACGGCGCGCGCCACTTCGTTCACGCGCCCCACGTCGGAGGGCGCCACTTCCTCGCCCGTCAGCGCCACCACGCCCGTCGAGGTGCGCGCCGACACGTGCTCGCCCGCGATGCCGCAGGTGACGTCCTTCACCACCACCCCGGCCATCCGCTCGGCGTCGCGCAGCGCCGCCACCACCGAGCGCTTCGTCTCGTCGATGTCGCGGACCATGCCGCGCCGCACGCCGCTGTTCTTCGCGAGGCCGACGCCCAGCACCTTCGCGAGCGGCAGGCGCGGCAGGTCGCCCACCACCTCGGCGATCACGGCGCAGGTCTTGGTGCTGCCCAGGTCGAGCCCGGCGACCAAGCGGCGGTCCCGCGTCACCCGGCTTTCGCTCCCCCGGCTCCGCCCTTGCGTCGCACAATCACCTGTCCGGCGAAGCGCGCGTCGAGCTCCGCGTAGGGCCGACCTTTCGCCGCCAGATCCTGCGCTACCGTTACCACCGCCCGAATGACCTCCGGCCCGGCGTCGCGCCGCACCAGCACACGACGGGCCCCCGATTCCAGGAGCACGTCGCCGCGCGCCACGACGCGCGCGGCGGTGATCGTCTGAAACAGCGCCGGATCCACCGACTGGATCAGCGCCAGCAGCGCCGCCACACCAGCGTCGCCGCTCGCCGCGATCGGCAAGTCGAGCCCCGCGCGCGTGGGATCGAACGGGAGCGTCCGGCCTTCGCCATCCACGGCGACGAGACTGCCGCGCGGGCCCGGCACGAGCGCCACCGGCGCCACCTCCCGCACGATCACCTGCAGCGCGCCCGGCAGCCGGCGGACCACCTGGGCGTCCGCGACGCCCGTGAGCCCCTTCACCCGGTCGGCAAGCAGCCGCGTGTCGGTGAACACGCTCGCCGCGAGCGGCAGCCGCAGCGCCGCGATCACGCCGTCGGGCGGCAGGTTCTTGAGCCCCAGGAGCTCGACCTGCCGCACCCGGAAGTACGCTACACGAGACAGCAGCGCGGGCGCGCCCAACCACGCCGCGAGCGCCGCGGCCCCGCCCACGGCAAGCAGCACGATCTTCGCCCGGCGACCGTGCCTCAGGGCCCCTTCCCTCCCCCTTCCCCGTTCGCTCCCCGCCCCAACGCTTGCAGGAGTTCGGGCCCCACTCCGGTGATGTCCCCCGCCCCCAGCGTAAAGACGACGTCGCCCGCCCGCACCGTGTGCGCCACGCGCTCGGTCAGCGCCGCGCGCTCCCGCACTGCCACCGTCGTCGCCCCCGCCCGGGCCGCGCCGCGCGCCACGAGGTCCGCCGTCACGCCGGGGATCGGCTGTTCCCGGGCACCATACACCGGCGCCACCACCACCACGTCCGCCGCCGCCAGCTCGCGGCCCAGCGCCTCGCCGTGCAGCGCCGTGCGCGAATAGAGGTGCGGCTGAAACACCGCCACCACGCGCCGGCGCGGGAACGCCTGCCGCGCCGCCGCGAGCGTGGCACGCACCTCCGTCGGATGGTGCGCGTAGTCGTCCACGACCGTCACCCCCCGCGCCTCGCCAAGCCGCTCGAACCGCCGCGCGACGCCCGCGAAGCCCGCCAGCGCCGCGATGCACGCCTCGACATCGGCGCCCAACTCGCACGCCACCGCGAGCGCGGCGCCCGCGTTGCGGAGGTTATGCAGCCCCGGAACCCCCAGCGCGAGGCGCAGCTCCCGCCCGTCCGGCAAGACCACCCGTGCGCGCGAGCCGGCGTCGTCCAGCTCGGGATCCGCGATGCGCACGTCCGCGTCGCGCGCGAGCCCCACGCGCCACACTGGCCCGGACACGCGCGCCGCGACGCGGCCCGCGCCGGCGTCGTCCGCTCCCGCGATCACGCGCCGCGCGCGGCCCGCGAACTGCACGAACGCGTCCTCGAGTGCCTGCACGGTGCCGTAGCACTCGAGGTGGTCGGCCTCGACGTTGTTCACGACCGCCACCGTCGGCGCGAGCGACAGGAACGCGCGGTCGAACTCGTCCGCCTCGACCACGAACAGCTCACGCCCACCCAGCCGCGCGTTCCCACCCCACGGAGCGACACGGCCGCCGGCGAGTCCCGTAGGATTCCGCCCGGCGGCCGCCAGCGCCTCCGTGACCATCGCCGTCGTGGTCGTCTTGCCGTGGGTTCCGGCAACTCCCACCACGGTCCCGCTGGCGACAGCCTGGCCGAGCGCATCGGCCCGCCGCACCACGGGGATCCCTAGGGCGCCTGCTTGCTCCAGCTCCGGGTGTTCCCGGGACACCGCCGCAGTGACCACGACCGCCCGAGCCCCGGATACATGACCCGGGTCGTGTCCCCGCCAGATTACCACCCCCAAGGCTGCCAAATCGGCTGCTCCCTGAGGGTCCTTATCGCATCCGGTAACCTCTGCACCTTGGTGCCTAGCCAGGAGGGCTAGGCCACTCATCCCCGCCCCGGCTATGCCCATGAAGTGGATCGGACGGGGATCCCCACTTTCAAACAAGGTCATTAGTGGGGGGCTAATATAGCGAATCTACGAAACTTGCGAAAGAGAGCACGGGTCAAACGACCAGCGTCAAAATCCTCAACACAATGTCCCGGGCGGCGTCCGGGTGCCCCCGCTCCCGGGCTCGGGCGGCGAGCGACGCGAGCCGGTGCTCGTCCCTGACGAGCTCACGAACCAGTTGGGCGAACCCCTGGGCTGCGAGCTGCTCCTCCGGCAACAGCACTGCGGCGCCCGCGGCGGCCAGTGCGCGTGCGTTGAACGTCTGGTGTCCGGCGGCGGCGCTTGGCAGCGGCACCAGCACGCTCGGCTTTCCCCAGGCGCAGAGCTCCGCGATCGTCATCGCGCCCGCGCGGCACACGACGAGATCGGCGGCGCGATACGCCGGTGCCATTGGGTCGAAGAACCCCTGCACCACGACGCGCCCCGGGACCGCGTACGAAGCGAGCGCGGCCGCGTGCGCGGCACCTGTGCCCCACAGCACGTTCACGTCGCCCAACACCCTGCGCTCGAGCGCGGCGGCCACGGCATAGTTGATCGCGCGCGCGCCCTGGCTGCCGCCGAATACGAGCAGCGTCGGGCGCCCGGCCTCGAGCCCGAAAGCGCGCAGCGCGGCGGCCCGGTCGCCCGGCTCCGGGGGCGGCGGGGGGCGGATGGGGTTGCCGAAGCAGTACACCTCGGTCGTCGCGCCCCGGTGCAACCGCGCCCGCGCCTCCGGAAAGCCGAGGTGCACCTGCCGCGCCCCGCCGGCGAGCCAGCGCGAAGTGAGCCCGGGAAACGCGTTCTGCTCCTGGACGACGGTCGGGATGCCGGCGCGCTGCGCGCGCAGCACTACGGGCCCCGCCGCGTAGCCGCCCGTGCCGATCACGACCGCCGGCCGCTCCGCCGCGAGGATCCGCCCCGCTGCGCGCCACGCGCGCCACGCGACCAGGGGCCATCGCAGGTTGCGCCACCAGGCGCGGCGGTGGATCGGCTCGATCGGCACGAGGTGAAACCGAAACGGATGGCGCGGCAGCACCTGGGCCTCGATACCGCGCAGCGCGCCGACCAGTACCGGTTCGACCTCCGGCCGCGCCTCGCGCAGCGCCTGCGCCAGGGCGAGCGCGGGCATGAGATGACCGCCGGTGCCGCCACCGGCGATAAGGATCCTCACCACCGCGCCCGAACGCGGAACGCGGAACGTGGAACGCGGAACACATCGCGCAAGTGTCGAGCTGAGTATCGAGCCTCGCGAATCGGACCCTCCCCTTCCGTTCCGAGTTCCCCGTTCCGCGTTCCGATTTTCATCGTCTTCCCCGCCCCACGCTCGCCAGCACGCCCGTGGCCACCAGTGCCACGAACAAACTCGAGCGACCGTACGAAATGAACGGCAGGGTGATGCCCGTGGCGGGGAGGAGCCCGAGGCTCACCGCGATGTGGAGCAGCGCCGCGAATCCGATCAGGGCCGTGAGCCCGACCGCGAGCAGCTGGCCGAACGCATCCCTCGCCGAGCGGGCGATGCGGAACCCGACCCACATGAAGGTGCCGAACAGCAGCACGATCGCGAGCACGCCGAGGAAGCCCCATTCCTCGCCGATGGTCGAGAAGATGAAGTCGGAGTAGGCGTACGGCAGGTAGCCGAGCTTTTGCTGCCCCTGGCCCAGCCCGACCCCGAACAGTCGGCCGGACCCGACGCCGACGAGGGACTGATGCACCTGCCACGTCGCCTCGGAGGGCGCGCTGCCCGGGTTGAGAAACGTGAGCACCCGGGCGAGCCGGTACTGCGCGCTCGCAACCGCGCCCAACGCGAGGGGGGCGGCGCCCACGCCCACAAGCAGGAAGTGCCCGATGCGCGCGCCCGCCGCGAACAACACCGTCCCCGCGAGGATCGCGACGAGCAGCGCCATCGACAGGTTCGGCTCAAGGAAGATCAGCCCGACGAGCGGTCCCAGAATCACGAGGAACGGCAGCAGCCCCCGCCGGAACGTGCGGATCTGCTCTCCCTTCTTCGCGGCGAGCATGGCCGTCCAGACGACGGCCGCCAGCTTGGCGAGCTCCGACGGCTGTACCGTCACGACGCCGAGGTTCACCCAGCGACGCGCGCCGTTGATGGTGGGCGCGATGCCGTGCGTGAACGGGAGCAGCGGGATGAGCAACAGCAGCGCCGTGACCCCGAGGAGCGGCCAGGCGGCGCCGCGCCAGACGTGGTAGTCGCTGCGCGCGAGCCAGGTCGCGACGAGGCCGCCGACGACCGCGCCCACGAGCTGCCGCAGCGCGAAGTCGGCTCCCACTTCGCCGCCCCCCGTGGCGACGAGGCTCGACGCGCCGTACACCGCGACGAGGCCGAACACGACCAGCACGGCCGCGAGCACCGCCAGCAAGCGCGTCTCCCACTGGCGGTCGGTCATGCGATTGCGGAGATCTCGCTCACAGTGACTCGACCAAGTGGCGAAAGGTCGCGCCCCGCTCCTCGTAGTTGCGGAACATGTCGTAGCTCGAGCATGCAGGAGACAGCAGCACCACATCACCCGGCCGCGCGGCGCGACGCGCCCGTGCGACGACGTCCTCGAACGTCGTGCCGCGCTCGAGCGGCACCACGCCGGCGAGATCCCGCTCCACGAGCGGGCCCGCTTCCCCGAACACGATCACCAGCCGGCACCGCTCGCGCAGCCGTGGGGCGAGGCCGGTGTACGGCTCGCCCTTGTGGCGCCCGCCCAGGAGCAGCACGAACGGCCGGTTCATCGCCGCCACCGCCACGCTGGTCGAGGCGATGTTGGTCGCCTTCGAGTCATTGATCCACAGCACGCCACCCACCTCCCGCACGGGCTCGAGCCGGTGCGGCAGGGCGCGAAATGATCCCAGGCCGCGGGCCACGGCCTCGGGCGCCACGCCTGCCGCGCGCGCCGCGAGCGCGGCGGCCAGCGCGTTCGCCACATTGTGGTCGCCGAGCAGCTTGAGCTCCCGCCGCGGCAGGAGCGGTGCGTCGCCCAGCTTGAGCAGCTGCGCCGTTCCGTCGTACCAGCCGTCGGCGCGGCGCGTGAGCGAGAAGCCGACGCGCCGCCCCGACGCGCCCTGGGCGAGCGCGAGCACGGCGGCATCGTCGGCGTTCAGGACCCAGACGCTCTGCGCCGTGGCGTTGTGGAACAGCAGGCGCTTGTCGTCGTAGTAGGCCGCCACGGACGGATAGCGGTCGAGGTGGTCGGGCGCGAGGTTCGTGAGGACGCCGACGTCGGGTGCGAAGTGCGGGCTGTCGTGCAGCTGGAACGAAGACACCTCGACGGCGAGCCAGTCATAGCGGTCGCCAGCGACGGCGATGTCGGCGAGCGGCCGACCGATGTTGCCCACGGCCGCCGCGCGGACGCCGGCGGCCTCGAGCACGTGCGCCACGAGGGCCGTCGTGGTCGTCTTGCCGTTCGTCCCGGTGATCGCGATGCAACGCGCGCCCTCCAGCGCGGCGAAGCCGATCTCGATCTCCGACACGACCGGCACGCGCGCCTCGCGGGCGGCGGCGAGGGGCGGCGCGTCCGGCGGCACGCCGGGCGAGACGACGACGGCGGCGGCACCGCGGATCTTCGCCAAGTCGTGGCGGCCCAGCTCCACCTCCACCCCTGGGAGCGCTCGCAGCGCGGCCAGCGCGTCGCCGCCATCCGGGCGCTCCGCCGCGTCGCTCGCGTACACGGGCACGCCCTCCCGCGCGAGCAGCCTCGTGGCCGCGACGCCACTCTTCCCGAGCCCCACGACCGCCACCACGCTCCGGCGCCAGGTCGCGGGAATCATCTCACCTTCAGCGTGGCCAACGCGATCGCCGCGCACAGCACGCCCAGGATGTAGAAC
>Ga0209802_1002092_pt1 | contig 14202 bp, 8 predicted proteins | sample GraSoiAngelo_129_FD_185886 | JGI IMG/M metagenome (GOLD analysis project Ga0209802, IMG submission 185886) | Grasslands soil microbial communities from the Angelo Coastal Reserve, California, USA - 14_0927_12_40cm (SPAdes) (version 2) | ecosystem: Environmental > Terrestrial > Soil > Grasslands ... | reverse complement strand
CGTACCGCATGGCATATCTGAAAACGCATCACCCGGCGGAATTTCTTGCGGCGATGTGCAGCGCGGGGGCGGGGTTTTATCACGTGTCGGCGTATGTGGAGGAGGCCAAGCGCTGGGGCATCGCGGTGCGGCTGCCGTCGGTGAATCATTCGCGGATGGAGTACACGGCGGAAGATGGTAAAGATGGGAAGCGCACGCTGCGCGTGGGCTTGATGCAAGTGCGGGGACTGTGCGTGGAAACGATCACGGCCATTTTGCGGGCGCGGGGAGAAGGCGGAGCGTTTCAATCGCTCGAAGATTTTTTGCGGCGCGTTCCGGTGGAACGCGATGAGATCGAATCGCTGATCAAGTGCGGGGCATTTGATGAAGTGAACGATGGAACGCGCAGAATGACGCGGCCGGAACTGCTGTGGCGCTGGAATCTGCTGCAAGCAGCCGGCAAAGGCGCGCAACCGAATGCTTCGCGAATTCGCCCGGGACAAGGAATCGGGCTGTCGGAAAAAACGGAAACGTTATTTGCAGAAGCAAACGCTACGGATGCGATTGGCGCGGCATTGGTGGAAATGCAGACCCCGGAATATACGCTCGAACAAAAACTGCGCTACGAACGCGAAATTCTGGAAGTGTGTGTGAGCGGCCATCCGCTCGATTTTTTGCCGCGCAACGGCGAAGCCTGGAGCGACAAACTTCCTAGTTTGCGCGGAAAACGCGTGACGCTGTGCGGCTGGGTGGTGACTTACCGCCACGTCGGCACTAAAAATTACCGCAACATGATGTTCGTTACGCTGGAGGACCAGCGCGGCGTGTATGAAGTGGTGCTTTTCCCCGATGCGTACGATCGCTATGGCGGTCTGGTGTTTGAAACGCGCACGATGCGCGTGACCGGGCGCGTCGAGCAGGACGGGCAGATCAAGGGCGAGATGCTGGAGGCGTTGAAGAAGTGAATTCGTGACGGGTGAACGATTTCCCATGGTAACAAGGACTACTGGAATCTGAATATGAATTTCATGATCAAAACAAAACCAAAAAATGTGGCGCCGGTGGCGGAACCGGAGACGGGACGGCCGGCGGGGACCGGCGAGGAGTGGCTGGGGCGAAACCGCAGCAGCAAGCGGCGGCTCTGGGAGCGATTGAATCCGCGCAGCCGCGGGCAGATTCGCATGATTGCAGAGGCGCTGGCACTGCAGCAAACTCACGCGCAACTGCCGGAACCGCTGCGCGCGCGGCTCAGTGCAGCCATCGGCGAAATCGAGCGGCTGGCAGCCCGGACGAGGGCGCTCCTGGCGGAGGTAGCACGCCGGACACCACCCCGCGCGTGAAGGTTGCGGCCTGCATTGCGCGGCGGGATACTTTCTTTATGGCTGTCCCCAATAAGCGCGGCCCCCTATTTCTGGCGTCCCTTGCCGTGGCGTTCTGCGCCGTGGCGCTCCCGGCGCGAGCGGATGAGATTCGCCTGAAAGGCGGCAGGAAGCTGTACGGCGTGATCGTGGCCTATGAAGACAACATGTTCAAGGTCAAGACCGAGTACGGATATGAGCTGATCGAAAAAGACAAAATCGAATCTATAATTCCGTCGACGCCGGCAGGAAAATCAGAGTCCGCGACTGCGAAAAAAGATGGAGCCCAGCATCCCGCAAAGCCTGCAGGCGATTCGCAGCCGCAGGCCGAGCCGGCGGTCGCAACCTCTGCCGATGCAGGCACCGCGGCGTCGAATGCCAGCGCAAAAACCATAAATTCGGGGTCGGCAGGAAAAACAGACAAGGCTTCGCCGAAAATAACGAGTGCTGCTGCGAAGCCGGAAGTTCCAGCGAATACCACAGCGAGCAATGCCGCGGCTCCGGCAATCAAGGCGGCTCCAGCCGCGACGACAAATGGAGTGACAACGGCTGCGACGGCACCTGCGACAGCGCCCGCGCCTCCGAAAGAGCCGCAAGTTCCGGCAAACCGCGAAGAGATCCAGGGCAATCTCTACACAAACTACACTCACGGATTCCACATGTACAAGGCGCCGAGCTGGAGCTTGATTGAAGAAGCGCGCGGGGCGCTTCCCAACGCGATCGTGGCGATGGGCACGTCGAACGAATCCACCCTGATGGTTGTCGGCGAGGAGAAAACGAAAGAACCCCTGGACCAGCGCAAAACAGCGATCGGAGGATTACCAGCCGTGGAGTATCAATATCGGGGCAAGGCTGACGAGCACGACTGGTCGGGCAAGCTGGTTGTTATCGCGCGCGGCAAAGACATGTTCACGGTGCTGGCCATGACCTACGCCGACAGCGACCTGATTCAGATTCAGGAAAATGTGATCTCGCGAGCGATCTCCAGCCTGGATTTTAGCGTCCACTAGCCGTGCGAGGGCAGTTGTAAGTCTCCAGATACAAGTTCGCAGGAAGAAAAAATGGAGTTGAATATTTTTCCTCTGCGCCCCTACCCACCCCGTGTTTTTTGTAAATGTTGCATCTAAAGGGCTTAGGAATTCCAAAAGTCCTTTAGAATCAACAGTTGCGCACGCCTTTGTATGGGTTGATTCCGAATCACTTAACCTCGAACGCGGGCCGCAGAGAATTCTCCCCCGGTCAACAAGCGCGATTCGGCGGACTCCGCTAGGCCGCGAGCCAGCAAAAAGACCGCAAAACGCAACCCCTCCTAATCCTAGTGACCGAAATCGTGGGACGGTGGGAATAAAAAAGGCGGCAGACTAGCCGCCGCGCTGGACAGGAATCGCACTCTTACCTGCTAAGTATAGGAGCAGAGAACCAACAGAGGGTCAAGGGGTTTCTATAACTGGGGTCTCTTTAACTGCGTAGTGTCCTAAATTAGGACACTACCTCGCGACACAGAGACTTGCAAATATCTTAGAGTTCCGAGAACGCGCCTAGCTGGCGGCGGCTTCGGTGGCTCGGAAAACCGAAGTCGATTGGGGACAACGGAGGTGCTATCCTTTGCGCGGGGCCGCTGATGGATGAGGTGGAACGATGCCCTTACGCGATCTCGCATTTGCAGGCCGAACGCTGCGGAAAAGTCCTATCTTTGCATTGACTGCTGCACTGACGATTGCCCTGGGCGTTGGCGCGAGCACGGCCATCTTCAGCGTCACCAATGCTGTTCTATTGCGTGCTCTTCCGTACAAAGATCCCGACCGGCTGGTCATCGCCGCCAGCGACTTGCGCAAACGTAATGTCCGCGACTTCCCCTTCTCCAATGAGGATTTCATCGATATGCGCGAAGGGACAAAAGACGCATTCCAAGACCTCGCCGGCGTCTTCACTTTCCGCAACATCCTGCTCAAGGACGATGGAACACCCGAGCAAGTCCGCTCCGCCGTGGTCACAACGAATTTCTTTCGTTTGGTAGGAGCCAAAATCGTGCTCGGCCGCGATTTCACGGACGCCGACGGAATGCCACAACCACCCGCTCCGCCGGGCGCCCAGCCCGGAGTCCCAACGGCGCCCCCTCTTCCCATCATGGCCATCCTCAGTTACGAATACTTCCAGCGCCGCTACGGCCTTAATCCTAGCGTCATCGGACAGGCGATGATTACCAACGGGCCATTTCGCCCGCAGATTGCCGGTGTGCTGGCGCCCGCGTTTCAGTTGTACTTCCCGTCCTCTGCAAACGTAGAACCTGTCCCGGAAGTATGGCTCGCGAACCGCCTCGGCTATGACAACGCCAATCGGAACGGCGTTTCCATTCATGCCGTAGGGAGGCTAAGAGATGGCGTGTCGTTAGAACGCGCGCAAGCAGCAGCCGATAACGTGGCAGCAGAAGCGCGCAAGAACTTCCTGATCGAGCGCACCGCCGGCTACGCAATTCGTGTAGAGCTCATGCGGCAGCATCTTGTTTCCGAGGTCCGGCCCGCCATTCTGGCGCTTATGGGCGCAGTAGTTTTTCTCCTGCTCATCGCCTGCGCCAACGTGGCCAACCTTCTGCTGGTGCGGGCGTCCCTGCGCGAACGCGAACTCGCCGTGCGCGCGGCCATCGGCGCAAGCTGGTGGCATCTCGCCCGCCAGATGCTCACCGAGGCGTTTTTGCTCGGCGCCATTGGCGCACTGGGCGGTCTCGCCCTTGCGTGGCTGGGAATTCATGAATTACTGGTCATCGCTCCCGCGAACCTTCCCCGCCTGGATACCATTCGAATCGATTCCGTCGTGCTCGCATTCACGGCGCTCGCCGGCGTGCTGGCCGCAACCATTTTCGGGCTGGCCTCGGCCTGGCGCGCTTCGCGGCCGAACGTCATGAATGTGCTTCGCGGAACCAGCCGAAACGAAGGTCTCGCCAGCGGCGGCCCCTTACGCAAGCTTGTCGTCGTCGCGGAAGTAGCCCTCTCCTTCGTACTGCTTATCGGATCCGGATTGATGCTGCGCAGTTTCCGCGAACTTCAGCGCATCGATCCAGGCTTCGACCCACACGGCCTTCTAATCTTTCAAGTTCTTGGCAATCGAGGAGGAACGAAGCCGGAGGAACGTGCTGCGTTCATGCACCAAATTCAGGACCGTTTGCGCGGCATCACTGGCGTGCAGGGTGTTGCCGCCTCGTTTCCTTTTCCGCTGGCAGGGGACTTCAGTCCTATCCGCTGGGGTACCGAGGAAGCGCTGTCCGACGCCAGCAAATTTCAGGCCGTGGACTTTCAAATCGTGCTTCCGGGCTACTTTGAAACAATGCGCACGCCCCTGATCGCAGGCCGCACGTTTACCGATGCCGACAACGTGCCGGGCCGCAACCTGGTGGTCATCGACCAACTCCTAGCCGATAAGGCTTTTCCTCAGCAATCAGCAATCGGCCAGCGAATCCTGATCCGCATCCGCACTCCCGAGGCCGAATGGGTGGAGGTGATCGGCGTCGTCGCACACCAGCGCGACGAGTCTCTGGCCGAGCGCGGCCGCGAGCAGGTTTATTTTTCCGACGCTTTCCTGGGGTCTGGCGCGGTCCGCCAATGGGCCATACGAACTGGGAGCGACGCGGCAAAATACGGAGGCGACATTCGCGCGGCCATCAAGGCGGTCGATTCGCACCTGTTGATCACGGAGATGCAGCCCATGGAGACTTTGATGGAGCGCGCGCAAGCCGGCACGCGATTTTCGCTATTGCTGATCGGAGTCTTTGCCGTGATTGCCGCAGTACTGGCGAGCGTGGGGCTCTACGGCGTTCTTGCCACTGTCGTCCGGCAGCGCACCGCCGAAATCGGCGTTCGCATGACTCTCGGCGCCGGACCTGGCCAAATCTTCAACCTAATCGTAGGACAAGGACTGCGCCTCACCGCTATCGGTGTCGCCGCCGGCATGGTCGCGGCGTTCGCCCTTACCCGTGGCATGACCACAATGCTAGTGGGTGTGAAAGCGACGGACCGCGTGACTTTCACCACCGTGGCGGTGGTCTTCTTCCTGATCTCCGCAATAGCGTGCTGGCTGCCGGCACGACGCGCTGCCAATCTCGACCCAACGATGGCTTTGCGGGAAGAGTAAGTGTTTTTGTTTTGTCGTCCGTCTAGCTGGCGGCGGCTTCGGCGGGCTCGGCGGCTTTGCGGTGCTCGCGAATGATGCCGATGAGCGCCTGAGCGGCACGGGGAAGGCTGCGGTCGCGGCGGTAGACGAGGCCGAGCTCGCGCCAGAGGTCCACACCTTCGACGGTGAGCAGCTTCACTTCTCCGGCCTTCACGTAGTCCTTTGCAAAACTCTCGCTAATAAACGAGACACCGGCATCGGCGGCGACGAAGCGCTTGATCATGCCGATACTGGGCAACTCCATAGTGACGTGAATGCGAGCGCGATACGGCCGGAAAAGTTTGTCAAGCACCTGACGGGTGAAGCCGGTGCGCGGGAAAATGAGCGGCTGTTCGGCGACTTCAGCAAGAGTGATTTTGGAGCGATGAGCAAGGGGGTTCTTGGTGCTGACCATGAAGCGGAGGCGGTCCCTGTAAATGTGGTGCATCTTCAAATTGGGGGACTTGATGGGCAGCGTGACGATGCCCACATCGACGGAGCCGTCCTCAACGCGCTGCAGAATCTTGTGGCTGAAGTTGCGGTAGATGCTGATGTGCACCAGCGGATAACGGCGCTGAAATTCCGCAAAAATGTCGGGGAGCAGATAAAGGCAGGTCGCTTCATTGGCGCCAAAGACGACCGGGCCCTGGACGACGTTGCCGCGGTCGGCGACGACCTGAATGGATTCGTCGCGCAGGCGGAGCAACTTTTCGGCGTATTCGAAAAGAACTTCGCCGGCGGGCGTTAGCTCAACGGACTTGGCGGAGCGGTCGAGAAGCCGGGCTTTATAGGCTTGTTCGAGCTGGCGAATTTGGGCGCTGACAGCGGATTGCGAGCGGAAAACCTTCTGGCCCGCGCGTGAGAAACTTTTTAGTTTAGCGACAAAGACAAAAGTAGTGAGCTGGTCGAAGTCCATAGTCAGAACGCCCGGCAGGGATTATAGCGAATTCTTGATGCCGGATGCGGAGTACCTGTCCTTCCTTTCCAGGCTCTTCCCGAGCCTCCTTCAGGCATGAAACGCCGCTTGCGAAAGCGGCGCGGCAATGGGCGACGGTAAAATTGTCTGACGACGCTTCAGCTGGGCGAGAATGGCGCTCCAAGTGGCCTCCACGGTGCCCTGAAAATGCACTGGCTGCACGCGCATCAGCGGCAAAGAACCGCGCCGCGAAAGCAAACGAGCCGCACGAGGACTAGCCGTGAAGTAAACATGTTCTTCCAAGGTACGGCGCAACCAGCTTTCTTCGTCAGAATCAATTTCAAGGAGGGTAACGAAATCGCGGTGAAGCACATCCTCGGCTTCGGCGCGCAAGACGTAAGCGAGCCCGCCAGTCATGCCCGAACCGAAATTGAGGCCGAGCGGCCCGAGAATGACAGCCACGCCGCCGGTCATGTACTCGCAACCGTGCTGGCCGACGCCCTCGACTACGGCAAGCGCGCCGCTGTTCCGAACAGCGAAGCGTTCGCCGGCGCGGCCGGCAATGAAGAGCTGGCCCGAGGTAGCGCCATAGAGCACGGTGTTGCCGGCAAGAACGTCGCCGCGCCTGGAAGCAGCGAGGCCCGCGGCGATGGCGATGGTGCCGCCGGAAAGACCCTTACCCACATAGTCGTTGGCTTCGCCTTTGAGCTTGAGCGTTACACCTTCGGCAAGGAATGCGCCGAAGCTTTGGCCTGCAGAGCCCTGAAAATTCTGCCTGATCTCTTCGTCACTGGGTAAACAGTTCTTGCGCCGGCGCATCAGTTCCCCGCTCAGACCCGTGCCGACACTGCGATCCGAATTCTGAATCGGCTGAGACTCTTTCTGAAGCGCGAGAGCCGTATAGAAATGAAGTGATTCTTCAAGCGCCCCGACGTGAAGGGCAGGTTCCTGCTGGGGCGCGACACGATTCGAGGGAGAGATGGGCACAACCAGGAACGGGTCCACTCCTGAACGCGCGCTGAGCCGGTCGTACCATCCGGTGAGTTCGCTGAGCGAGCGAACGCCAAGCTGGGCGAGACGATTGCGCACTTCTTCGGCGAGCGAGCGGAAGTAGGTGATCACCATCTCGGGCTTGCCTGTAAACCTAGCGCGCAGCTTTTCGTCTTGTGTAGCAATTCCCACCGGGCAAGTGTTGAGATGACATTGCCTCGCCATGACGCAACCAATGGCTAGCAGGGACGCGGTGCCAAATCCGAATTCATCCGCACCAAGAATGGCGGCTAGAACGATGTCGCGGGCGAATTTCAGACCTCCGTCTACGCGGAGAGAGAGTCGCGAACGGAGGCCCGCGCGAACCAGCGTGTCATGAGCTTCGCGCAAGCCAATTTCCCAGGGGAGACCAGTGTTCTTGATGGAGGTCAAAGGCGAAGAGCCGGTGCCGCCGTTGTGCCCGCTGATGGTGATGACGTCGGCTCCCGCTTTAGCGACGCCAGCGGCGATAATGCCGACTCCGGCGCCGGAGACGAGCTTTACGCCAATGCGCGCGCGCGGATTGACGGCACGGAGGTCGTGAATCAATTGCGCGAGGTCCTCAATACTGTAAATGTCGTGATGCGGCGGAGGCGAAATCAGCGGCGTGCCTGGCGTGGCATGCCGGATGCGCGCGATGTATTCGCTGACTTTCTTCGCAGGCAGTTGGCCGCCTTCGCCTGGTTTCGAACCCTGCGCCATTTTGATTTCGAGTTCTTCGGCGTGGACGAGATAGTCGGCGGTGACGCCAAAGCGTCCGGAGGCGACCTGCTTGATCTTGTTGGCTTCGGCCGGTTCGAAGCGATAGGTATGGGGATCTTCGCCGCCTTCGCCCGTATTGCTGCGGCCTCCGAGCTGATTCATGGCCACCGCCAGCGTGCGGTGGGCTTCCGGGCTGAGCGAGCCGAGAGACATTGCCTGAGTGCTGAAACGCTTGACGATAGATTCGAGCGGCTCGACCTCGTCGAGAGGAACGGCCGTGTCCGGAACCGTATCGAGCAAATCCCGCAGAAAGACGGGCCCCTGGTGTTCGGCGAGCTCTTCAAACGCCGAGTAAGTCTTGGCGCTGGGAGCCCGGACATGCGCGTGCAGCCGACGAACAACTTCGGGCGAGCTGGCGTGAAGTTCCGCACCTTTGCGGAAGCGGTAAAGGCCAGAATCGGGCAGTTCATCGAATTCGGCAGAGAAGGCCGCTTTGTGCAGACGGAGATAATCGGAGAGGAGATCGTCGAGCGATTTCTGGCCGGGATAATCGGCGGCATCTTCGAAGACTTGTGCGCAGAGATCCTCGGAGAGGCCCACGATTTCAAAAAGGTGGCTGTTGCGATAGCTGGCCACGGTGGAGACGCCCATGCGGGCAAGAACTTTTCGCAAGCCGGCGTTGATGGCCGCGCGAGCTTTCTCCACGCCGCCCGGTTCGAGAGATTCCGCGAATTCATCCGCGAGATAAGGCAACACGGCACTGGCACCAGCGGCCACAAGCAAGGCGACATGGTGCGTGTCAAAAACCTGCGCCGATTCCACAATTAGCGGAACATCCGACAATCCTTCGCGAACCATTGCTTTCCACACAGCAGCGGTAGCCAACAGCGCAGGCAGTGGCGCGCGATCGGCGCTAATCGCGCGGTCAGAGATGAGGAGGAGCCCCGGGCGCCCGCCGCTGCTCAGAGGGGTAGAAGAAAGCTGAGCAAAACTGCAGCGCGCCCCCGGAACTCCCGTGGCGGCAGGAAAAGTAATGTCGATGCGCTGCTCGGGGCCGAGAATGGCGGAAAGTTGAGAGAGCTGGCCCTCTGAAATTACGGGACTCGGCAGCGTGAGGCCGTCTTTCAAATGGACATCGAGAGACATGACATGGGTTTCGCGCAAGGGGTCGATCGGCGGGTTGGTGACCTGCGCGAAGCGTTGCTTGCAGTAATCCCACAAAGTTCTGGGGAGCGCGGAGAGAAACGCGGGCGGCGCGTCATCTCCCATGCTCCAGTCCGCTTCCTTGCCGCGGGTAAGCGCGGAAAAGAGAATCTTGAATTGATCTTCGGTCCAGCCGGCAGCGCCTGCGACGCGCTTTGGTTCCATAACCGGAGTGGAAGGAGCGGCAACTGATGCGGCCAGCATCCTTTGCGGAATGGCGTTGCGCGCCTGCTGAATGGCGAGCCGCTTGAGAATGTCACGCCAGCGCAAGAAAAGCCCGGTGACGGGATTGGCAAGAATCATTTCTCCCGGGCCAAGCCGCTGGCGCTCAGCGACGCGAGACTCGTCCAGATCAACAAGGCCGGTTTCAGAGCCGGCGATCAGCAGGCCGTCGTGCGTCAGCGTATAGCGCAGCGGGCGCAAGCCATTGCGATCCAGCTTCGCGCCGACAAATTGGCCATCGGAGAAAACCAAAGCTGCGGGGCCATCCCAGGGCTCGCTTTGCTGCGAAAGCGCGGTCAGCGCGCTGCGCACGTCACGCGAAAGCAGAGGATCTTTCTCAAAGGCGGGAGGAACCATGGCGAGCATGGCTTCTTCCGAGGACAGGCCTTCGAGAAGGCGAAGCTCGAAACCATTGTCGAAACTCGCAGAATCGCTGACGTTCTCTTCGAGAAGCGGAAACCAGGAGCCGACGGTGAGGCGCGCGCGGAATTCGGCGGCTTTGGCGCGGAGCCAGCGGCGGTTCGAGACGATGGTATTGATTTCACCGTTGTGAGCGACGTAGCGGAACGGCTGCGCCAGATGCCAAGAAGGCTGCGTATTCGTGGAATAGCGCTGATGAAAAACGGCGAAGGTAGTTGCGAACGAGGGATCGCGCAGGTCTTCATAAAACTGGGGGAATTGCCAAGGAGTGAGCAGCCCCTTGTACACAATGGTCTGCGAAGAGAGCGAGCAGATGTAACAGCGAGGAGGCAAGAGCGATTCGGCGCGTTTTCTTAAAAGAGAGAGCCGCCACTCGAAGCGCGCCGTTCCGCGCGCAGGATGAAATGGCTCGACAAAGAACTGCCAAATTTCGGGCATCGTTTCCAGGGCGCGGCGACCCAAAGAATTGGTGTTCACGGGCACGCGGCGCCAGCCGATGACGCGCAGGCGCTCGGTGTCCGCGGCGACTTCAACGGCTGCGCGGGCCTCTTCAACGACGGAAGGAGGAAGAAAGGCAAAGCCAACCCCGAACATTTCCGGCAGATCAATTCCCTGCTCTTGAGCGCGGGCGCGAAAGAAGGCTTGCGGGAGCGAAGTCAGCAGGCCAGCCCCGTCGCCGCTGGCTCCGTCGGCATCAACTCCACCGCGGTGAGTGAGGCGCTCTAATGCTGTGAGTGCAATCTGGATAATTTCGTAGCTGGGAGCGCCGCCAAGGCGAGCGATGAATCCTGTGCCGCAGGCATCATGGTCCGGGTGCCCCCAGTTGGGGTGACGATCCCGAGCGGAAAGGGGTCGCGCGTCGTGCTGACCGCGTTGGCCTCGACCATGCGGATAGGACATACCAGTTTATCGAACGGGACGGGGGTGGTTGTACAACGCAGAATTTTGATTCTGTGAATTGATTTCTTGATAGTAGAGGCTGAGCGGGATCGAATCGCTAAAATTTGGTCACTTCTGAGAAGTGAAAGTCGCGCACTTTCATGGCCGGGACGACCATCTCGAAGGCCTCTTCGCCGGTGGCGCGGATGGCAGGACCAAGCAATTCCACATTCTTGAGCATTTCGATGAGCGACTGATTGAAGCGGAAGTTTCGAACGGCGCCGGTAACCCGCCCATTCTCAACGAGAAACAGGCCATCGCGGGTCATGCCGGTCATGACTTTCTCGTAGGGATCGACTTCGCGGATATACCACAGGCGAGTGACGAGCAGGCCGCGTTCGGTGGAGGCGACCATTCGGTCTACCGAAGAGTCTCCGCCGCCAAAGACGAGATTCATGGGCGCTTCGCCGTATTCATTGGGAAGAGCAAAGCCGTGGCCGGTGGGCTGCTTGTGCGCGGCCTTGGCGGCGGCGCGTGAATAAACGAGATTCTTGGGGATGCCGCGATCGACGAGCACAACACGCTGGCGCGGCAGCCCTTCGCCATCGAACGGGGCGCCCTGCTGTAGCGGATGATAAACGTCGTCGGTGATGCTGATATTTTGGCCGAAGAGTTGCTTGCCCATGCGTTCGTTGAGGCAGGAGCGTTTGTCCGCGAGCGCGGTGGCTGCGAAATCGTAGAAGAGAAAGCCGACGAGATCGAGCACGGCGGCGGGTTCGAGGATGACCGTGTAATGGCCGGGGGCAAGCTCGTGGGCGTTGAGGGCGAGATGTGCTTTTTCACCGACTCGCGCGGCGAGTTTCAGGGGGTCAAAGGTGCGAACGTCGGCAGAGTTAGCTTTGGCCCAACTCGCCGCGGAGCCTTCTTGCATGGTGATGGAAAACCCGGAGTGCGTCTCGCGGTAAGCCGCAAATAGGCCGCGAGAATTCGCCAGAGCGGATTGGCTTTGGCCGTTCGAAAAGATTCCAGCCGCGACCTGGCCTTTCTTGACGGCCAAATCGCAGGCGCGGCGAACGGCGCGTGCCCGATCTTCAGCCGAGAGAGCGGCGGTCTGTTTGACGAAGCGGTTTACGGTGCGATAGCGCTGCTTTCCCGGCATTGGCAGCAGGTTGGGGACCTTCGGCTGGCTGTGCGCGAGGGAGAGAGAAGCTTCGATCGTGGCGCGGAGCGAGTCTTCGTCGATGCGATTGGTGGTGGCGCGCGCGGTTCGGCTGTCGACGACAGTGCGAATGGAAACGGTCAGCCCGTGCTCAGCCACGTTCTGGTGAATGGCGTTGTTGGCGAAACGGGTCAACGCGTTCGCAACTTCGTCGACGTGGACTTCGGTGTCCTCGGCGGCCGTGGATTTCAACAGATGAAGGACGGTGTCGGCGATGCGGCGAAGTTCGCGCTCGGGGAGAAGCTCGGAAGCCAGTGCGCTTGCCTTCTTTGACGTGGGCGCGGATTTCATTGGTTCGAAAAGGCCGTTCCGATGCGCACGTTGCGAAAACGCGCCGGCGAGGCTCCGTGGCCCGTGCCCATGGTCTGCATGGGCTGGCCTTTTCCGCAATTCGGCGTCCCCCAAAGCGTCCAGTGGCCGAGCTTGCAGATAGCGTCGCAGGAATTCCAGAACTCCGTGGTGATACCGCTGTAGCTGGGATTCTTCAGCATCCGGACTTTCTTCCCGCCCTTGATTTCCCATCCCATTTCGGTAGAAAACTGAAACTGGTAGCGGCGGTCGTCGATGGACCAGGAGCGATTTGTCTCCATGAGGATTCCGTCGTTTGTGTCGGCGAGGAGATCGTCGTAGTCCCAAGTACCAGGGAGCAAGCTGACGTTCGTCATTCGAATGATGGGCAAACGATTCCAACTTTCCGTGCGCATGGTTCCCGATGAACGGTCCAGCCCAACCAAGTGGGCGGTCTCGCGATTCGAAAGATAGCCTCGGAATTTGCCGGCCTTGATGATGTCCGTGCACTGTCCGGGAACGCCTTCGTCGTCATAGGCAAAGGTGCCGAGGCCCTGGCCGTGGTCGAGCCGCGCGTCGGCCACGACGTTCACGATGCTCGAAGCGAAATTCAGCTTGTTCAGCTGATCGAGGGTCAGGAAACTTGTGCCCGCGAAATTCGCTTCCTGGCCGAGAACACGGTCCAGCTCAATCGGATGGCCAATCGATTCGTGAATCTGCAAGCCAAGCTGGCTGGCACCAAGGATGAGCGTGCCGATTTTCTCCGGGCATTGCGACGCGGAATGGAGGGCGGCGGCTTCTTCAGCGATGATTGGAGCGTTTCTCATCAAATCGAGCGAATCGACAAGTTCGTAGCCCTGGAGAGCATGCTGGCCGCCAAAACTGTTGGGATAAGAACGCTTTTGAATTTCCTCGCCCTGAAATGAAGTGGCGGCAATGCCGCAGCCGGAAATCACTTTGCGCTGGTGAATGCGCGATCCGATCGTGGACGCAAACCAGGAATCGATCTTGCGGAATTGCATGTCCGTTTCGGTCAGCGTGACGCCCTTCACGCGGCGCATTTCGGCGTCGGCCGCGAGCAGCAGGGCGAGCTGCGTTTCAAGGGGAATTTCGAACGGGTCTTTGCGGAACGGGCTCTGCCAACTGTCCACGTAGGCCTCTTCGGGAGCGAGAACAACTTCGCTGCGTTTCGCCAGCGCCGATGCTTTCGCGATGGAAACCGCCTGCGCCGCACAAGCGGCGACGCCTTCTCGAGTCAAGCGATCCGTGGAGGCGAAACCCCAGGCGCCGTTGGCCAGCACTCGAATGCCGAGCCCGATCGACTCGCTTTGCGACAGAGTGCCGACCTGGCCGTTCTTGGTAGTGAGATCACGCTGGCGCAAATGCATGACGCGCACATCGCCATAAGCAGCACCGCGCAGTCGGGCGGTATCAAGGGCGTTGGTGCAGAGGTCCCACATGGGCGTTCGTCAAGCTGAAAAAGATATCAGGAAAAACGAATGGGCGCAGTAACTGTTCCTGGTCTGCCGGGATGCTGCACCGGGGGAAAGAAAGCGGCGGTCCTTCGAGGCTCCGGGCAAGCAGAGCCGCCGCACTCCAAATTACGTGCCTTCGTTCCAGGAGGCCAAATAGTGTTCTTGCTCAGGGGTGAGCTTGTCGAGCCGGTGGCCCATGGAGTCGAGCTTGAGACGGGCGATTTCCTTGTCTAGGTGCTCCGGAACGACATACACCTGCGGCTTGAGAGTTTTATGATTCGCGCGCAAGTACTCAGCGGAAAGCGCCTGGTTGGCGAAGCTCATGTCCATCACAGCGGCGGGATGTCCTTCGGCAGTCGCGAGATTGAC
>Ga0209802_1002087_pt1 | contig 14226 bp, 10 predicted proteins | sample GraSoiAngelo_129_FD_185886 | JGI IMG/M metagenome (GOLD analysis project Ga0209802, IMG submission 185886) | Grasslands soil microbial communities from the Angelo Coastal Reserve, California, USA - 14_0927_12_40cm (SPAdes) (version 2) | ecosystem: Environmental > Terrestrial > Soil > Grasslands ... | reverse complement strand
CCAACCCGGCTCCCGAGCGCCAGACGCGCGACGCGCAGGCCCGTCTCTTGGAGCAGCAAGCCCACCTGCGCCCGGCTCAACTCGAGCCGGAGCTGCAGCGAGTCGGTCTGCACCGCTGCCCCCGACGCGACCCGTGCGCGGGCGACGCCGAGCTGCTGCTCGGCGCGCTGCGCTCGCTCACGCGCCACCCGCGTGAGCTCGGCGTCCGCCAGGACTGCGTAATACGTCGCTTCAGTGCGCAGAGCCGCGTCAAACCGCGCCTGGAGCTCGCCGGCGTGGGCAGCATCGAGTGCCGCCGCCGAACGTGTCAGCTCGGCAACCTTCTGCCCACCCGTGAACACATCGTACCGCAAGGTGACTTGCGCCGTGACGGTGTACGTTTCGGGTCGGAAGGTCCCGATGTTGAAGAAGGCGGGCAGGTTCTTCGTCGCGTCCGTCTCAATCGCCACGGCCGGGAGTAAGAACACGCTGAACGCGCTGCGCCGCGCCCACACGGCGTTATCCACCTGTCCCAGCGCCGCCACGTAATTCGGGTCGAGTCCGGTAGCCCGCCGCAGAGCCTCTGAGAGCGTTACCACCGGCAGCGAGTCAACGGCCGTCATGGCTATGGGCTGAGCCTGCAGCTGGAACTGTAGGGCCGCGAGCAGCGCGAGCATCAGTCCGCCTCCACGGGTTGCGTCACCCGCACCCCGCCCGGCTTTCGCGCCGTCAAGCGGTCCAGCAGGATGTAGGCGACGGGCACGACGAACAGCGTCAGCGCCGTCGAGAAGAACACGCCCCCGACGATCGCATATCCGAGAGGTTTCCGGGCCGCGGAGCCCGCCCCCACTCCCCACGCGACCGGCACCGCGCCCATGATCGTCGCCACCGATGTCATGAGAATCGGCCGCAGCCGAATGCGACCGGCCTCGAGCACGGCCGAGACGGTGTCGAGCCCGCGCGCCTTCAGCTGGTTGGTGTACTCGACCAGTAGAATCGAGTTCTTACTCACCAAGCCGATCAGCAAGATCATGCCGATCTCGCTGTACAGGTTGATCGTCGCTCCCGACCGGTGCAGAATCGCCGCCAGCTTCAGCGTCGCGAGTGCGCCGGTGATGGCGAGCGGCACCGCCAGCAGCACGGTCCAGGGGTGCACCAGCGACTCGAACTGTGATGCCAGCACCATGAACACGACGAGCAGCGCGACGCCGAACGCGAAGTACAACGCGCCAGCACTCTCGCGGAACTCACGGGACTCGCCCGCGAGGGCCGTCGTGCTTCCGGGCGGCAACACTTGGCGCGCCACCCCATCGAGCGAGTCGAGCGCTTCGCCCTGTGCCAACCCCGGCAGGAGCGACGCCGACAGCGTGAAGGCCGGCACGCGATTGAAGTGGTTGATCTGCCGCGCGCCCACGCCTTCCTGGACGTTGGCCAAGGCGTCGAGCTGGACGAGCTGCCCGCTCTTGCCGCGCAAGTAGATCCCCCGCATGTCGCTCGGCGTTGCGCGATCCTTGGGATCGAGCTGGACCATGACGTAGTACAGTTTGTCGTTGCGCGTGAACGTGCTGACCCGGCGGCCGCCGAGGAACGTCTGGAGCGCCGACGCGACGTCGCGTACCGGAACGCCCAGATCTTCGGCACGATCGCGATCGAACGTGACCCGCAGCTCCGGCTTGTTCACGAAGAGATCGGTCTGCACGTTCGCGAGGCCTTTGACCTGCGAGGCGCGACCCACGAACGGTCCCATGATTTCCGAGAGCTTCGCGAAATCCGGATTCTGCACCACGTACTGGATCGGTTGCGAAAAGCCGATCGCTCCTGGAGCGTACGGGAACGCCATGACGCCGGAGATGCCCATGAGCTGGGGGAACAGCCCGCCGATCATTTGCTGGACGGTCGTATGGCGCTCGCCAAAGTCCTTGAGGATGACGCCGATGAACGCGCTGTTCACCCCTCCGGCGAACCCGCCCACGATCGTGAAGTACCCGTTGACGTCGGGCGTCCGACCGATGATCTGCTCGACCTGTCGCACGTAGCCATCGGTGTATGGGAGCGACGCGCCCTCCGGACCACGTACAACAACGAGGAAAAACCCACGATCGTCGTCGGGGATCAGCTCGTTCTGCAGGCGAGTCGGCGGGAAAACAAGAAATACGACAACCGACAAGGCCACCACCGCCAGCGTCCCGCCGAGTACCACGACGCGATGGTCGACCGCACGCCTGAGCAGCCCGGCGTAGCGCTCCGCCAGCGCGTTGAAGCCGCGCTCGAACATCTGGAACAGCTCGCCATGCGAGTGCGACATGCGGAGGATCTTGGCGCAGAGCATCGGGGTCAGCGTAAGTGCCACGAACCCCGAGATGACCACCGCTCCCGCCACGGCTATTCCAAACTCGCTCAGAAGCCGGCCAGCAGTGCCACGCAGGAATCCCAGCGGCGTGAAGACGGCGACGAGTGCGATGGTCGTTGCGATCACGGCAAACCCGATCTCGTTCGTCCCGTTTGTCGCCGCAAGCTCCGGCGCTTCGTGTAGCTCCTCCTGGTGCCGGAAGGCGTTCTCCAGCACGATGATCGCGTCGTCCACCACGATGCCGATCGCGATGGTGAGCGCGAGTAGCGTGAAATTGTTGATCGAGAAGCCGAGGAAATACATGATCGCGAACGTCGCGACGATCGACGCCGGAATCGCGAGCCCCGGGATGATCGTGGCGCGGACGTTTCGCAAGAACACGAAGATGATCAACACGACCAGGATGGCCGCGATGAGCAATGTGAGTCGTGCATCGTTGATCGAGTGCGTGACGAACACCGACCCATCCCAGGCAGTCTGGAGCTTCACCCCAGGCGGCAGCGTCTGCTGGATGCTGGGCAGCGCTTCGCGGATGTTGCGCGCGACGTCGATGAGGTTTGCTTTGGACTGCCGGACCACGCCGATCGCGACCGCCGGAGACCCGTTGTAGCGGAAGATCGAACGATCATCCTCCGGCCCGAGCTCGACCCGGGCGACGTCCTTGAGCTTCACCAGTTGGGTGCCCTGGCTGGCCACGGCCAACTCCCCGAATTCCCGCGGGGTCTTGAGTTCACCCAGCGACCGAACCGAGAACTCGCGCCGCGTCGATTCGATCCGGCCCGCGGGGATTTCGACATTGCGCGAGACGATCGCGTTCTCGACGTCCTGCACGGTGAGGCCGCGCGCCGACAGCGCGTCGGGCTTCACCCAGACCCGCATCGAGTAGCGCCGCTCCCCGAAGATGCCGGCGCTGCCGACGCCTGGGAGGCTCTGAAGCCGCGCCTTCACCAGCCGATCGGCGACATCGGAGAGCTGCATCAGGTCGTAGTTGTCGCTGCTGAGCGCCAGCCAGAAGAACGGCTGCGCGTCGGCCGATTGCTTCGCGATCACGGGCTCGAGCACATCAACCGGGAGACGCCCGCGCACCCGCGACACCTTATCACGCACGTCCTGTGCGGCGACGTCGACGGCCCGGTCGAGGTTGAACTCCAGAGTGATCTCGCTGTTCTCCTCCGACGAGGAGCTCGACAAGGTGCGCAGTCCCTGGATCGTGGACAGCTCCTCTTCGAGAACATCGGTCACCGCGGTTTCCACGACCTGCGCGTTGGCCCCGGGCAGGGTGGTCGAGACCGAGATGATCGGAGGATCGATGTCAGGGAGCTCGCGTACCGACAGCCGGGTGTACCCGATGACGCCGAAGAGCACGAGGGCAGCCGAGAACATGCTGGCCAGCACCGGGCGTCGAATGGACGTTTCGGAGAGTTTCATATGGCCCGAAAATTAACCGAATAGGGTCGCGCCGGGAGGAGTCCCCCGGCTGTCAGGAATCCGTGAACTATTTCCGGTACCTCCCTACCAATACGACGATCGAGCCCCCGCGATTGCGACATTACGGTTCTATATACGGCTCTGGCGTCGCCTTGCTTCATTGCTCAAGGGCGGGCAGACCCGGCGGGTGGGATATTCTAATACCGAATCATCAGGTTCGTGGTCCCGGCTCGGTCGGCGGCTAGCGCTGGCACTTCGAGCAGAACGTCGTCGCCCGGAGGTCGATCGTGTGCGTCGTGACGAGCTTCTTTCCGCACGTCACGCAGGGCTCGCCGCCGCGGCCGTACACTTTCAGCTCGAACTGGAATCGGCCTGCCTCGCCCGTCCCGGTGCGGTAGTCGCGCACCGTCGTCCCTGAGGATTGCACGGCCCGCTCGAGCACGCCGGTCACCGCGGCGTGCAGGCGAGCGAACTCGTCGAGGGACAGCTTGTTCGTGGGCTTCGACGGATCGATCCCCGCCTCGAACAGCGCTTCGTTCGCGTAGATATTGCCGACGCCAGCGACGCGGCGCTGGTCCATGATCGCCTTCTTGATCGCCGCCCGCGTGCCTTGGAGCCGCTCGGCGAACACGAACGGCGTGAACGTCTCTTCGAGCGGTTCGGGGCCGATGCGGCGGGTGTAGTCGCCCCAGCCGCGTTCGTCGAGCAGCCACAGCGTGCCGAGGCGGCGCACGTCGCGGTAGACCAGGAGGCGGCCGTCGTCGATGGTGCAGGTGAGCACCGCGTACTTGGCCTCGTCGCGGGTGAGGGCGCGGTCGTACACCACCAGCGAGCCCGTCATCCGGGGTTGCACGATCAGGCGGTGGCCGCTCGACAAGCGGAACACCGCGTGTTTCGCGCGGCGGATCACTTCCTCGATGGTGTTGCCTCGGAGGGTGCGGAGCAGCCGCGGCTTCGACACCCGGCGCAACACGTCCGTCTTGGCCAGGCGCGCGCGCGCGATCCGGTAGCCCTCGAGCCGCGGGGCGAGCTCCCGGACGATCGTCTCAACCTCGGGCAGCTCCGGCACGGGCCTCCCTGGTTTCCCGCCACGCGATGTCACGCCGGTACGTCTTTCCCGGAAACGTGATGAGCTCACACGCGTCGGCGCTGCGTCTGGCGGCCTCGACGACCGTGTCTCCCAGGCCGGTGACCGTGAGCACGCGCCCGCCGTGCACCCGGAGCCCGCCTTCCGGGTCGCGCTCGGTGCCCGCGTGAAACACCAGCGTCCCGGGCTCGAGATCGCGCGGCACGACGATCGCCGCGCCCAGCTCCGGCCTCTCGGGATACCCGGACGCCGCCAGCACCGTGGCCACCGCGGCGCGCGAGGCCGGCAGGGTCGTCTCGCGCGGCCGCCAGCTTCCGCCGGCGATGTCCGCCAGGTGGCGCGTGACTCCGGGCAGCAGCGGGAGCAACGCCTGGGCCTCGGGGTCGCCGAAACGGCTGTTGAACTCGAGCACGGCGAGCGTGCCGTCGGCCGCCAGCATCAGTCCGGCGTACAGCACACCCTGGAACGGGGCGCCCTGCGCCGCCAGCTCGCGGATCGCCGGCTCGAGTACCTCGCGCCGCACCCGCTCGAGCATCCCCGCCGTGGCGATGTTCACCGGGCAATAGGCGCCCATGCCGCCGGTGTTGGGGCCGGTGTCGCCCTCGCCCAGCCGCTTGTGGTCCTGGGCCGCGGGGAGCAGGAGTAGCTGTGCGCCGTCGGTGAGGGCCAATACGGACAGCTCTTCGCCCTTCAAGAAGTCCTCGATGACGATCTCCCGACCGGCATCACCGAACGCCGCTTCGGCCAGCATCGCGCGCGCCGCGCGCACGGCCTCGGTGCGCCGGGCGCACACCACCGCACCCTTTCCCGCCGCGAGGCCCGACGCCTTCACGACCAGCGGCTCGGCGTGTCGTTTGATGTAGGCGAGGGCGGGGTCGAGCGCCGTAAAGGTCTGGCTCGCCGCCGTGGCGATTCGGGCCCGGCGCATCAGCTCTTTCGCGAACGCCTTGGACGACTCGACGCGCGCGGCGGCAGCGCTCGGTCCGAACACGGCATGCCCCGCCTCGCGCAGCGCGTCCGCGAGCCCGGCGGCGAGCGGCCCTTCCGGGCCCACGATGGTGAAATCGATCTGGTGCTCGCGGGCCGCGGCGACGAGTTCGGCGGTAGCGCCGGCTGAAAGCGGGAGGTTGGTGCCGAGCTGGGCGGTGCCGGGGTTGCCGGGAGCCGCGAAGACTCCCGCGTCGGGGAAGTCGCGCTTCAGCGCCCAGCAGAGTGCGTGCTCGCGGCCGCCTCCCCCGACGACCAGGACTCTCACGTCTTCTTATTGAACGCGTCCGTGAACGCCTGGGCGGCCCGCTTGGCGGTGTCCACCACGTCGTTCACGACGGCCTTCGCTTCCTTCATGTAGTGGTCGCGGGCGTCGTCGATGTCCTTGTCGATCGGTCGCTGCTCTGCGTCCGGCCCGCGGCGGGTGTACTCGCCGCGCAGCACGCGATCGTAGTGACCCTCCTCGATCCAGCGCTGCAGCTCGGCGGCGCGCACCGTGTTGAACGGATGCGAGCGACCCAGCACTCCGAGGATCTTGAAGATGCGGTCGAGGGCGCCGCCTGCTTCCTCGTACTCTTTCGCCTGCATGAGGAACGCGTTCAAGTCCATCTGCGACATGTCGCCGCCCCCTGCGAACTTGAGGTTCACGCGCAGCGACGCGGTCGGATCCTGGCACCCGAGCAACCCCGCCCGATCGGACGAGAGCTCGCTCTTGCGGAACCACTCGAGCAGCGCGAGCTGGATCGGCAGTATGGCGATGCCGGCGAGGAACGGCAGGGCGCCCAGGCTCACGTTGAGGATGAGCACGAGGATCGTGTGGTACAGGGCATGGCCGCTCATCACGTGCCCGAGCTCGTGGCCCAGCACATTCCGCATCTCGTCATCGTCGAGCAGTCGCAACGTGCCGGAGTTGATCACGATGAAGGGCCGATCCATGCCGAATGCCCCGGCGTTCGCGAACGGTGTCTGCGACACGAAGAGCTCCGGGCGCTCGGACCAGTCCATCGATGTGAGCACGTCCGTGTAGAGCTGGTTCAGGCGCGGGAACTGGGTCGGGCCGACGCGCACCGCGTCCGCCTGAAAAATCAGCCGCACGCCCGGCTCACCGATGAAGCCGTAGACCTTTTTCACCACTTCGTCGAACCCGGGCACGGAGCGCAGCGACTGCAGCGCGGCGCGGTCGGCGGGGTGCTCCCAGGTCACCGGCGCGATCTGGGTGAGGATCTTGCGGGGGCGCGCGGCCGGAAGGGCGGACTCAGTCATATGATACTCCTAACAGGGATAGATCCCCACTACGACAGCTCACGTTCGTCGAGTTTCGCCGTCACCCGGCGGCCACCAGCGCCTGTTCCAAGTCGGCGATCAAGTCTTCGACCTCCTCGATCCCCACCGACAGTCGCACCAGACTCTCGGTAAGCCCCATCGCGCGCCGCATCTCGGGTGGCACGCTCGCATGGGTCATCGACGCGGGATGCCCGACCAGGCTCTCGACGCCGCCGAGCGATTCGGCGAGCGCAAAGATGCGGGTGTGCTCCGCGAACCGCTTGGCTCGCTCGACCGACCCGAGCTCGATCGAGATCATGCCGCCGAACCCCTTCATTTGCCGGCAGGCCAGCTCGTGCTGGGGGTGGGATGGCAGCCCCGGATAGTAGACCCGCTCGACCTTGGGATGTTTCGTGAGCCACTCGGCGATGCGGCGACCGTTGGCGTCGTGCTGCCGCATGCGCAGCGCCAGCGTCTTGGTACCCCGCACCGCTAGCCAGCAGTCGAACGGTCCCGGTACCGCGCCCACCGCGTTCTGCACGAAGCCGATCCGCTCGGCGAGGTCGTCCCGATTCGCCACCAGCATCCCGCCCACCATGTCGCTGTGCCCGTTCAGATACTTGGTGGTCGAGTGCAGCACGACATCCGCCCCCAGCTCGAGCGGCCGCTGGAAGTATGGCGTGGCGAACGTGTTGTCGACGACGAACAGGGCGCCGGCACGGCGCGCGATCTCCCCCGCGGCCGCGAGATCGCACAGCCGCATCATCGGGTTGGTGGGCGTCTCGGCGTAGACCATTTTGGTCCGCGGCGTGACCGCGGCGGCGATGTTCGCCGTCTCCGCGGCGTCCACGAACGTGAATTCGAGTCCCAGGCGCGCCCAGACCAGCGTCATCTGCCGGTGGGAGCCGCCGTACACGTTCTCGCCGCTCACCACGTGATCGCCCGCGGAGAGCAGCTTCAGCGCGGCGTCCAGGGCGGCGAGCCCCGAGGCGAAGGCAAAACCGTGGCGGCCGCCTTCGAGCGCCGCGACGTTCCGCTCCAGGACTTCACGCGTGGGGTTGCGCGTGCGCGCGTACTCATAGCCCTTGTGTCGGCCCAGGCCCTCCTGGATGTAGGTCGACGTCTGATAGATGGGCGTCATCACCGCGCCCGCGAGCGGGTCCGGGATGTGGCCGGCGTGCACGGCGCGCGTCCCGAAGCGGCGTTTCAGGTCTTCACCCGACGCTTGCGTCATGGCGGGAACGTAAGGGCGCCTTCCCAGCCGAGCAAGCGACCTTTACGTTAAGCGCACGATGCCCCAGCCGAACGCGGTCAAATGCTTGGTCGTGGACGATGAGCCGCGGCTCCGCCGGGTCCTGGTGCGGTTGCTGGAGGGCGAGGGGTTCAGCTGCGCGGAAGCGGGATCCGGCACGGAGGCGCTGGAGATCTTGCAGCAGGACCCCGTGCCGCTCGTGATCTCCGACCTGCGCATGCCCCAGATGGACGGGGTCACGCTGCTGCGCGAGATCATCGCGCGCTGGCCCACGACAGCCGTCATCGTCGTGACCGCTGTAGCGGAAGTGGAGAGCGCCGTCGCGTGCCTGCAGCTGGGGGCGCTCGACTACGTCGCCAAGCCGTTTCACCTGGACGAGGTGCGCGCCCGGGTGATGCAGGCGCTGGACAAGCGGAGCCTCAAAATGGAAGTGGAGGACTACCGGCGCACCCTGGAAGAGCGCGTCCAGGAGCAGGCGCGCCGGATCGAGGAGCTGTCGCTCGAACGGCTGCAGGCGCTGGTGCACTTCCTGGAAGAGAAGGACCCATACACCAGCGGCCACTCGGTGCGCGTCGCCGACTACTCGGCGCGGATGGGGCGCCAGATGGGGCTGTCGCAGGCCGTGATGGACGGGGTCGCCCTCGGCGCCGAGCTGCACGACATCGGCAAGATCGGCGTATCCGAGGCCGTCCTGCACAAGGCGGGGAAGCTCACCGACGCCGAATACCGGCACATCATGGAGCACCCGGTCATCGGGGCCCGGATCCTGGCGCCCCTGATGCGCGACGTGCCCACGGCGCTTGCCATCGTTCGCTCGCATCACGAGCGGCTCGACGGCAAAGGGTTCCCCGACGGATTGAAGGGCGAACAGATCCCGCTCGAAGTGCGGATCGTGGGGGTGGCCGACTCGTTCGACGCGATGACCAGCCTCCGCCCGTACCGGCCCGCCCTGTCGGTGCAGAAGGCACTGCAGGAGCTCGAGGATGGGAAAGGAACTCAGTTCCATCCCCCTGCCGTCGAGGCGTTCCTCGCTGCCTTCCCCGACCCGTCAGCCCTCCCGGTGACCACGCCCGAGGTCCGGCCGCTCCACCTCCCCTCGCCTCCGGACGCGCACCGCCGCTCAGCCCCGCCGGATTAAATTGTCGACAATGACCGACACGTTGATGGTCGGTGTCTCGGGCATTAGAGGCATCGTGGGAAAGGACCTGACCGACGAGGTCGTCGGGCGCTACGCCAGGGCCTTCGGCCGCTGGGCGAAGGCGCGGAAGCCCGTGGTGGTGGTCGGACGGGATGCCCGGGAGTCGGGGCCGGCGTTCGAGCGTGCGGTGGTCGACGGGTTGGGTTCCGTGGGGTGCGCCGTCGTGAAAGTCGGTCTGGTTCCGACCCCCACGGTGCAGCTGGCGGTCGAGCACCACGCGGCCGGCGGCGGGATCGCGATCACGGCCAGTCACAACCCAATAGAGTGGAATGCCCTGAAGTTCATCGGCCCGGACGGGATCTTCCTGGACGGAGCGGATGGCGCGCGGGTGCTGGAGCTGGTGGGGGAGGACGGGGGACGAGGAGGGAGGACGGGGAAGGTTACGACGGATGAGGGGGCGGTGGAGCGGCACCTCGACGCCGTACTCAAGCTGCCGGCGGTCGATGTCGAGCGGATCCGGAAGCGGAAGTTCACGGTGGCCCTCGACGCCGTGCGGGGTGCGGGAGGGCCGGTCATGCGCGCGCTGCTCGAGCGCCTGGGGTGTGAGGTCGCCGGTATCAACCTCGAGACCGACGGGCGCTTCCCCCGCTCCCCGGAGCCGGTCCCGGAAAACCTCGGCGGGCTTTCGACCCTCGTCACGCCTGCCGGCGCCGCGCTCGGCATCGCGGTCGATCCCGACGTCGACCGGCTGGCGATCGTGGACGAGAGCGGCACGCCGATCGGGGAGGACTACACGCTGGCGTTCGCGGTGAGGGCGGTACTGAGCGGGATGCGGGATGCGGGAAGCGGGATGCGTCGCGTCGTGGTCTGCAACCTTTCGACGAGCCTGGTCGTGGAGGATGCGGCCCGGGAGTGCGGAGCGGAGGTCGTTCGGACGCCGGTCGGTGAAGTCCACGTCGCTCGCGCCATCTTACGCCTTGCGGCTGTGATCGGGGGGGAAGGGAACGGCGGCGTGATGTACCCGGCCCTGCACGCGGGCCGCGACGCGCCGGTGGCCGCCGCGCTGCTGCTCACGCTGCTCGCTCGCAGCGGCAAGCGGGTCAGCGAGCTGGTCGCGGCCGCGCCGCGCTACTTGATCGTCAAGGCCAAAGTGGAGCGGGGAGCAGGGAGCAGGGAGCAGGGGCTCACGCGCGTGTACGCGGAGCTGCAGCGCCGCTTCCCCGATGCGCGAGCGGACACGCAGGATGGACTGCGGCTCGCGTGGCGGGACCGCTGGCTCCACGTGCGACCGTCGAACACCGAGCCGATCATCCGGCTGATCGCCGAGGCGCCGTCCGGCGCCAAGGGAGGGGGGGGAGCCCAGGAACTGGTGGACGAGGCACGACGCATATGTGCGGCATCGTAGGCTACACGGGGCCGCGGCAGGCGGCGCCGCTCCTGCTGGAGGGACTGCGGCGCCTCGAGTACCGCGGGTACGACTCCGCGGGGCTCGCGCTGATCGAGGACGGTCGCATCGATGTCCACAAGGCCGCGGGGAAGATCAGCGTGCTCGAGAAAGCCCTCGGAACGAGCCTTCCCGCCGGGCACACGGGGATCGCCCACACGCGCTGGGCCACGCACGGCGCGCCCAACACCGTCAACGCGCACCCGCACACCGACTGTGGCGGCACCCTGGCGCTGGTCCACAACGGCATCATCGAGAACGCCGGCGCGCTGCGCACCGCGCTCGGGAAGCGCGGTCACGTGTTCCGGTCCGAGACCGACACGGAGGTGCTCGCGCACCTGGTCGAAGAGCTGCTCGCGAGCGCCGGCTCGATGGTCGAAGCGGTGGCGGGCGCGCTGCACCAGGTCGAGGGCACCTACGGTATCGCGGTGGTGTCGACGCGAGAGCCCGACACGGTCGTGGCCGCGCGGCGCGGATCTCCGCTGCTCGTGGCCGTCGGTGCGGGGGAGAATTTCGTCGCCTCCGACGCCTCGGCCGTCCTGTCCCATACGCGCTCGGTGGTCTACCTGGACGATGGTGAGATCGCGGTCGTTCGGCCCTCCGACTACCGCATCCTCGATCTCGACACGGTGGAGAAGGAAAAGGCGGTCACGCGCGTAGACTGGGACCTCGCCACCATCGAGCGCGGCGGGCACGCGCACTTCATGCTCAAGGAAATCCTGGAGCAGCCCGAGAGTCTGCGGAACACGCTGCGCGGGCGGCTGCTCGAAGAGGACGGCACGGCGCGGCTCGGCGGCCTGAACATCAACGACGAGCAGCTGCTGCAGGTGAATCGCATCGTGTTCACCGCCTGCGGAACCTCGTGGCACTCGGCGCTGATCGGTGAATACATGATGGAGGAGCTGGCGCGCATCCCATCCGAGGTCGAGTACGCCTCCGAGTTCCGGTACCGCAACCCGATCGTGGACGAGCGGACGCTCGTCGTGGGGATCTCGCAGTCCGGCGAAACGGCGGACACGCTCGCGGCCCTCCGGGAGGCCAAGCGGCGCGGCGCCCGGACGCTCGGTCTGGTAAACGTCGTGGGCTCCACCATCGCGCGCGAAGTGGACGGCGGGATCTACCTGCACGCCGGCCCCGAGATCGGCGTCGCCTCGACGAAGGCGTTCACCAGCCAGATCGCCGCGCTCGCGCTCCTCACCCTCAAGATGGGTCGGCTGCGCTCGCTTTCCATCCTCCAGGGGCGCGAGGTCGTGCGCGGGCTCGGCCGGCTCCCGGAGCTGGTGGAGCGGGTATTGGCGAAGGCGCCGGAGGTGGAGCGGATCGCCGAGCGCATGATGCGGGCGAGCAACGTCCTGTACCTCGGCCGCGGCTACAACTTCCCGGTGGCGCTCGAAGGGGCCCTCAAGCTCAAGGAGATCTCCTACATCCACGCGGAGGGTTACCCCGCGGCCGAGATGAAGCACGGCCCGATCGCGCTGATCGATGACCTCATGCCGGTGGTGTTCCTCGCGCCGAAGGACGCGGTCTACCAGAAGGTCGTGTCCAACGTGGAAGAGGTGAAGGCACGCGGCGGCCGCGTGCTCGCCGTGGTCACGGAAGGAGACTCGGGATTGTCGAAGCTCGCCGACCACAAGATCGAAGTGCCCGAGACGCTCGACTTGCTGACGCCCGTGCTGACCGTGCTGCCGCTGCAGCTCCTGGCGTACTACATCGCGGTGCGGCGGGGCTGTAACGTGGACCAACCGCGCAATCTCGCGAAGAGCGTGACGGTGGAGTGAATCGAATGCGGAATGCGGAATGCGGAGTGCGGAATAGATCGCGCGACCGTCGAGCCGCGGAGCGAGCTCGCGGGATCGACCTCGGCCCTGCAATTCCGCATTCCGCATTCCGCACTCCGCATTAGGGGCGGGGCGGGGGCGGTGAGAGTGGTTCTGCAACGCGTCTCCCGGGCGGAAGTCCGCGTTAATGGGAGGGTGACCGGGAGAATCGGGGTAGGGTTTCTCGTCCTCGCGGGGTTCGCACCCTCGGACACGGCCGACACGCTCGCCTGGATGGCGGACAAGCTGCTCGGCCTGCGCGTGTTCGGGGACGCCGAGGGCAAGATGAACCTTGCACTCGCGGACGTACACGGGGCCGTGCTGGTGGTGTCTCAGTTCACGCTGTACGGCGACGTGCAGAAGGGCCGGCGTCCCAGTTTCATCGACGCGGCGCCACCCGATGTTGCGATTCCGCTCTACGACCGCTTTGTCGCGCTCATGCGGGAGCGGGGAGCAGGGAGCGGCGTGCAGGTCGCCACGGGAGAGTTCGGGGCGATGATGGAGGTGGAGCTCGTGAATGACGGACCCGTAACGCTGATCCTCGAGAAGTGATCGTCCTGGCGAGCGGATCCCCGCGCCGACGCCAGCTGCTCGAGATGATCGGCCTCGAGTTTCGCGTGGTGCCGCCTGAAGTGGATGAGAGCCTCGGCCCAGCCGAGCAAGCCGAGGGATATGTGACGCGGCTGGCGCGCGAAAAGGCGACCACCGTGGCCGGGCGCGAGCGCGGGGCCGTGGTGCTCGCGGCCGACACGACGGTGGTGCTGCGGGGCACGATTTTCGGGAAACCGGCGAACCCCGAGGAAGCGGCCGAGATGCTGCGGCAGCTCGAAGGGCGGAAGCATCAGGTGATGACGGCCGTCGCGGTGGCGCTGGATCGGCGGGTGGAGCACGCGCTCGACGTGACCGACGTGACATTCCGACCGCTTACGGACGCCCAGATCGCCGCGTACGTCGCGACCGGGGAGCCGCTGGACAAGGCCGGCGCCTACGCGATCCAGGGCAAGGGCGCGGCGCTGGTCGAGGGGATCCGTGGCGACTTCTTCGGGGTGATGGGCCTGCCGCTGCGGCTGGCCCTCGAGCTGCTCGAGCGGTTCGGGGTGGTCTACCGGTTCGCCGGCGGTGGCTGAGGACTGGGGGCACGTTTTCAACGGTGAGGTGAACATCGACCGGTGGTCGCCTCGGGTTGCCGAAGTGTTGCGGGATCAGGGCATCACCAAACTGCGGATTCGGGAGGGGTGGCAGGAGCCCGGTCTCGATCCCCTCGTTCCGTTTGGCGATCAAATCACCCGCATCTTCGTCGAGTGTGACATCGCCGACGTATCGGCGTTAGCAGGCCTATCGCACCTGCGGGAGCTTTCGCTCCGCGGCGGCTTGGACACGATCGACTTCTCCCCACTGCGGCGGCTAGAGACGCTGTGGGTCTCGGCCGACTCGCCTCACTTCGGCAACGTACACGAGTGCCAGTCGCTCCGGGTGCTTGG
>Ga0209802_1002085_pt1 | contig 14243 bp, 11 predicted proteins | sample GraSoiAngelo_129_FD_185886 | JGI IMG/M metagenome (GOLD analysis project Ga0209802, IMG submission 185886) | Grasslands soil microbial communities from the Angelo Coastal Reserve, California, USA - 14_0927_12_40cm (SPAdes) (version 2) | ecosystem: Environmental > Terrestrial > Soil > Grasslands ... | reverse complement strand
CCTTCCACGTGGCAAATGGCCGAACCTTAAGAATTGCGTCCAATTCTGTAACGAAACAGGGCCCAGCGACCCGGCTATCTTGTCCGGGATGCTGCTCCGAATTGCGGGCGTGCTGCTGCTCCTGATCGCCGCCTTCCTCACCTTCAACTTCTTCCGTCCGATTCCGGCTGTGGCGGTCACTGCGGCGGTGCCAGGCCAGTCGACCACGGCTGGGACGGTGCCGACGCTTCCGTGGCCCAAAGGGGGTTCGGCCGCCGTGGCCGTCTCCGGGCTCGGCATGCTCGCGACCTCCGGAAACGAGACCGCCATGCCGGCCGCGAGTGTCGCCAAGGTGATGACGGCGCTCGTCGTCCTCGAAGACAAGCCGCTGAAGAAGAACGAGCAGGGGCCGTCGATCCTGATCACAGACCAGGACGTGCGCATCTACCAGGCCGACAAGGCCGACCAGCAGTCAGTGGTGGAGGTCACCTCGGGGGAGCTTCTGACCGAGTTCCAGGCGCTCGAAGGTTTGCTTATACCGTCCGCCAACAACTTCGCTTTCACACTCGCGAATTGGGACGCCGGCTCCGTCGACAAGTTCGTCGCCAACATGAACAAGCGGGCGAAAGACCTCGGCCTGAGCCATACGAAGTTCGCCGATTCTGCCGGCGCCTCGGCCCTGACCGTGAGCACGCCCAGCGACCTCGTTGCGCTGGGCATGACGGCGATGAACCAGGACGTATTCGCGCAGATCGTCGCGACGGCCTCGGCCAAGCTGCCGGTCGCAGGCACGGTCTACAACGTCGACTATGCGCTGGGCCAGAGCGGAATCATCGGCATCAAGACCGGTTCCGGCTTCCAGGGCGCCAACTTCCTGTTCGCCGCGTCCACAACCGTGGGCAGCTTCACCAAGATCGTGTTCGGGTGCGTTATGGGCCTGCCCACGCTGGACGATGCGTTCGCGGCCGCGAAGGCGCTCATCGCGGCGGTGCAGCCGAACCTGGCCGTCAAGCGAATTCTGTCCAAATACCAGGCCGTCGGCAGCTACGAGCTTCCGTGGGGCGGCCGCTCTGATCTTCTCTCCAGCACGAACGTCGACCTCATCGAGTGGCCGGGCATGATCTTGAGGCAGAGCGTGCGCGCGCCTGCGCTTACGATCACACAGCCGATCCCACCCGGTACGACCGAGGGGGCCCTACACGTCGTGCTGGGCGACTACAACTTCGACGTCAGCCTCACAACAGCTGACGCTCTGTATCCGCCAGGCCGATTCTGGAGACTCACCCGAATCTAGCCGTCCTGTTACTTGGCCGCCGATGGCGGCGTTTGCACGACAGGAGGATCTGCAAAACATGCCATCGACACTTCGCACCGTCGCGTTTTCGGCTGCCATCGCCACGCTCTGCGGGCTCACAGTGACCCTCGCGGTGTTCGCAGTCACCAGGCCTTCGATTTTGCTCGCCGCGCCTTCGGCCTCGTCAGCCTCAACGGGCACGTCGACGTTCGACCAGGGTGTGATCACCAGCGGTGACGGGCTCGTGTCCAAGAAGCCAGACCTCGCGCTGATTTCGGTTGGCGTCGAATCAAAGGAAAACACCGCCACTGCGGCGCAGCAAGACCTCGCCGCCAAAGCGGGCAAGCTTATCGCGCGCGCGAAGGCGCTCGGGATCGCGGACAAGGACGTCAACACCTCTGGATATTTCGTCGGGCCGAACTACGTTGCGTCCAACACCATCGACGGCTATCGCGCCTTCGAGCAGCTCCGCCTCAAGTGGCACGACGTCGACACGGTCGGCAAGACGCTGGACGCGCTGGTCGAGGAGGGCGGAGGCACGCAGATCAGCGTGGGATTCACGCTGGCCGACCCCAAGGTTGCGCAGGCGGAAGCGCGCACGCTGGCGATCGGAGACGCTCGCTCGCGGGCTCAGGCCATGGCCGGGGCGGCGGGGATAAAGCTCGGCAAGGTGCTTCGAGTCAGCGACCTGAGCATTACGGGATACCGGTCCGCGAACTACGACCTCGCCGGATCGGCCGCGCCGGCTTCGACGCAGGTCCCGGTCGGGCAGCTGGACGTGCAGGTGTCGGTGGAGGTCGACTTCGCGATCGACGGCTAGCTACCGCGCCGTTCGCGTGCGCGGTGATACAAACAGCCATGATGGCGGCCCCTGAAGCGTCGTTCACTACGAGGCCCGAGCTCAAGGGCACCTTTGGCATGGTGAGCTCGACGCACTGGCTGGCCACCGAGTGCGGCATGGCTACGCTCGAGATGGGCGGCAACGCGTTCGACGCCGCCGTGGCTGCGGGGTTCGTGCTTCAGGTGGTCGAGCCTCACTTGAATGGACTCGGCGGCGAAGTCCCCATCATCATGTGGGACGCATCCCGCAACCGGGTTGAGGTGATCTGTGGCCAGGGGCCGGCCCCGGCGGCCGCCACGATCGCGCGCCTGAGGTCGCTGGGGATCGATGACATACCCGGAACCGGCCTGCTGGCCGCATGCGTGCCCGGCGCGTTCGCAGGCTGGATGACGCTACTTCGCGATCACGGCACGCGCCGGTTGGAGGACGTTCTGCGGTTCGCAATCGAATACGCGGAGTCGGGATATCCGATCGTGCGGCAGATCGCCGATGTGCTGGCGGCGGTTGAGCACCTCTTCAGAAGCAGCTGGCCGAGTTCGGCCTCGGTGTACCTGCGTGACGGCGTCCCCGGCGCCGGCACCCGCTTTCGCAATCCCGACCTCGCCGCCACGTTTCAGCGGCTGCTGGTGGAGGCGAAAGCGGCCGGCGGAGGGCGCGAGCAGCAGATCGAAGGAGCTCTGAACGCGTTCTACTCCGGCTTCGTCGCGGATGCCATCGACCGCCACAGCCGAAACGAGCTGATGGACAGCACCGGTGCCCCTCATCAAGGTCTTCTCGCGGGCGCGGACCTGGCTCGCTTCAAAGCGAATCACGAACAGCCGGTTACGGTCGACTTTGCCGGCTGGACCGTGGCCAAATGCGGACCCTGGAGCCAGGGGCCCGTGTTTCTCCAGCAGCTGCGCCTGCTCGAAACCTTCGATCTGGCTCGGGCCGGTTTTCTCACCGCCGATCACATCAATTCGGTTGTCGAGGGCGCGAAGCTCGCGTTCGCTGACCGTGAGGCGTGGTATGGGGACCCCAAATTCGTCAGCGTGGATCTCGAGCGCCTGCTCTCGTCCGACTACGCCGATGCCCGCCGCCGGCTTATCGGCCGAAGCGCGTCATTAGAGCTCCGGCCCGGAACACTCGACGGCAGAGAGCCACGGCTTCCTCGGCGCTCCGGTCAGGCTGTCGCCGAAGGCCACTGGACCGGCACCGGGTCGCAAGCGACCGGAGGCGTGCGCGGCGACACCGTTCACGTCGCGGTCGCCGATCGCCACGGAAACCTGGTCGCCTGTACGCCAAGCGGAGGGTGGCTGCAGAGCTCTCCTGTCATCGACGGCCTGGGCTTCTGCTTAGGGACGAGAGCGCAGATGTTCAACCTCGATCCCGACCACCCCAATCGCATCGAAGGCGGCAAACGGCCGCGGACCACCCTCAGCCCGACTCTCGCGCTCCGTGATGGCGAGCCGAGGATCGCATTCGGCACTCCCGGTGGCGATCAACAGGATCAGTGGACGCTCGAATTCTTCCTGGCGCACGTCGTTTTCGGTCTCGGTCTGCAGGCAGCGAACGACGCGCCCATGTTCCACACCTCGCATTTTCCGAGCTCGTTCGCGCCCCACGACGCGCATCCGGGCCGAGTGCATGCCGAATCAAGGGTCGAGCCTTCGGTCATAAGTGAGCTTCGCCGCCGCGGACATGAGGTCGTTGAGGGGGGCCCGTGGTCGCTCGGTCGGATCTGCGCGGTGGGTCGGGACCCCGATTCTGGCTTCATCTCCGCGGCGGCGAGTCCGCGCGGAGGTAACGCTTACGCCGCCGGTCGATAGGAAGGAGCGATCACGTACGAAGCCGCGGATCGAGTGCGTCTCGCAGCGCATCGCCGAGCCAGTTGAAGCTGAAGACGGTGACCGAGATCGCAGCTCCGGGCACGATCGCCAGCCACGCGTCGTTGTTCAGAAAAGTCCGGCCAGAGTTGATCATCTGGCCCCAGTCCGGAGTTGGAACCTGGGCGCCCAGCCCCAGGAAGGAGAGCGTGGCCTCGGCGAGGATGGCAAACCCGGCGGAGAGGGAAACCTGCACGAGGACCGGGTTCATAAGATTCGGCAGGATGTGGCGCAGCACGAGCCGAAGCGGTCTTGCTCCGAGTGACCGCGTAGCGGTGATGAACTCCATCTGCTTCAGCTGCAGCACCTGGGCACGGACCAGACGGGCGTAGATGGGAATGGCGACGATCCCTATGGCGATCATCGCGTTGCGCAGGCCGGGGCCAAGGGCGGCCACGAGACCGATGGCGAGGATCAGGCCTGGAAACGCAAGCAGCGCATCGATGAAGCGCATCAACAAGAGGTCCGTGGTGCCGCCCGCATAACCGCTTACCAGGCCGATGATTCCGCCGGCGACCAGGCCCACAGCAACCGCCACGAACGCAACCGGCAGCGAGACTCGCGCCCCCCAGAGCACGCGACTGAAGAGGTCTCGCCCAAGCTCATCGGTGCCCAGAAGGTGGCTGGGGCTCAACGGTGGCAGATAGGAGTCGTCGGGATGAACAGCAAGCGGATCGTGGGGTGCGATGAGCGGAGCCAGAAGTGCGACCAGGAACAACAATCCGACGAACGCCGCGGCTGCGGCAACCCGCGGGTACTGACGAACGAAGGCGAGTCCACTGATCCTGGCCGTGCGGAAGTGTTGGCCGGCGGCCAACAGCGCCGGCGCGTTGCTCATTGATGAGGGCCCAACATCATGCGTAGGAGATCCGCGGGTCGAGCCAGGCGTACACCAGGTCGACCAGCAGGTTGGCGAACATGTACGAGAAGGCCGCCAGCAGAACGATGCCCTGCACGATCGTGTAGTCGCGGTCGGCGATCGACTCCACGGCCAGCCGGCCGACTCCGGGCCAGGTGAATACGGTCTCGGTGACGACCGCGCCCTCGATGATGCCTCCGATCTGAAGCCCGACCACCGTCACAACAGGGATGAGCGCGTTCTTGAGCGCGTGGATGAAGACGACGCGGCGCCACGACGCTCCCTTCGCCCACGCAGTCCGCACGTAATCGTTGTTGAGGACCTCGATCATCGACGAGCGTGTGAAACGCATATTGATCGCCGCGCCGGCGGTGCCCAACGCGATGGCCGGCAGCACAACGTGGCGAAGACTCTCGATTGGATTCGTCGCAAACGGAATGTAGCCACCGAATGGAAACAGCCGGAGCGACACAGACAGGACGAAGATGAGAACGACGCCGATGAAGAAATTCGGGACGGAAACACCGGCCACCGTTATGCCTGAAGCGAGATAGTCCAGCGCCGACCCGCGACGAACTGCCGCGATCGTGCCGAGCGGGATGGCGACGGCCAGGGACCAGAGCAACGCCACAATGCCGAGCTCGAGTGTTGCCGGAAGGCGTTCGGTGATGGCGGCGGACACGGGCTGATGGGTCGTGATCGAGCGGCCGAGATCGCCGTGAGCCATGCGGCCGAGCCAGAGCCCGTACTGGACATAGATCGGCTTGTCGAGCCCGAGCTGCTTGTGGATGTCCGCGATCGCTTGCGGTGAGCGGTCCTCGCCGAGAAGGATGAGCGCCGGGTCGCCCGGTGTGAGGTGGATGAGCATGAACACGCCGACGGTCACCAAGAAGGCCACAGGCAGCATCAACAGGAGCCGCCGCAGGACGTAGGTCGTCATGCCGGTCTGTGCACCGGCATCAATCTATGTCCTCGCGAGTGAGGTGGATCGGTTAGCTCTTCCAGACCTCCGCCATCCGGATCATGAGATCGGGATACAGAGTGAAGCCATGGACCTTGTTGCTCGAAATCTGAGCGCTGACGCCGAAAACCGTGAACACATACGGCGCGTCGGCCACGATCTGCTTTTGAGCGCTGTCGTAATCCTGCTTGCGCTTGGCCTGGTCCGTATTGATGCGCGCGTCCTCCAGCCAGCCGTCGACCTGCGGGTTGCTGTAGAGGCTGTCGTTGAAATCGCCGCCGGTGTGCCACCACGCGTATGTGTTGCCGTCGGGGTCGATCCGACCAGACCAGTTGACACCGCAGGCCTCGAACTGGTGGCTCTGGCATTCCTGCTGATACGTCGCGAATTCCTCGGTCTGGATTTTCATCGTGATGCCGGCTGAGGCCAGCTCTGACTGCATCAGCTGGGCCAGCTGCTGGTTGACCGGATCCGCCGTCGTCTTGAAGCTGAACGTGAACCCGGTGGCGGCGCTTCTGGCCGCGGCTGCGTCGGCGTGGTCGTAGATCTTTTCCGACGCGTCGAAGGCCCAGCTCGACGGCGGTATCGGCCCGTAACCGACGACGCCGATATTGAAGTTGATGTTCTTCAAGATCGCGTATCTGTCGATCGCCGTCGCCACTGCTTTCCGCTTGGCGGGGTCATTGAAGGGCGCGGCTCCGGTGTTGAGCTCGAAGCCGTTGAAGCCGATCGCGGGCGTGTCGCGGTAGATGAAGCCCGAGTCGGCCTTGAGCCCCGCCACATCCTTGGCCGCGATCGCCCGTGCGATATCAATGTCACCGGTCTTGAGCGCCGCGAGGATCGCGTTGACATCGGGAATCGCCTTGTAGGTGACGCCGTCCAGATAGGGCAGCCCGCTTCGCCAGTAGCTGGGATTCTTCGTCAGCGTCAGGTGGTCGTTGCGCTTCCACTCGACGAACTGGAAGGGCCCGCTCCCGGCGCCTGTAGGCGCGAGGGAAAAGTTCTGGCCGCCCTTCTTGACCGCATCCATTGAGAGCATCATTCCCGCCCGGTCGACCAACGTGGCGAGCAGGGTCGCGTCAGGCTTCGCGAGGTGCAGAGTGACGTGGGTATCGTCGACGACCTCCACGCTCGTCACGCTCTTCAGGTCGGACTTCCGTCGTGAGCTGGCGGCGGTCTTGTAGCGCGTGATGTTGTCCTTGACCGACTGCGCGTTGAAGGACGTGCCGTCGTGGTACTTGACCCCGGACTGCAGTGTGAACTTGTAGCTCGTGGGGTCGGTCACATCCCAAGACTTGACCAGACCGGCCTTGATCGTGAGGCCGGGGTCGATTGTGAAGAGCGAGTCGTACATGTTGTAGAAAACCTCGCGCTCCACCAGCAGCGACGAGTCGAGTGGATCCAGGGTGCGCAGCTCGCTCTCGAGTGCGATGGTTGCTGTGCCGCCGTGTTTAGGGGTTACCGACTGGGTGCCACCGCCCCCGCCGGACCCGCATGCAGCGACAAGGAAAAGGCAGGCGATAGCAAGACCGGCTCGTCTCATCTCTCCACACACTCCTGAATGACGCCGACTCCCAACAGCCCCCTGTATTTAGGCTACGGTGCTTCGCCGGTGTCAACAATGAGATCGGTCGAGCCCTCCTGACGGCCCGGCCTGACCAGCTCTTGAAACGGGTCCGGCTCGTCGACAAACTGCGCGATTTGGCCTCGAGTGACTTATCTTCGCGCCCATGATCAAGGTCTATCCGGACCGTCCCGTGGCCGCGATGCTCCGTGTCCTGGCTGATGTGGTCACCACGGGATGGACGGTTGCCTGGGCGGTCCTCGGCTGGCTGATCTACAAGACGATCCTCGGCCTCGAAGTGATTGCTGACGGGCTTGTGAGCACGGGGAACACGTTCAACGGATGGATCATGCAGTTTCGCAACGCGATCCCGGGCGGCATTCCCGGGGTCACGCAGTTCTTGATCAACATCGCCGACGCGCTGCGGCGCTACTCGGGAGAGCCGCTGGTGTCGGCCGGCCACCAGGTGCACGACGCGATCATCCAGGTCGCGATCGTGCTCGCGCTGTTGGTCGCCTTGCCGCCGATCCTTCTTGTTTTACTGCCATACGGCGCGTGGAGGTGGCGGGACATGCGCGAGACCGGGGCGGCTTTGGCGTTCGTGCGTATCGCTTCGATGACGGGGCGGGCGGAGCAGGCGCGAGCGGTCCTGGCGTATCGGGCGGTGTCGACGCTGAGCTTCCGGCAGCTGATGTCCGCCAGCCCCGACCCGGTTGGCGACATCACAGAGCGTCGTTACGAGCGGCTGGCGGCGGCGATGCTGAAGCGGGCGGGGCTGGACCCGGGGCGCCTGGCGCCGCCCGAGCTCCCGGAGCTGCCGGCGCACCGAGAGCATCGAGAGCATCGGCGCCGGTAGCCGCTTCTCGGGCTCCTGGTCCACGTATCGTTGTCGCGTGTGCCGAAGCATCAAGACCCTGCGCCAGGCTGACGTGGTCGCCACCGAGGACGAGATCCGCGCCGCGGCACGGCAGTTCGTGCGCAAGGTGAGCGGATTCCGCGAGCCCTCTGGGAGGCACCAGGTGGCGTTCGAGGGGGCGGTGGACGAGATCGCACTCGCGTCCCAGCGCTTGCTCGAGTCGATCGCCGGGAACCTTCCCGCCCACCGCTCTTAACGACCTGGGTTGGCGGCCCCGCCTCCCCTTTATTAAGGTCGAGGCCGGCAGGTGAGTCGGGCTGGGGGAGGGGCCCAAAAGAGAAGGGAGGGCCCGCCAAAGGTGTGCCCGATTAGAGCTGGCAGCCCCGGCAGAAATTCAAGGGCTCCCGGTTCGACCCCAGCTGACTGATCCGGTGTCCGCATCGCGGGCACGTCTTTCCGCCCTTCATATGCACCGCCATGAACGACCGGTCCTGCTTCGACTCGTCGTAGTTTGGGTTGGCAAGGATCGCATCAACGGCGCGCGAGAGCACCACGGGGATGGCCGCGAATAGCGCCTCCTCCTCGGCCGGCTTTAACGAAGCCCGCCTCCGCAAGGGGAGCAGCCGGGCCTCGAACAGGATCTCGTCCGAGTAAGCGTTGCCGATCCCGGCCAGAAACTCCTGGTTGCGCAGGAGATCCTTGAGCTCATCCCGGAAGCGCCGCAGGCGTTTGCGAAAAACCTCGATGCCCATCGCTGGCGCCGAGTCGGCCTCCGGCCCGAGCTCGGCCCAACCGGGAATCTCGCGGGCCAGGTCGTTGACCCAGTAGATGCGCCCCATGTCGCGGAAATCGAGATATCGCAGCTCCTGCCGACCCTCGATCCGGATCGTGAACACCTCGGTCGCCGGAGCCGGTGTGCTGCCGTCCACCATCTGGAAACGCCCGCCCAGCATCGGGTTGATCACCAGCCACCGTTCATCTCCGCCACCGCCGAGCTCAGTCGCAAAGACAAGGTGCTTGCCTCGCCTGGTAAGTGAGACGATGCGACGAGCGGGCAGTTCGTCGGCGAAGTGTTCGACGGGGTAGCGGAGCATGTGCGCCTTCTTGGGGACGACCGCGGCAGCCGTTATCAGCTTGCCCTCGAGGCGAGGGCCAAGGCGTATTCGCACCGCTTCCAGCTCGGGCAGCTCGGGCATGGACCCAAGATACCGGCCGCCGGTTTGACGACCGAAGACCGGGGGTAGCAAAAAAGCATGAGGTTGGAAAAGTTCACGGAAAAGGCCCAGGAGGCTCTGCAGGAGGCTGCGGCTCTGGCGCGCAGTCTCCGCCAGCAAGCCATCGAGCCCGAACACCTGATACTGGCGCTCATCAGCCAGGAGGGCGGCGTCGGCCGCACTCTGCTGGAGCGGGCGGGTGTGTCCGTCCAGGCCCTCGAGCCGGCGCTTGTTTCGGTCGTCGAGCGCTTGCCGAGGGTGAGTGGCGGCGGCCAGCCTTACCTGTCCGCCGAGCTACAAAAAGCACTGGACGAAGCCGAGCAGGAAGCCGAGAAACTCAAGGACGAGTACATCTCGACCGAGCATCTGTTGCTCGCGCTCGCCGGCACCAAGACATTGAAGGACGCGGGCGCCGGGCACGACGCCCTGCTTCGCGCGCTTCGCCAGATCCGCGGCAGCCAGCGCGTCACCGACCAGAACCCGGAGTCCAAGTACCAGGCTCTCGAGAAGTACGGCCGCGACCTGACCAAGCTTGCCGCTGAGGGCAAGCTCGACCCGGTCATCGGTCGAGACGAGGAGATCCGTCGTGTAATCCAGGTGCTGTCCCGCCGCACCAAGAACAACCCCGTCCTCATCGGCGAGCCCGGCGTCGGCAAGACCGCCATCGCCGAAGGGCTCGCCCAGCGGATCGCCGCCGGCGACGTGCCCGAAGGCCTGAAGGGCAAGCGCGTCATCGCCCTCGACCTGGGTGCACTCGTAGCGGGGACCAAGTACCGAGGCGAGTTCGAGGACCGGCTGAAGGCAGTGCTCAAGGAGATCGAGGCCTCCAATGGCCAGATCGTCCTGTTCATTGACGAGCTGCACACGCTGGTCGGCGCCGGCGCCGCCGAGGGCGCCATCGACGCAGCCAACCTGTTGAAGCCGATGCTTGCCCGCGGCGAGCTGCGCGCGATCGGCGCTACCACTCTCGACGAGTACCGCAAGCACATCGAAAAGGACGCCGCCCTCGAGCGTCGGTTCCAGCCGATCATGGTCAACGAGCCCACGGTCGAGGACACCATCAGCATCCTCCGCGGGTTGCGCGAGCGATACGAGATCCACCATGGCGTTCGCATCAAGGATTCCGCGATCGTTGCCGCGGCCGTGCTGTCGAACCGCTACATCACCGACCGCTTCCTGCCTGACAAGGCGATCGACCTCATCGACGAGGCCGCCGCACGGCTGCGCACCGAGATCGACTCCTTGCCTGCCGAGCTCGACGAGACCGAGCGGCAGATCCGCCAGCTCGAGATCGAGCGCCAGGCCTTGAAGAAGGAGACCGATAAGGTTTCCAAGGAGCGGCTTGCATCGCTCGAGAAGCAGCTGGCGGGCCTGTCGGAGAAGCGGACCTCGCTGCGCTCGCGCTGGGAGCAGGAGAAGGAGGTCATCGGCAAGATCCGCAGCCTCAAGGCGCAGCTCGAAGAGGTGCGCGCCGAGGCCGACCGGGCCGAGCGCGCCGCCGATTTCGCGAAGGCGGCGGAGCTCCGGTACGGAAAAGCGGTGGAGGTCGAAAAGCAGATCCAGGCCGCCCAGGCACGACTAACCGAGCTACAAGGTGGCCACGCGCTCCTCAAAGAAGAGGTAGACGAGGAGGACATCGCCGAGATCGTCGGCCGGTGGACCGGAATCCCGGTCTCGCGTTTGATGGAAGGCGAGATCGCCAAGCTCATCAAGATGGAGGAGCGTCTGCACGAACGGGTCATCGGGCAGGACGAGGCCGTGAGCGCGGTCGCCAATGCTGTGCGGCGGAATCGGTCTGGACTGTCAGATCCGAACCGGCCGGTGGGATCGTTCATCTTCCTCGGCCCGACCGGTGTCGGCAAGACTGAGCTGGCGCGTGCGCTGGCCGAGTTCTTGTTCGACAACGAGCAGGCCCTCATTCGGCTCGACATGTCCGAGTACCAGGAGAAGCACACGGTTGCGCGCCTGATCGGCGCTCCGCCCGGCTACGTCGGCTACGACGAAGGTGGACAGCTCACAGAGGCGGTTCGACGCCGTCCATACTCTGTCGTGCTCTTCGATGAGATCGAGAAGGCACACCCCGACGTCTTCAACGTCCTGCTGCAGATCCTCGACGACGGCCGTCTCACTGACGGTCAGGGCCGGACTGTCGACTTCCGCAACGCCGTGATCATCATGACCTCGAATCTGGGCGGCCAGACCATTCAAGAGATGTCCGGGCGGCCCTTTGACGAGGTGCGCGAGTCGGTCATGGCCGTGCTTCGCGACCACTTCCGGCCCGAGTTCCTGAACCGCGTCGACGAGGTCATCGTCTTCGGCCCACTCACAGAAGACCAGCTGACGGCAATCGTCGATATCCAGCTGCGGCGGCTCGAAAAGCGCCTGGCGGAGCGGCACATCCGGCTGGTGGTCACCGACGCGGCGCGCAAGCTGCTCGCCCAGCGAGGATGGGATCCGGTCTACGGCGCTCGCCCGCTGAAGCGTGCGATCCAGCGGCTGGTCCAGGACCCGCTTGCCATGATGCTGCTGGAGGGCAAGTTCTCCGACGGAAGCGCGGTCGAGGTCGACGGACGAAACGGCGAGCTGACGTTCAGCAAGGCCAAGGTCGCAGCCACAGTCGCCTGATCGGCGCCGGCTGCGCTACGAGCAGGTGGAGCCGTCGGCTGGAAGTTTCAGGCTGATCAGATAGGCGTCTTCGGCTTGCTGCGCGCATGTGCTGGCGAAGTACGAGACGTGGCCATTGCCGTTGCGTGTCAGGAGCACCGATCCAGCCAGCTTCTGATGCACCGACTGCGCCCACGCATATGGGGTGGCCGGGTCGCCGGTGCCGCCGACGAGCAGGATCGGAGGCGCGCCGTCCGCGGTGAGTGGGCCAGGCTGTCCGGTCGGCTTGACCGGCCAGTACGCGCAGGCCAGGTTCGAATACTGCGTCGCAGGCCCGAACAGCGCTGAGGCTTTCGCGAACGTTGCACCAAGAGCGTCATACGCTGCCACGTCGCTGGGCACTGGGCGGTCCAGGCAGTTGACCGCGTAGTTGGCGTCTCCTTCATTGTTGTAGGTTCCGTCCGCGTTCCGTCCCAGGTAGAGGTCGGCCAGCTGCAGGAGAATCGACCCGTTGCCGTCATCGGCCAGGGTGAGTGCGCGGTCAAGGTAAGTCCACGAGCTCTGGTCGTAGAGTGGCGTCAGCACACCGATAACCGCGAGCCCGCGCGTAAGCGATCGGTTGCCGACCGCGAGCGGCGTCGTGTCCAGCCGCTGCATGAGCGCATTGAGCTTGGTGGCGGGATCACCGGACTTCGCGAAGGCGCACGATGGCCGCGACTTGCAGTCCGACAAGAACGCCTGCAGGTTCTGCTCGAAACCGACCACCTGGGCGAGGAGGAGATCGTTGGCTGAAAGGTTCGGGTCGACGACGCCGTCGAGCGCGAGCGCGCGCACGTGAGTGGGGAAGAGGTGCGCGTAGGTCTGGCCGAGGAAGGTTCCATAGGAGAAGCCGAGGTACGTGAGTTTTTCGTCGCCGAGCGCTGCGCGGATCTCATCCATGTCGCGGGCCGCGTTCGGGGTGTCGACGAACGGTAGCAGTTTGGCGCTGCGCTGCTGGCATCCAGCGGCGAAGTCCTTGTCGGCCTGGATTGCAGTTTGCTTTTCGGTGGGGTCGTCGAGAACCGGATCCAGCGCGTTGAAGACGTCCTCCCCAGGACCGTCGAGACAGCGCACTGGCGCGCTGTCACCAATGCCCCGCGGGTCGAAGCCGATCAGGTCGAACCTGACGTTGAGTCCAGTCAGCGCGGTCGCGTTGCTGCGCAGGAACTCGACGCCGGACGCACCTGGTCCGCCGGGATTCGTCAGCAGCGAACCGATGCGGCCGGCCTGGGTGGTCGCCGGCTTCTTGATGAGTGCGATGCCGATGTCGCCGTTCGTTGGATGCGTGTAGTCGAGCGGGACCTGCACCGTGCCGCACTGGAAGCCGCCTCCGCAACTGGTCCAGGCGACTTTGCTCGGACTCGGCAGCGGGCTTGGGCTTGGGGTCGCTTTGGCCTGCGGACCGCTGCGTGTGCACGCGGTGAGCAGCAGGATGGCCGCGATCGCGACCGCCGTGATACGCGGACCCACAAATCGGAGTCTACCGATGTCGCTGATCACGCGATCTGATCCACAATCGATTTGCGATGACGGTCGGGTATGCGGCGTTCTGGATCTATTTGGCTGCTTGCTCCAATGCGGCCGGCATTACCGCCGTCGTCCTGGGGCTGATCGCGAGATTTGCGATGCGTCCGTTTGACACTGACTACCGGCTTGGATTTTTCTTAGGTCTGTTCGGAGTCGTTGTGTTGGTCGGTGTCGTCGCGTCCGCGCTGGCCTACAAGCTCGCGACTGATGCTGGGGCGTTTGCGACGCTCAGAGTCAGCAGCCTCATCGTGCCGCTGGTTGTCGGCATCGTCGTCTTCATCTGGGCGTCCGGCTTCCCTCTGTCACGGATCTTGCGGCGTCGCGGCTGACGTCGCGGCTGGCGGGAAGGGAGGGATTCCATCCCGCACGTCAATCCAGACTCGGAAGACGCTCGTACTGCTCAAGCTAATGTGCTGGACGGTTGCGTCGGTCGAGGCAGCGACGGAGAGCCGCACTGTGGCCGGCACCGCCGACACAAGACGCGAAAATAGTTTTGAGCATTGGGTTCTCCTCTCTTCGGGGTTTGACCCCTAACCTGTCGGCGTGTCAGAGAGGTCGGAAGATGCGGCGGCGGCGCTCTACGCGCAGGGCATGAAGCTCGCGAAGAATAACGACTGGCCCGAAGCTGAGGCGGCGTTTC
>Ga0209802_1002081_pt1 | contig 14252 bp, 18 predicted proteins | sample GraSoiAngelo_129_FD_185886 | JGI IMG/M metagenome (GOLD analysis project Ga0209802, IMG submission 185886) | Grasslands soil microbial communities from the Angelo Coastal Reserve, California, USA - 14_0927_12_40cm (SPAdes) (version 2) | ecosystem: Environmental > Terrestrial > Soil > Grasslands ... | reverse complement strand
CACCGCATACGTGAGCTCGCTGCCGCCGCGCTCTTCCATCATCACAGGGAGCGCCAGCGGGGTCGACGCGGCCGCGACGAAGGCGGCTCGTGCCAAGAACATCCCGGTGCAGGTCATGCCTGCCTCGTTCGACGAGCTCGCGGACGCGAGCAAATCGGCAGCCCGCAACCAGCGTCTGGTTGATGCGTGCGACGTGCTCGTCGCCTTCTGGGACGGCGCCTCCAAGGGCACCCGTGCCACGGTCGACCGCGCCCTGGACTCCGGGAAGGAAGTCCACGTCTTCGTCGCCAATTAGACTGGTTTCATGGCCGTCGCGATCGCGGTGCGCGCGCGGTTCTTCGCTCGGTTGCGCGAACAGGCCGGCACGGACTCGGAAAGTGTCGAGGTCGAGCGCGGCTCGACGGTCGCCGATGTCTACGACGCGCTGCGCAAGGCACACCCGGCGCTGGATCCGAATCGTGAATCGGTGCGCATCGCGGTCAATCAGGAGTTCGCGGACTGGGATGTGATCGTCGCCGCCGGGGATGAGGTCGCCTTCATCCCTCCGGTGAGTGGCGGCACCCATGCCGTCGGTGTTTTCTTCGAGCTCACGACCGACCCCCTGGACGGGCGGCGATTGGAGGCAGCCGTCGCCCACAAGGGCGCCGGCGCCATCTGCACGTTCACCGGGATCGTCCGGGACACGTCGCGCGGGAGGTCTGTGACTCACCTCGAGTACGAGGCCTACGCCGAGATGGCGACCTCTGAGATGCGCAACATAGCCGGCGAGATCGCGCAGCGATGGCCCGAAGCGCGCGTGGCCATGGCCCACCGCACCGGCCGTCTGGAGATCGGCGAGGCCTCGGTCGTCGTCTCCGTCTCATGCCCGCACCGGGCCGAAGCGATCGACGCGTGCCGGTGGGGGATCGACCGCCTCAAGGAGTCGGTGCCGATCTGGAAGAAAGAGCACGCGGCCGACGGCACGTACTGGATCGAGGGCGACACGGCAAAACGCAGTTAGGGCTTTGGTTTCGTCTGCATTTCTTTCAGGACGCGTATATCGCGCCGGACGCCGAACGGAATCTGAATCAACATCAGGGCGCCCCCGATCAGTATCGAGATCCCAGCAAGCGTGCGGCTCTGAAAAACGGCGCCCAAAACGATCCCCGTAGTCGCGACTGCCAGGCCCGACAGCGCCAACCAGCGCTTTTTGACGATCATCGCCAGGATCAAACCCAAATCAGTCCTTTACGCGGGCGACGGATACGCCGTCCCTGATCGGGACGACTACGCTTTCCAGCCGAGGGTTCGTCGCCACGAGCTCGTTGTAGAAGGCGACGTTGCGCGCCTGCTGGTTCTTGGGCTTCACCACCTCGCCCTGCCGCAGCGCGTTGTCCGCGATCAGCAGCCCCCCTCCGTCGAGGTGCTGGAGGCAAAGGTCGAACGCCTTGCGGGTCACGTCCTCGGACTTGAACCCATTGAGCAAGTCGATGAAGCATGCGTCGAAGCGGGCGTTCAGCTTCTCGAGGCCTGTCACCGCGTTCTCCTCCAGCACCAGGGCCTGCTTCGCCAGGCCGGCGGCCGCGAAGTTGGCGCGCGCCCTGAGCGCCCGCTCGGGATCTATCTCGTACGTGGTCAGGTTGCCGCCCGACGTCCCGCGCAGCAGCCAGATCCCGCTGTACCCGATCGCCGTCCCGAGCTCGAGCACCCGCTTGGCGCCCGCGATTCGCACGAGCAGATAAAGGAACGCGCCCTCGTGCGCGTCGACGATGGGGATGTTCTCGCGGTGCGCCTCCTCCTCCATTCGCGCCAGCACGGGATCACGCGCAGACAGAAGGCCGTCGAGATAATCCTGAAGCTCGTCGGTGACCACAACCGTGTTCATGCCAAGAAGACTAATAGCATCGGTTGGAGCGTCGTGATGTATTCGTCCAGGCGCTCCACCGCGCCCGCAAGCACGTTTTCGTCGAGCTGCGGCGCCGGCAGGGTCTCGTAAAGTCGCGACCACCCCCGATCCCATGGCTCGAGCTCAGCGCGCGGCAGATGCGCCTTGACCTCCACCATGCGCTCGCGGAAATAGTCGAACGCGCGCTGGTTGGCGTCTGCCTTGCCTTCGAAATGGAGCCCGATCTCGAGCCGGCCCGCGCCAGTGTGGTGCCAGACCTCGAAGTGGAGCTCAGGATGGCCGTAATGGAGCTTGCAAAGCCGGCTGTGTCCCCGGCTGGTTTCGAATGCTTTGAGGTCCTGGGGGAGCTTTGACTTGAGGCTCTTGCGCAGCGCGGTGAAGAAGTCGACCGGAGCCATCGCCGCCGCGCGTACCAACGCATCCGAATATATCTCGTAAAGTTGCGCTCAGTGGCTTACATACCGACCGTCACCGAGAACGAAGGCGGCAACCGCGAGCGCTCGTTCGACATCTACTCGCGCCTGCTCAAGGACCGCATCATCCTTATCGGCCGGCCCATCGACGATGTCGTCGCCAACCTGGTGGTGGCGCAGCTCATCTACCTCGCCGCGGACGACCCCGAGAAGGAGATCCAGATCTACGTCAATTCACCGGGTGGCGCCGTCAGCGCCGGTTTCGCCATCTACGACACGATGCAGTACGTGCAATCGCCGATCTCGACCGTCTGCATCGGCCGAGCCGCGAGCTTCGGCACGGTGGTCCTCATGGCGGGCGCCAAGGGCCGCCGATTCTCACTGCCCAGTGCCACCATCCACATGCATCAACCGCTCATCGGCGGCAAGGGTCTCCAAGGCCAGGCCAGCGACCTCGACATCCACGCGCGTGAGATCGTCCGTATCAGGAGCGTCCTCAACGAGCTGATCGCGAAGCACACAGGTCAGGCGCTGGAGCGAGTCGAGCGGGATACCGACCGCGACTTCTTCCTCAACCCGGAGGAGGCGGTCGAGTACGGACTGATCGACGGCATCATCCAGCAGACGCCGGTTCCTGTCCTGGCCGCCACTTCCACTCGCTAAAGCGGAGACAAAACCAGCCGACCAGCAGAACTCCGATGATCGCCGGCAGTGGCGCCGGCACCAGCGCGGCCACCAGGGCGCCGACGGAGAGCAGCAACCAGTCGTGCCAGCGTGCCCTGCCCCAGATCGCCAGGGCCAGGCTCACCAGCGCCAGGTCGGTGGGCAGAGCGTGCGGCGCCGCGACGACTCCGCCCGCCACCACGATGGCCGCCGCCGACGGGAAATCATTGCGGCGCCGCCAGGCCAGCAGCACGACCGCGGCGATGGCCACCAGCGTCAGGGCTGCGACCCCGAGCGTCTGGAACCGGGGCCCGAAGAGCACGCCGAAGTGGGCGAGATCCACCTCTCGCGCGCCGGTCTGGATCGTCTTGCCCGACGGCGCCAGCCAGTCCAGCACCCAGCGGGGGTTCAGCACCGCCACCGACGCCCACAGCAGGACGCCGGCGGCGGCCCAACCAGCGAGCACGCGCCACTGCCGGGACACGAGCAGAGCGGCACCGAGGGCCAGGACCAGGTGCGGCTTCATCAACGTCAGACCGAGAGCCAAGCCGGCGAGGTAGGGGCGCGACCAGAGCGCGATCGCGGCGCCAATGCCGAGGGCGACTATCCCGTCCAGCTGGGCGTTGAGTAGCACAAGGGCTGTCGGTACAGAGGCGAAGGCCGGCAGGATCGCTGATGGTGGCCGTGGCCTGGTCGCGAGGTAGACGCCGAGCGCGAAGCACGCGAGCCCGAACAAGATCCACAGCCGGCCGCCGAGATTGGTGCCCAGGAGCTCGAATGGGACCGCGATCGGCGCGACCCAGGCCGGCGCCAGGAAGGGCAGGATGCCCTTGATGCTCAGAGAGATGAGCGTCTTGCCGCCCGTGACCTCGAACTCGATTTGCTTCTGCTTGTCGAGGTCGTACAGATGCCCCGGGTCCTCGAGAATCAGCCGAGCGCCCGTGGCGAACGCCGGCCAGTCCGAGCTGATGACGTCGTCCTTACTTTCGAGCAGCGGATAGATGACGAAGGCGACGGCGACACCGATCAGCGCCACCGATGCGCGCCACCGCCACGGGGATGACTTCAAGTGCTGCTCAGATCTCGAGGACCATTCCGTCTCGCGCCGCCTTGACCTCGATGCCGAGCCGCTGCGTGAGGTCGGCGGCCAGCTCCCAGGGGTGCGCGCGCCACACGGTCATGCCGTAGTGCGTGAGAACGGCAAGCCGCGGCTTGGCGTCGCGGATGATCCGCTCGGCGTCGTCGAGGCAGAGGTGAGGCAGGCCCTCGCGGCACTGCATCAGCACGACGTGGATGATCATGACCTCGGCCTTGTGCTGTTCCGCGATGTCGTCGTAGTACTCGGAATCGGTCACCCATCCGAGCCTGCCGCCGAAACGAAACCCGTAGGTCTCGACCTGGTGCCTGTGTAAGGGTGTCGTGGTGAAGGAGAGGCCGTTTACGTTGTAGGTCGTCTTGGGCTGCAGCCGCACCACCTCTTCCGGAAAGCTCCGCAGGTAGCGCAGTACCACCGGATCTTCGTCGAGCGCATCGGATGGGCAGAACAGGCGGCCCCGATGGCGGAAGCCACCTTCGGTCATCGCCTCGACCATCACATTGACGTCGCCGCAGTGGTCGAGGTGGCGGTGGCTGATTGCGATCGCGTCCAACTTGGTGAGATCCACCTTGCGCTTCGCGTACTGGACGATGGCGCCCGGCCCGGGATCGAGGCTGACGCGCGCCGCTCCTTCCTCTATGTACAGGCCGCCTGAGGCGGCGAGCTGCTTGGCCACCATGAACCGCGCGCCGGCTGTGCCCATGAACGTGACCTTCATGTCTCGGCAACCTCTGACAGCTTTTCCTCAACGCGGGCGCCGAAATATCGCTCGTAGAGCTCGGCCACGCGGTCCAGCGTGTCGATCTCCTCGAGCGGCTTGTCGTCGCGGATGCGGACGATCCGCGGGAAGCGGAGGGCGTATCCGCTCGCGTGCCGGCTCGAATGCTGAATCGAGTCGAACGCGACCTCCAGCACCACCTCGGGTCTCACCGTCCGAGCCCAGCCCCGATCGTCGATCGTCATGCCAAGGAATTTCTTGGTCATGTCGGCGATCTCGGCGTCGGTCAGACCGGTGTATGCCTTGCCCACGTTGACCAGGCGGCCGGTGGCCGTGTCCTTGACCGCGAACGTGTAGTCCGACAGCACTCCTTTTCGCTTGCCATGGCCCCACTCGACCGCGGTCACCACGACGTCGAGAGTCGCCAGCGGACGCTTGAGCTTCAGCCATGCGAGGCCGCGCCGCCCGGGCGTGTAAGGACTCGCCGGGTCCTTGGCCATCAGGCCCTCGTGACCGCGCTCGCGCGTGTCGGCGAAGATCCGGTCGAGATCGGAGGGACTGGTCGCCTCCTCGAGTCGCGCCAGCAGAAAGGGGTGCTCGACGGCGAGCCCCTCGAGCAATCGGCGGCGCTCTTCAAGCGGTTCGTCTAGGAGCGATCGGCCGTCGAGGTACAGCAGGTCGAATATCACGAGCACAACGGGAACCTCGCCGCGCAGCTCGCTCGTGACCTTCTTGCGCCCAAGGCGACGCTGAAGCTCGAAGAAACGCAGCACGTGACCAGCTCGATGAGCCAGGACCTCGCCGTCGAAGAGGACGGCGTGACCGAGACGTGTGGCGCCCTCGGCAAGCTCCGGAAACGCACTCGTGGTCTCTTTCAGATCGCGTGAAAAGAGCTCGACCCGACCATCGACATGATGAAGCTGGCAGCGGACGCCGTCGTACTTCTCCTCGGTCCAGACCTTGTCCGCGCCCATTCGTTCGAATGCTTCTGTCGCAGTCTCGACCGGGCTCGCGAGCATGAAGCGAACGGGCTGGAACAGGGTCACCGTGCTCGTCTCGAGCTGGCCGTTCTTGACCTTCACCGCAGCCTCGCCGATATCTCCGGTGATGAGGTGGATGCGTTTCACCTGCGCCACAGGCACGCCGAATGCCTCGGCGATGGCGGCTTCTACGAGACCTTCGCTCAGGCCGATGCGCATCTCGCTGGAGATCACCTTGACGACGAACCGGGCGGCCTCCGGATGAAGGCGGCGCAGCAGGCTCTCGAGCGGCGCGGCTTTGGATGCTCCGCGCGCGGCACGGATCGCCTCCAACGTCTTCTCGACATCTTCGAGCGGCGTGTCCTCGTTCTGCGTGCGTCCGTCCAGCGCCTCGCCCGCCCAGTCGCCGAGGTCCGAGTGCTTCCGGAAGATGCGCTGCAGGTCGTCCTCATCGCGCCCTGAGATGGCGCCGACCACCTTGCTGAGCGCCGACCAACCCAGCCCGAGTGTGCTCCGCCGCGAGGGTCCGAACGGACGGCCGGTCATGAAGATCGCCGCCCGGCGCAGATCGGCGTCGTTCAGCGTGCGCAGGTAGGCCGCGAGGATGCGGGTCTTCTCGAGGGTGGCGGTTGTACCGCCCACGGCTGCTCCGGTGCGTGCGAAATCGAGCATGTCTGGGTACGGTGGCCTATCGTAAGTCGCGTGCGCCGCTGTCCTTATCTGGAGGAGCTGGTCAAGGACCAACGCGCGTTCCTGCGCGCCTATCGTTTCGACTGCCACGTCGATCACCAGTCCAAGCGCAAGTACGCGCTCAGCGACAGCCCTCCAATCTGTGTTCGCAACTACGAGGATTGCCCGCTGTATCAGTCAGAGAAGCGCCGCGAAGATTCCACCATCACGAGGTATACGGATTGAGCGCGCTGGACGCGCGCCAACGTGGAAGCGGTGTGAGCTGCGAGGTCTGTGCCGCGCCCGCGCTGCCCCTCGATGGCGTTTGTGTCTTCTGCCACGCCCCGCTTCATGAGCACGACGAACCCAACGAGCTGCTGGACTACCTGGCGGAGAGGATCCCGATCGCGAAAGCCAAACGCGGCCACCTGAATCGCGGTCCGATCGCCGAGGTGGTGGTCGAGGTGGACGGGCGCACGTTCCGGGCTCGATGGAACAAAGAGGAGCTGGAGTTCCATCCTCCGGTCCTGCTTACCGCGTGGCTCGATCTTCTGCTGACCAGGCTCAGCGACGCGGCCGCTGGCGACGCCGACCTGCGACGCGCGGTGTTGCGCTCCGGCTGGGCCCTCCGCTAAAGAGACGTGGTCTGTAGGCCTGGCTTTGCCAGGCCGTCTAACCCGCAATCTATTCGTCTGCCGGCGCGGCGAGGAGTAAACATTTCGATAATCCCATCGGCGGGAAAAGAATCAGGCGCGCTGGCGAAGCCGGTCCGCCGATAAGGGAAAGCCGGCAGGTTTTCCCTTATAGCGCCAACGCAAGTTGTTCGGTAGCTTCGAGGGCTGACGCCCGCACTCCCTTCTTTCGCAGGTGGCGGGCGAAGTCCTCGGTGTAACCGTGGACCGTGTACACCTGGTCAGCGCCCGTTCGCTCGACGACTTCCATGAGCTCGTCGAAGTCGCAATGGTCCGAGAGATCGAAGGTCGCATCGGCGCCGAACAGCCGTGCGAACTCGGCGTCCTTGGCCCAACCGGACACCAGCGCGGTGCGGTAGCGGCCCAGGCGTCGCACCTCGTCTTTCCCGGCCGGCGGTGCGATCACGACTCGACCGGGGGCCATGTCGCCGTTGAGCTCGATCCACTCCGGCAGCGGGCTGCCCGCGCTGGCGTATGCGTGAGCACAGGGAACGCATCGGCTCTCCAGCGCGAATTCGAAGCCATAAGGTTCCAGCGCGAGCATCACTTCCTCGGTCTTGCCCAGCGCGTGGCAGAGCAGCACCGGCGTCACGTGGCTGTCGAGAGCCCGCCGGCACCAGCGGGCGATCGACTCCACGGTCGAGTCCGGATCGCCAAACCTGAAATGTGGCCGGCCGTAGGTGCTCTCGACCACCAGCACGTGCGCTTTCGGGACGTGTGTCGCGGCGCGCCCGCCGGGCTGTCGCAGCTTGATGTCGCCCGTGTAGAGGAGGCTCGTGCCGTCGTGCTCGAACCGGAGCTGCGCGGAGCCCAGCATGTGGCCGGCCGAGTAGAGCGTCAGGCTTGCCGGTCCGCGCCGCATCGGTTCGCCGAACCCGAGCATCCGCCAACCGCGCGGTCGCCGCGCCTCGGGGATGAGCGCGAGAGTCTGCGGCGTGAGCAGCGCCTCTTTGTGGCGGCGGGCGTGGTCCGTGTGCGCGTGCGAGATGAATGCGAATGAGCGGACCACCAGCGGGTCGAGCCAGAGGCGGTGCTCGGGCAGAGACACTCCGTGGTCCCACACGACCTCGCGCGTCATATGCGGAAGCGGTCCTGGGCCGAGAAAAGCGTCGGCGGGACCACGATGCCGAGCTCGGCGTAAACCTCGAACGGCATGCCGATGTCGGCCACCCATACCTCGCCCGCGAGCCGCGGCCCATCCGCGCTCGTCAGGCCGGCCTTGGGCAGCCCGAGGGTGACCGTCGTGTGAGCCTGCACGCTTGGAGCGTAGGCGACGCCGGTGTCCGAGTCGAGGCCCGACGGCACATCCACCGAGACGACCCGTGCGCCAGACGAGTTGATGGCCTCGATCCAGGCCGCGAAATTGCCTTCCGGAGCTCTCGAGATGCCGGTGCCGAAGATGGCATCGAGCACGACCTCGGCGCCCTCGAACAACAGCGTCCCGGTGACGTCGACGCCGAGCTTGCGCAGGGCCTGCAGCTCCTTCTCGGCGGGACCGTGCAGCCGGCCCGCATCGACGCAGGCCACGGACGCGAGCCGCCCCCAGCGGAGCAGGTGGCGTGCTGCGGCAAGCCCGTCGCCGGCGTTGTTGCCGACACCGCACGCCACGACCGTGCCGCCGTTACAGAACCTGGCGAGCTGCCATCCCGCGGCTTCCATCAACCAGTCGGTGGCGATGCCGAAGCGCTCGTGGGCGAGCGCGTCTGCGGCTTTGACCTGGGCGCTACTGATAAGGGGTCCCCGCGAATTCACGGCGAAGCCTCTGAATTCGTGGGGGCTAAGTGTCGGTAGGTCGCTGAACGACAAATGAGCAGTAGGGGTCGCGGCGGTGGATGGAGTCGGCCTGCGAAACGCCAGTGCCGAGAAGCTGCGAGAAGAGGTGGGGGGTGATGGTGCAGACCTGGGGGAACTTGAGCGCCGTGTTTCGGAACGGGCAGTTGTGGATGGTCACCTTCACGCCCTCGACCGTCTCGGTCTGTTCGGCAAGGGTTCCGGCGCGCCCTATCCAGGCCACGACCCGCTTCAGCTTTTCGTCGAAGTCCAGGCCCTCGAGGGTTGGCGCGATGACGGTCGCGTGCCGCGTGGCCATGCGCTCGAAGACCTCGTCCAGCGCCGTCGGACCGCCCATGTCCTGCACCTCCTGGAGCACCATCGAAGCCAGCTGCCCGTAGCGCTTCGGGAAGACGGAATCGGCACGCTCCGTGAGGGAGAAGAGGAGGGACGGCCGGCCCCGCCGGCGCCTCTCCGGGTGGCTGACAACGAAGCCGTCCCGCTCGAGGTTGGTGAGGTGCTGGCGCACCGCGTTGGGGGTGACGCCGAGGTCGGAGGAGATCGTTTCGGCGCTGGCGTGGCCTTTACGCCGGAGCAACTCCAGGACTTCCATACGGGTGGAACGGCCGGCGATGGTGGTGGGCATATCCGGACGCTTTGGCGATGTTAGCAGAGCCCAAGGCTATTTATTACAGGTGGATCTTGACAAAATCCGGTCGGTTCGTAAACTAAAACCCGAGAGGGATTAGCACATGATCAAACAAGCCAGCCGCGCCATCGAGCACATGACCGCCAAGGAGCGTCGGATCCAGCGCGCCAAGTACGCGCGCCGGAACAAGATGCACCTCATCGACAAGCTCCTGAACGAGCTCGAGATGCTCAATCTCGCCGACCAGCGGCAGATGCCGCCGGTGCTCTCGGTCGCCATCAACAAGGTCATCGAGGAGTCGCCCGAGGTGACCGTCCTGGCTCAGGCCAAGCCCGCCTCCGTGATGGAGGCGATGGACGCCCTGTACGAGATCCAGGACAGCCTGATGTACAACCAGATCGAGGACGAGTAGCTAGCTCACGGAGCTTCCTAAGGCCGGTTTCGAATACGATTCCGGCCTTTTTCTGTGAGGCATCCAGGCTTGGTGTCGAGCGCTTGCGACCCTGGGACTCGATGGCGCCGATAAGCCCGTGACCCCCCTAGGCCGCCTAGTCGATTCGGTCGCCGCGCGGCTGCCAGGCCGGCACGATTTGTGGCCCCGGCCCAGGATGCACGGCGTACTTTCGGCTTCCGTCCGCATTGATCACGAACATGGTTCGGCCGCCCAGGTTGCCGAGCGGGAATGAGACGAATGCGATCTGGTCTCCGACCGGCGACCAGGCCGGCCCGAACTCGATCGTGCTCGGATCGACGAAGAGGGGATGCGAGTCGCTGCCGTTCGCGTTCATGAGCCAGATGTCATCGCCGCTGTTGTAAGCGATCTTGCTGCCGTCCGGCGACCAGTCCGGAACCTGCCCCTTCAGCGCGGAGTCGAAGGTCAATTGAGTCGCACCGCCACCATCAGTGTTGATCGTCCAGACCTGGCCGTTCCTGATGAAGACGATCTTGCTGCCGTCTGGCGACCAGGCTGGGAAGACGTCCACGTCGGCGCCCGAGGTCAGGCGGGTGGCGCCGCTGCCGTCGCTGTTCACGATCCAGAGATCGGGGTTGGAGCCGCCGGCGCTCCCGCCGAAAGCGATCCTGCTTCCGTCCGGTGAGAAATCGGGGAAGGTGACGTTGCCGCCCAGGTGCGTGACCTGCTCCTGCTGCGTGCCGTTCTGCTTCATCTTCCAGATCTCGCTGACGCCGCTGCGGGTGCTGCAGAAGGCGATCTCCTTTCCGTCGGGTGAGTACGAGGCGCAGGCGTCGAAGCTCGAATCTGTCGTCAGCCGGCGAAGATCGTTGCCGTTTGGAAGGACGCTGTATATGTCGGCGTTGCCGCCCACGATCATCCCGAAGGCGAGCCTGCCGTCGTTCGTGCCTGGATAGGTGGCCTCGACAGACACGCTCGCACTCGCCACGAGAAGTCCCGAGAGGGAAAGGATGAGCACCAGTCTCCACCGCATGGGGTCTCCTCCTTGAAATTCTTCGATCCTGGAGAATGCCGGGCGACCCAGTCGATTGCAGGCCCCGAGTGCCGCCGTCGTGCGTGGTTCCAGCCTGAGTCTCTGCTGACCTGAGACTTAATGTCAAGGGGAGAGCACTTCCGGCAAGCCTCCATGAGTCGGCGATCAGCGGTTGATCATCCGGTTGACTCGGCCTTGCGCGGCGCTCCTCGGCCAAAGGTTCGATCCTCCGGAAGCTCGCAATCTTCGACGAAATTTCACTGTCGTCGTCAGGTCGTCCACTGGTGGCCCTTCGAGCAACCAGATGGAGGACGCCAATACGAATCGCGCCGTCTAAGCCCCTTCTTCAGACCATGTCCTGTACAACCAGATCGAGGACGAGTAACTAACTCGTAGCCTCGCCGTCCACGGTCAGGACGACGTTTCCGGTTTTGTGCTCGGCTTCGACGTACCGAGTTGCCTCGATCACATCCTCCAACGGGTAGCACCGATCGATGACCGCCCGGAACTCACCGGCCTCGACGAGCTTCTTGAGGAACTGGACGTCTTGCTTCGTCTGTCGAGGCGGTATCTGGAACACCACCTTCTTGCCTCCGATCCACGGGGTCCACAGCGCAAGGATCAGATTCTCGAAGCCATCGGTTGGCAGGTACATGCCGCCCGGCTTCAACGAACCCTTGCTCCGTTTGAACGAGTGCTTGCCCACAGCATCCAAGATGACGTCGTACCTCTCGCCGTTCTGGGTGAAGTCCTCTTGCGTGTAGTCGATCACCCTGTCGGCCCCGAGGGATCTCACGAGCTCGAGGTTCCTCGTGCTGCACACCGCGGTGACGTCCGCGCCGAAGTGCCTGGCCAGCTGCACTCCCGCGGTGCCGATCGCACCGGACGCGCCGTAGACAAGGATCGTGCGGCCTTTCCGAACATCTGCCGCCGTCAGGCAGGTCAGAGCATTGAGCGCTCCGTCGGAGATTGGCGCAGCTTCTTCGAAGCTCATTCCGGCCGGCATGTGCGCTACGCGGGCGCTCTCCCGCACGCACATGAACTCCGCATGTGCCCCGAATCTGAGCCCGGTGTTGCCGAAGATACGGTCGCCGACCGTGAACTCGGTGACGGCGGCGCCGGCTGCTACGACCTCTCCCGCAAACTCACTGCCGAGGATCGGCTGCCTCGGTCGGCGGACGCCGGACATGGCGCGGCTGAGGACCGAGACCGCGACTCCGGACTTGGCGTTGGCTTCGCGCGTGTGGACGTCCAACCGGTTTACCGTCGCGGCGTGCACCTTGACCAGGACCTCGTCCTCTTTGGGTGCCGGCCGTTCGACGTCCACGAGCCGCAGGACTTCTGGGGGCCCGTACCTGTCATAGACAACTGCCCTCATGACTCTCCATGCCCTGTCGCTCCATTCACGGTCAAGACCACGTTCCCAGTCTTGTGCCACGTTTCGACATACCGGGTTGCCTCAATCACGCCGTCCAGCGGGTAGCAGCGATCGATGACCGCCCGGTACCTCCCCGCCTCGATGAGCTCCTTCATGAACAGCACATCCTTCTTCATGTCTCGAGGTGGGATCAGCATCAGCACCTTCCTGTCTCCGAACCTCGCCGTCCACAGCGCCAAGATGAAGTTCTGCAGTCCGTCGGTGGCCAGGTAACGGCCGCCCCGCTTCAGCGAGCCGCGGCTGTGCTTGAACGCGAGGGTGCCGGCTGCATCGAAGATGACGTCGTACGTCTCGCCGTTCTTGGTGAAGTCTTCCTTCTTGTAGTCGATCACCTTGTCGGCTCCGATCGATCTGACGATCTCGAGGTTTTTCGTGCTGCACACCCCGGTGACGTCGGCGCCGAAGTACTTGGCCAGCTGCACCCCGGCGGTGCCGATGGACCCAGACGCGCCGTACACGAGGATTCGCTGTCCCTTCTGGAGATCTGCCGATCTCAGGCACTTCAGAGCCAAGATCGCTCCGTCGCAGACGGCTGCGGCCTCGTCGAAGCTCATACCATCCGGCATGTGCGCCAGCGGGGCCGTTTCCCGCATGCACATGAGCTCCGCGTGCGCTCCGAACCTCCACGGATTGATTCCGAAGACATGGTCGCCGACGGCGAACTCCCTGACGGCCGCGCCGACTGCTGCGATCTCTCCTGCGATCTCGGTGCCGAGGATCCGTTGTCTTGGCCGTAGGAGACCGGTGAAGAAACGGGCGATGAAAGGTTTTGCGGCACGAACGCCGCAGTCTGTCCGGTTGACTGTGGTCGCGTGAACCTTGATGAGGACCTCGTCCTCCCTGGGTACCGGCGGTTCGACTTCTTCGAATCGCAGAACATCGGGTGGCCCGTACTTGTCGAAGACAACCGCATTCATGACGAACGCCTTATTGGGCTGCCGTGCTTCCACATGCGCCCGGCTCGAAAAAGCTCGGCGGGCTTGCCGCCGTTGGCTCCGGGCCGAGCCAGGCGCCCGGTCGGGATCACCCAGCCGTCCTCGCTCACCACGCTCCGGCGGAAGTTCGCCCCGTCGAGCTGCACGCCCCAAACCGCCTCGTACACAGTCCTCAGTTCTGCGACTGTGAACGTCGGTCCAACGAACGCAGTCGCGATGCCCGTGAGGTCGAGGTCGACGCGGACACGCTCGACCGCGTCGCCGATGATCCGCGCGTGATCGAACGCCAGGTTGATCTTCCCGTTCAGCGCCTCGGACACCGGAACCAGAGCGGCCGCGGCGGCGTCTGTGCCGGCCACGATCTCAGTCACCTCGCGAAGCACCGCGAGGTAGGCGACAGTCACGACGTTCATTCGAGGGTCGCGTCCGGGATCACCGTAGGCACCGAACTGGATCAGCGATGTGGCGCCGTCTATGCCGGTCTCTGCCGCGAGCTCTCGCTTCGCCGCCTCGTTCAGGGTTTCCGTTGGTCGCTTGAAGCCACCCGGGATCGCCCACATGCCCTCGTACGGCGCCACTCCCCGGCGCACGAGCAGCACATGCAGGCGGCCTTCGGACATGGTGAGGATCACGACGTCCACCGTGACCGCGAACGCCGGGTAGTTCGTAGGGTTGTACTCCGACGTCCTTCGAGGGTGACTGGTTTTGGTCGCCACGACTGTTACCCTAACAGAAAGTTATGGTCTTGTCGACCAGAACCTAACGCTGGCTCGGGCCTGAGCTCAACTCCACTAAAAGCAGGATGACAGCCCCGCCGACAATCGCCATGCCGGCTCCAACCGCGGTGGCGTGGCGCGCGGCCCAGGACGTTGAGCCGGGGATCTCTTTCTCGAGCTGCG